>OLOZ01002120.1_pt1 | contig 11926 bp, 8 predicted proteins | sample 1673021 | NCBI WGS metagenome assembly OLOZ01 (sample SAMEA3136747, study PRJEB25190) | human gut metagenome | biome: human gut; feature: human-associated habitat; material: faeces | place: Austria | collected 2013
ACCTGCACGGTCTCCCACCAGAACCTAAATCTGGCGCGTCTGCCAATTCCGCCATATCCGCTAAGAAGTGAACGCGCTGTGGCGCGTTACCCGGTATACCCGAAAAACGGATATAATTAATCACAAGACGCATTATACCGAAAAGAAGATAAAAAAGCAACTGTAAGAATGCATAATCTATATAAGAAAATACCACTACTTCTTGCAGCAGGCAGTTATAGGGTGATAAATTTGTTACTATTTGTATATTTTACTTGTGATTTACAATGATTTTTCTTATATTTTACCTATTTTTGTGAAAATCCGTTTATTATAAAGACAAATTGATATTTTACTGTTAAAATAGATTCGTATGTAAAAATATATTTACAATTTCTTTACGAATCTTACGGAGGATAAATATATGTCTATAGTAGAAGCGTTTTCATTATTAGGAGGCGTTGGATTATTTCTTTTTGGTATGACAATTATGTCGGCTGGTTTGAAAAATGCCTGTGGTGATAAACTCCAGACCATTTTGGAGCATGCAACTAAAAACAAATTGATTGCCATTGTTGTTGGACTTGGCATGACGGTACTGGTTCAGAGTTCTTCCGCAACAGACGTTATGGTAATCGGATTTGTAAATTCGGGTCTGATGAATCTCGGACAGGCGATCGGTGTTATCATGGGTGCCAATATCGGTACGACAATTACCGCACAGATCACTGCGTTTAATATCAGTACATTTACACCATTACTGCTTTTTGCAGGTGCCATCATGTACCTGTTTATGAAAAACAATTTTGTAAAGCACGTTGGTTCTGTTATCATGGGCTTTGGTATGTTATTCCAGGGTATTACGATGATGAAAGTTGCAATTCAGCCATTGTCTCAGAGTGAAGGATTTGTTTCATTCCTTTCTACATTGAATAATCCGGCACTGGCTATTTTGTTTGGTATCGCATTTACCGCATTACTGCAGAGCTCTTCTTCTTCAACGGTTATTTTTCAGGCTTTTGCTATTCAGGGGCTGCTCAGCTATAACGTAGCGGTTTATCTGGTAATTGGTGCAGCAATCGGTTCTGTTACGCCGAACCTGCTGGCAAGTCTGACTGCAAACAGAAATGGTAAGAGAGCAGCAATCCTGAATCTGTTGTTTAACGTATTTCGTGCAGGAATCCTGATTGCATTGATCAATATCTTCCCAATCATCCTGACGGGTATTCAGAGTCTGTCACCGAATGATATCGGACGACAGCTGGCAAATACACATACAATTTTTGCAATTATTGCGGTATTGGTTGCTGTTTCAATCCCGATTTTTAATGGGCAGCTGGAAAAAGCACGCAGGGCAGTGGATATGCAAAATGCACGAATTATTAAGTCGGCATTGACGAATGCATATAATGAAGGGCGAATGGATATTCCAAAGAAAGCTGTAGGACAAGAAAATTCAGGCTGTGGTGTCTGGGTTGTGATATGTCGTAGCACAAGTGAACTGCCAAACGCATATACTTCAAGTATGTTAAATGAGAAAACTATCTATTGTGGAGCAAATTCCGGAGTTACAGTAAACGGTGTAAAAAGCAATAATTGGAAGTCGTATAATACTGGTGTTGAAGCCGTATTAAAGGAGGCCGGTTTAAATTGTGATACTCTGAAAATTAAAAGCAGAAACGATAAGGAGAAAGGCTGGGATTGGATTGTTATAGAAGTCGGGTTTGCAAAGGAGCAGTTTTACTCACGTATTTATAGTGGCTTTAAAGGGGATAAATCGGGTATGGAAGTTGTAGAAGCTGGATCTTCAAACATCGAAAAAGCAATAGGCGGTTCAAATTAATGTAACAAGAGAATATATAAGGGACTGTAATAGATGCGTGCTGCGTATGAAGTGACATTCATCTGTTATAGTCCCTTTTCTCTTGACATTTTTCCACGTAATGTGCAAAATAAACCTATAAAGTTCAAACAATTTCAGGAGAAATTATATCATGAGACAGGAGTTTTTGCACTTAAAGGCACCGGAAAACTGGAGTTAGAAGACACTTTCCGGCCAGGATGCCCTACGCAGCAGTAACCCATTCTGCATAAAAACAACCTTCTAAAATGGGGACTGTCTGAATGTCGAAGATTACCAGATTTCCATAAGAAATGGAACAATTTGTACTGACAGAACAAGAGTATTATAAAAATATGAATTAAAAAGAAAGTTGTGAAACAAAATGAAACGAATTGATTTTGAAAATGGCACGGTAACCAGAAACATTTTCAGCGCTGCAATCCCCATGCTGGTGGCGCAGATACTCAGTCTTTTATATAATATTGTAGACAGAATCTATATCGCCAGAATCCCTGAAGTGGGAACTACAGCGCTTGGCGCAGTCGGTTTATGTTTCCCGTTAATCGTGATTATCACTGCCTTTGCAAATCTGTTTGGCAGTGGCGGCGCTCCTGTTTTTTCTATAAACAGAGGTATGAAAGACAACCAGAAAGCGCAGGAAGTGATGAACACTTCCTTTACTATGGTGTGCGGAAGCGGGATCATTCTGATGATAGCTGGTATGCTTTTTGCAAGACCTCTGCTGGTACTTTTTGGAGCATCTGAGGATGCTTTGGTTTATGCATATCCCTACATGATGATCTACCTGATCGGAACGATTCCATCCATGATCGCCACAGGAATGAACCCATTTATCAATGCACAGGGATACGCGACAACTGGTATGTTTTCTGTAGCAATCGGTGCAGTTGCCAATCTGATCCTGGATCCATTATTCATTTTTGTGCTTGGTTTCGGAATCAAAGGAGCTGCCATTGCGACTGTTCTTTCCCAGTTCCTATCAGCTGCTTATGTACTACTTTTTCTTGAAAAAAGAGCGGAAATGAAAGCTCGGCTTTTGAAAAAAACAGAGCTGAAAAGCTGCAAAGAGAATGCAAAAAACATTGTCAGTCTTGGTACTGCAGGCTTCATTATGCAGCTGACAAACAGCTTGGTAACCATCTGCTGCAACAATGTTCTGGGGGTTACCGGAGGGGATGTTTACATATCTGTTATGACTATCGTATCCAGTGTCCGTCAGATGGTAGAGACGCCGATTTATGCTATAAATGAAGGAACATCACCTATTCTGAGCTATAATTATGGGGCAAAAAGACCGAAGCTTGTCCGCAAGGCAATGGTCACTCTGGCAGTAATGGTTCTGGTTTATACAGCAGTAATGTGGAACGTGATTATCTTTGTTCCGGATTATCTGATTGCCATTTTCAGCTACGATAAGCTCTTGATAAAGGATGCAGTTCCGGCACTGAAAACCTACTTTGCAGCCTTTATTTTTATGGATCTGCAATACATTGGACAGACTGTTTTCAAGTCTTTAAATAAGAAAAAACAGGCCATTTTCTTCTCGCTTTTGAGAAAAGTTTTTATTGTAGTTCCGTTGACATACCTGCTTCCCTACGTGTTTAAAATGGGAACTCACGGAGTATTCCTGGCAGAGCCGGTATCTAATGTAATTGGCGGAAGCCTTTGTTTCGTTACAATGCTGCTGACTATATTGCCGGAGTTAAAGAGGATGGAGAAGAAAAACGGAGAGGCGGACCGTCCCATGGAGTACTTTAAAACGAGGTAAAAATATATGGAAAATACAATTATAATCGCGATTGTAAGTCTTCTCTGTATCCTGGCTCATGTCCCCACTCTGATCCTGCGAATTGTTCCGTTTCACGAAAAAATCTCAGATAAAGACAGGATCAGACTGACTGTAATCTATGCAATTGGTCTGGCTGTGGACTTCGGAATCTGCATGTGGGTGGGAAATTACCGGAAAATTGACGTGCCGTTTTATAAGATAAATCTTATTGCTTTCTGTATTGTAATGGCTGCTGTAAATATCTGGCTTGTCCCTGGATACACCAAGGTGCATTTGTTTGTATTTGGAATTGTGGCAGATATTGTCATGATTGCACTGTCAATCGGAGCTTATGTCAGTTCACTTTTGGGAATGCAGGGAAATGCGATTGGAATTGCAGAAACCAGCGCAATTGCAATTGTAGTGTATGCGCTTCTATATCCGCTGCTTAGCAGCCTGCTCCGTTATACCGTAACACCATTCCTTGAAATTGAATGCCAAAATTATTGGGAGACCTTATGGTTCATTCCTATTGCCATGTTTTTTTCCAGTATTTTTTCAGAAGGAGTGGATGTCTACACTACCACTTTTCCACAAATGTTGAGTAAATGTCTGATCGGCGTCGCCACATTGCTGATTTGCTTTGCGGTGTCTTATGATCAGCAGCATTTTCTAAATGAAAAAGAACTGAACCGGCAGATCGATCAGCAGAAAGGTTACTATCATGCGCTCACGGAGCAGGTTCTGGCAGAACGTGAAGCACGCCATAATTTCCGTCATCAGGTAGCTGCTATTAAAGGTTTTCTTGATAAAAATGATATGGAGGGCTTGCGGGGATATTGTGATGATCTGGAACTGGAAGAGATGGGAAAAGTAACAATTCCATATACAGGAAACGCCGCGGCAGACGGCGTCCTTTATCATTACGGCTGTATTGCCAGGGCGAAAAATATCGAGTTTTCCGTATGCTGCTATCTGAAAGATATTGCTATTCCGGACACTGATTTTTGTACGATTCTGGGCAATGCCCTGGATAATGCGGTGACTGCCGCCGGTCAGTATGACGGAAAACGCTTTATTGAAGTTGCTACGGAGAAGAAACACGACATGCTTCTGATTACGGTAGACAATTCTTTTGACGGAATATTATTCCAGGAAAATGGGAAAATTTACTCAAAAAAACGGCAAAACAAACAGGAAGGAATTGGCATTCTTTCCATGAAAAAACTTTGCGAAAAACACGGCGGAGCCAGTCGCTTCGAAGCGGTCGGCAACAGGTTCCAGGCCAGCTTTATATTGAAAAATGAGGTTGAAGATTAAAAAATGGTTAAAGTTGATTTGATTACAGGCTTTCTTGGTTCGGGAAAAACGACTTTCATAAAGAAATATGCTGCATGGCTGATGAGCCAGGGGCAGAATATTGGAATTCTGGAGAATGATTTTGGTGCAGTGAATGTGGACATGATGCTGCTTCATGACCTGGAAGGTGAGAACTGCGAGCTGGAAATGGTTTCAGGTGGATGTGATGCGGACTGCCACAGAAGACGTTTCAAGACCAAGCTGATCGCAATGGGAATGTGCGGATATGACAGGGTTCTCATTGAGCCTTCCGGGATTTTTGATGTGGATGAGTTTTTCGATGCCCTTTATGAAGAGCCGTTGGATAAGTGGTATCAGATTGGAAATGTGATTACCATTCTGGATGCCAGACTGGAGGAGAAGCTGCAGCCACAGGCAGAGTATATTCTGGCTTCAGAGGCAGCTGATGCAGGCTGTATTGTTCTAAGCAAGAGTCAGGAGGCATCCGGGGAAGAAATCAGCGGAACTGTGAAACATCTGAATCGCGCACTGGAAAGTGTGAAATGCAAACGACGTTTTACGGAAAATGAGATACTGAATAAGGATTGGGAAACGTTTACAGATGAGGATTTTCAGCGGATTTTCAACAGCGGGTATGTGATGGAAGATTTCGAGAAACAGTGTTTTGATGAGAAAGAAGGGTTCCAGTCATTGTATTTTATGGAGCTGAAGATTTCCGAGACACAGTTGGAGAAAGCGGCGCATCAGATCCTGGATGATCCGGAATGTGGGGATGTTTTCCGAATTAAGGGCTTTGTGAAATTAGAAGAAAGTGCTGCCGCGGTAACCGAAAACGAAAAAATGAATTCGGACTCCGCTCAGAAAGCATCCACTAACAATATTTGGCTGGAACTAAACGCCACCCGCAAAGAATTTTCCCTGAAGCCTATTTCCGCAGGACAGGAAGTAGTGATCGTGATCGGGGAGAATATGAATGAGGCGCGGATACGGGAGTATCTGGGGACAGAATAATTTACGCGAGCAACGAGCAAAAGGAAAAACCTCTGGTCGAAGATTGATTTCCTGACTAGAGGTTTTTTAGCTTTTTAAATTACTTTCCGTCCCTGTACATATTTCCCAACCAAATTGCGGTCGTCGGACAGATAAACAAGCCTTTCCAGTCTGTCACGGGTGGAGATTTCCTGAGGATGACGGATATTGCTGTCGTCCAGAATCATGGCGTCGAATTCATAGCCTTTTTCGAAGCTGCCGACTTTTCCGAAGAAGGAGCCACCACCGATCGTGGCCATGTAAAAAGCTTCTTCCAGAGTAACCGGGGCCTGGGTCTGGTCCATCAGGCGCCAGCGGAGCTTGGAAACCTGGATGGCATCGGCAATTGCGCGGAACATGGAAAGGGAAAATCCACCGGCAACATCAGTTCCAAGACCTACGTGAAGTCCCATGTCAAGATAACGGCGGATGGGAGCGATTCCGGAAGCAATGTCGGTGTTGGATTCCGGGCAATGGGCGATGTAAACACCCTGGTCTTTGATCATCTGGATTTCCTCATCTGTGGAATGAACACAGTGGGCCATGATAGTAGGGCATGTATTGCTGCTTGCAGAAGCAGGATTGGAGACTTCTTCATTTGCTGCAGGTTTCGTTCCAAACAATCCAAACATATCATACGCATCCCCATAAAATCTGCTTGTGGGACAAAGCTCCTTTACCCATGCAATTTCCCCGAAATTTTCAGACAGATGAGACTGAATTGGAATGTGGTATTCCCGCTGGATTTTTCCCAGCTCGGTCATCAGCTCATCCGTACAGGATGGGGTAAAACGTGGGGTAAGGATCGGGTAGGTGTGGTCGTAACGTCCCTTGATTTCTTCCAGCCACTGGCGTGTATCCTGTGCAGAAGCCTGTGCACTTTTCTCCTGAAGTTCCGGTGCTCCATTGCGATCCATATTTACTTTTCCAACCATAGTTGTCAGGCCGCTTTCCTCCAGCATGTCCATGAGAAGCTCCGTTGCCGGACGGTGCAAGGTGGCGAAAATGCAGGCTCTGGTGGTGAAGCTGTGCTTTAAGTCATCCACGAAAATGGAGTAAGCCTTTTTCGCATAGGACAGGTCAGCGTACTTGGCTTCCTGTGGGAAAGTGATGGTGTTCAGCCAGTCCAGCAGCTCCAGATCCATGCCGGTTCCGCGGTAAGCGTACTGGGGAGCGTGCAGATGAAGGTCAGTGAATCCTGGGATGATCAGTCGATCACCCATGTCTTCTACCGGAATGTCCTTATATTCTGCCGGAAGCTGGGAAAAAATACCAGCACAGAGACTGTTTTCACAGACTACATAAGAGTTTTCATGAAAAACAAGTTCTTTCTGATTCTTGCTGTAACAAATTGTACCTTTCAAAGCAAACAAATCTTTTTTCATATCAGACCATCCTTTCTGCCAGAGGCGAGGCAAAGTAAAACTCCGGGATAGTTTGCGGCTGAGAACGTACTGCCGGAAACATGCAAAATGTGATTTCGGGCTGATTCAGCAATAAAAAAACCACCCGGAAAATGCCATACCTACATACCTCTTCGCATGCAGCTTATAGACAACTATTAGGGTAGTTGGTAGAAACGTCCAACCAGATTATGGACATATATAAGCGTTTGCTGTTTTTATTTATACCTTTATTGTACATGGTAAAGGGTGCAGAATCAAGGGGATTTTCACAAAAAAAATCTACATTTTCATATCTTTATTGCTGGATTTGTTATATAATGAAGTAAAATTTGCGGACAAGAAAATAGAGCGTGTTTGAAAAAGGCTTTCTGCAAAATCTCCCACAAAGTGGGGCGTGCAGATTGCGGGAATGATTTTTTAAACAGGCTCTAGAATGGAGATTGACATAACATGAGTTACAGTTTTAAAGGCCGTGTCAGATACAGTGAAATAGGCGAAGATGGTTGCCTGACTCTTCCTGGAATTCAGAATTATTATCAGGATTGCTGCACCTTTCAATCTGAGGAAATAGGGCAGGGAATGGAAGTGCTGGAGGAACGTCAGAGAGCCTGGGTGTTGTCATCCTGGCAGATTGTGGTGAACCGATATCCGGGATTGGGAGAGACGATTGTGGCATCAACGGCGCCATATGGCTTCAAAGGCTTTCTTGGAATGCGTAACTTCACTCTGAAAACAGAAGATGGAGAGCTTTTATCCTATGCAAACAGTATCTGGACCAATATTGATACAGAGACCGGTCTGCCGGCCAGACTTACAGACGAAGACACCAGAGGATACGAACTGGATGAAAAGCTGGAGATGGATTATGCGCCCCGTAAGATTGCCCTTCCGGAAGGGATGGAAGCTCAGGAGTCTTTTGCAATACAGAAACATCATCTGGACACCCATCACCATGTTAATAATTGTCAGTATATCCGCATGGGGGCAGACTATCTGCCAGAAGGCTTTGAAATCCGCCAGATGAGGGCAGAATATAAGAAGCAGGCACTGCTTGGAGACGTTTTTTATCCGGCAGTGAAGCTGGAAATGAGAAAGGTTACGGTTGCGCTTTCCACGGAGAATGGCGAACCTTATGCGATTGTAGAGTTTATGTCTGCATGAGGTGAGACTATATGAATATCATGTGAGCGAAATAACTGTATCGCTTTAGAGATATCTCCATACAGGGAGGTCAATTGAGAATGGCGAAACAGGAAATTTTATTAGAAAGGCGGTTTACATAAATGAAAATTGGAATACTTGGAGCTGGAGGAATTGCAGTTCAGATGGCGAAAACGGTAGCTGGAATGAAGGATGTGGAGAATTACGCAGTGGCAGCCAGAAGCTTTGAACGGGCGCAGGCTTTTGCCGAGAAATACGGTTTTTCCAAGGCTTATGGCTCTTATGAGGAAATGCTTGCAGACCCGCAGGTGGATCTGGTTTATATTGCAACCCCTCATTCCCATCATTATCTTCATGCAAAGATGTGCCTGGAGGCAGGAAAAAATGTGCTTTGTGAAAAGGCGTTTACTGTAAATGCAGACCAGGCAAGAAAGCTTTTTGCCCTGGCGAAAGAGAAAAACCTGCTGATCACAGAGGCAATCTGGACCAGATATATGCCATCCAGAAAGATGATCGATGATATTATTTCAAGCGGTGTGATCGGTGAGGTGACAGCTGTTACAGCCAATCTGAACTATGCCATCAGTGAGGTGGAACGTATCCGTAAGCCGGAGCTGGCAGGCGGTGCGCTTCTGGATGTTGGTGTTTATACCATTAATTTCGCAAGCATGGTTCTTGGGGATAAGTTGAAGGATGTACAGGCAACTGCTATTTTCCGTGAAGGTGTGGATATGCTGGATACGATTGCTATGGTATTTGAAGGCGACCGTATGGCTACCTTGCAGTGTGGTGCCCGTGAAATTTCTGACAGAATGGGAAGTATTTTTGGAACCAAAGGTTATATTCAGGTGCAGAATATTAATAATCCGGAGAAAATCACAGTGTTTGACAAGGAGCATAAGGAGGTTGCAGCTTATTTGCCTCCGGCACAGATCACAGGCTATGAGTATGAGGTTGAGGCCTGCGCCAGAGCAATCGCACAGGGCGAAAAGGAATGCCCGGAAATGCCTCATGATGAGACTGTGCGTGTGATGGAGATTATGGATGGAATCAGGAAATCCTGGGGCTATGAGATTCCGCTTTATGAGTGATGAAATGTTATGAAAACTATAAGATACAAGTTTTTATGAAAAATATAAGATATTTGCATGTATAAAAAGGAGGATACAGCTATGCTTGAAAAATTAAAAGAAGAAGTTTACAAAGCAAATATGGACTTGCCGAAATACGGTCTGGTTACTTTTACCTGGGGAAATGTAAGTGGAATTGATCGTGAAAAAGGTCTTTTCGTAATCAAGCCAAGTGGTGTGGAATATGAGAAACTGACACCGGAAGATATGGTAGTTGTAGACCTGGAAGGTAATAAAGTAGAAGGTAAATATAACCCATCATCTGATACTCCGACTCATGTAGTTCTGTACAATGCTTTCCCGAAGATCGGTGGAATCGTACATACGCATTCCTCCTGGGCTACCAGCTGGGCACAGGCCGGCCGCGCAATTCCATGCTATGGAACCACTCATGCTGATTATATTTACGGTGAGGTTCCATGCGTCCGTAATCTGGATAAGAGTGAGATTGCGGAAGCTTATGAGAAGAATACTGGTATTCTCATTGCCGACTATTTCAAGAAGAGAGATTATGAGGCTGTTCCGGCTGTTCTTTGCAAGAATCATGGTCCTTTCACATGGGGCAAGGATGCGCACGAGGCAGTGCATAATGCAGTAGTTCTGGAAGAGGTTGCCAAGATGGCTTCCCGTTGCGAGCTGATTAATCCGAATGTGAAACCTGCTCCGCAGGAGCTTCAGGATAAGCATTACTATAGAAAACATGGTGCAAATGCTTATTATGGACAGGAAAATATTGAGTGAAAACTGAGATGAATTGCGTGACCGCTGTTTGTACCTTGAGATAGGTATGAATGGCGGTTACTTAATATTCGATGCTTTTAAAGGAGGAAAAATATAAGGCGAACGACTAAGATAGTCGTTCGCCTTATAAAGATTATTTACTATATTCAATTTCCACTGGTTTCACACCTGCAAGTTCCATACTTCTCTTGTCCGGCTGTGTACAGCCAACGTAAATATGGAAGTGGCTGCCGTCCTCTGTTCTTGCTCCAGTTTCATCTACTACGGTGAAGGCTTTTGGAGCAATGGAAAGTGTGACGGTTTTTGTTTCGCCTGCTTTCAGGAAAACAGGAGTGAAAGCAGCAAGCTCCGGGTTTGGAACGGCCAGAGAAGAATCTGCATTCTTTATGTAAACCTGAACCACATCCCGGGTATCAATTGCGCCCTGGTTGGTGACAGTGGCCTGGATTGTAACTGGTGCTGCTGTGGTATTAGTGCCGCTTTCGAAACCTGCCTTGCCGGAAACACTTGTACCATTTGTGTCGGCTGCGCTGTTTTCACTGACAACTGCATCTGTCACTACTACCTTTCCATAAGTCAATCCATATCCAAATGGGAACTGCGCCTTATTCTCCATATAGCGGTAAGTACGTCCCTTCATGGCATAATCTGTAAAATCCGGAAGCTCTTCCAGGGTATTGTAGAAGGTCACTGGTAATTTGCCGGATGGGGAGACATCTCCGAACAGTACTCTTGCGGCGGCTTTTCCACCTTCAGCACCTGGGTACCACAGAACCATCACTGCATCAAAATGTTCTTCTGCATAAGAAAGATCAATGTCACTTCCTGCCATCAAGCAAAGAACAACCGGTTTGCCGGATTCAGCCATGGCTTCCATCAGATCCAGCTGAACCTGTGGAAGCTGCAAGGTCTCTTTGTCACCGGAAGCATAGCTGTTTCCGGTATCTCCTTCTTCACCCTCCAGCGTTTCATCAAGTCCTACACAGAGGATTACCACATCACTGTTTGCGGCAACAATCTTGGCCTCGGCCAGTCGGTCCTGGGTAAGTGCCAGATGCTCAGTACGGTCGCGGAAAAGATCACAGCCCACGGAAGCAAGCACCCGGACATCGCTTCCGGCAGCGCTAAGATAATCCTGAATGCCTTCCTGAATGGTACAATAACGGGATGCGGTACCGTGATAGTTTCCTACCAGTGCCGCGCGGCTGTCTGCATTTGGTCCCACGATTCCAATGGTTTTGATCTTCTCTTTCTGTAATGGCAGGATTCCGTTGTTTTTCAGAAGCACGAAGCTTTCTTCGGCGGCTTTTCTGGAAAGTGCCAGATGCTCCGGGGATTCTACCTCTGAATATGGAATCTTGTCATATTCTGTTTCTTCAAATAATCCCAGCATATATCTGGTTGTGAAAAGACGGATCGCAGATTCTGTGATAGTTTCTTCTGAAATCAGCCCTTTTTCATAAGCTTTCAAAATATGAAGATAAGTGTTTCCACAGTTCAGATCGCAGCCGTTGTTTAAGGCAAGAGC
>OLOZ01002126.1_pt1 | contig 11878 bp, 8 predicted proteins | sample 1673021 | NCBI WGS metagenome assembly OLOZ01 (sample SAMEA3136747, study PRJEB25190) | human gut metagenome | biome: human gut; feature: human-associated habitat; material: faeces | place: Austria | collected 2013
CGCCCCAAGCCGCAGGCGTTCATGGCAAGCTATTACAGCGCCGAGGAAATGGAAAGGCTCTTTGAAGCCGCCCAAGGGCATAAGCTGGAACTTATCATCCAGCTTGCAGCCTTTTACGGCTTGCGCCGCGCCGAGGTGATGGGGCTGCGGTGGGAGGCCATCGACTTTGAGGCCAAGACGCTGACCATCCGGCATATCGTGACCAGCACCCGCATCGACGGCAAGAAGATTTTGGTGGAGGCTGACCGCGCCAAAACAAAATCCAGTCTGCGCACCCTGCCGCTGGTAGACCCGATTGCGGAGCGCCTAAAGGCCGTCAAGGCGCAGCAGGAATACAACCAGAAAATCTGCGGCAACTGCTATAACCAAGAGTACCTTGGCTATGTATTTGTGGATGCAATGGGAAACTTGATCCAGCCGGATTCCGTGACAACAGGCTTTCCGCAGCTGCTGAAAGAGAATGGTCTGCGCAGGATCCGATTCCACGACTTGCGCCACTCCTGTGCCAGCCTATTGCTGAAAGAGGGCGTACCGATGAAGCAGATTCAAGAGTGGCTGGGTCACAGCGATATTTCTACCACAGCCAACATTTACGCGCATCTGGATTCGCAGTCCAAGAACTTAAGCGCCCGGACGATGGCAAACACGCTGACATTGCCCGAAGCGCAGCCCATAAAGAAGTGGTAATTTGAACAGCGGCGGCATCTGAGAAATCGGGTGCCGCCTTTTTTGCTGTCAATTTGTACCCAAGATGCAGGAAAAATCTTGTGTAGTTCTGTGAATAGCTATTTGCCGCGATTGCTGGTATGATTTGTACCGAACCCGAAAATCACTACTTGAAAATAAAGGGGAGATGTTTATAAGAAAAGTACGGGATTTTTACAAAGCGACAACAAAAAATCACTACCCAATGTAGAATTGAGTAGTGATAATTGGCGCAGACGGTGGGACTCTCCCGCGCCCTTGCAACAGTCCGCAGGACTGTTGCAGCCCGGCGGGACGTAAAGCGCCGGGCACGGGCTGTTCGAATCCCACCTTGCAACCCTTGCATAGTTTGCTGCAAAAATAAAAAGCAGCACCCCGCAAGGTGCTGCTCTTGGCGCAGACGGTGGGATTCGAACCCACGTGACATTGCTGTCAAATTGATTTCGAGTCAATCTCGTTACGACCGCTTCGATACGTCTGCTTATTTAGTTTTTATCGCACCGCCCCGCACAGCGTTTGGAAAAATGCGAGATTTCGATGCAAGATAACGATGAAAAGTTGGGTACGCGACACCCGATAAAGCCCGCCGTTATGGGATTTCCTGCGGACAAGGTGACCTGCTGGATGCAAATTTCGAGTGCTCCCTCTTACGACCTCTTGAGTACATCTGCCTATTTAATTTTGTTGCAAGGAGCTTCCCGCAGGGTGTGATTTCGAGTGCTCCCTCTTACGACCTCTTGGGGAATGCTCCATGTTCTGGGTTCCTGCCGGATACTAAATTAGTATAGCAAAAATGCCGTCCCGCGTCAAGATGCGGGGCGGCATAATTCCTGTATGCTGGGGGATATCTCATGTACATCAGAACAAATGCTGTTTCTGCACCGGGCCGGGGGCAAAGGGGGTATCCTCGTGGTGGCGCACCACGGTCACCTCGCGGGTCTTTTCCTCCACATGGCCGTTGGCTTTGGGCACACTGTAAAAGCTGCGGGTAATGTTATAATAGCCGCGCATGTGCTGCACCAGGTATTCGGCCACAGCGGGCAAACAGTCGGTATCCTCAATGTTTTCATAGTTATAGTCTGCATACAAAAATGCCGTGTGCTCCCCCTTGCAGACCAGCGTGATTCCCGATTCGTCCAGATGCAGTTCATCCACAGCGCACTGCTTCAGGCCGCTCAGGCCGCTTTCGCTGGCAAGTTGGGTGGCGCGGCGACGCATAGCCAATGGAACGGACTGCGGGTCCAGCGCTTCGTTGCCGCGCTGGCCGATCTCCAGCAGGATGTCCCGCATCATGCGGCTTTCCAGCAGCGGGCGGATCTTTTCCTTCGCGCGGGCTTCCTCGGTTTTTGCCTGAATTTTTTGCAGCAGTCCCATTCTTTTTCCTCACTAAACACATATCATTGCCCCGCGCACATCCGCATCGGCATCAGGGGCATCTTACTTTTTCATCGTGTAACTAATATTATATTATAGCATACCTTTTCATCCTGTGCCAGCGTGGAAGATAACTTTTACACCAAATTCATTCTGGTAAATCTTTTTAGCTGTGTGCTTTTTTGTATTCAGCTTTCATTCTTTTTTCTCCGTCAAAAGCACAAATTCAATCCCCGTTTTTTGTCTATTTTACTCTTTGCCTCATGCCATTCATTCTTATTTTTCTTTTCTCCGCTCTTTCCCGTTGCACCCTGCCAGTTTCTGCATTATACTGATAAAAAAGTGCACCGGCAGGTTTCCCCCGTCGGCAGCCGGACAGGAGTGCGGCCTATGAACATTACCGCGTTTGCCCAATATGCCGGGGTATCCAAGGCAGCAGTCAGCCGCTATTTTAACGGCGGGTACTTAAGCGCCGAAAAGCGCGCCCAGATTGCCGCTGCGGTGGAAGCCACCGGCTACCGCCCCAGTATGCAGGCCCAGATGCTGCGCACCCGCCGCACGCGGCAGATTGGGGTGATCATGCCGCGGCTGAGCAGCGAAAGCTGCGCCCGCATGGTGGAGGGCATCAGCCGGGTACTGGACGACCAGAACTACCAGCTACTGCTGATCAACACCGCCAACGACAACACCCGCGAAGTGCGCGCGCTGGATACCCTGCGGCATGATACGGTGGACGGCATTATCCTGATTGCCACCATGTTTACCCCGGAACACCACGCGGTGCTGCAAAGCCTGCATGTGCCGGTGGTAATCGTGGGGCAGCAGTATCCCGGGTTCAGCTGTGTGTTCCACGATGATTTCGGCGCGGCGCAGGCCGCCACCGCCCACATGCTGCAAAAGAGACGGCGCAAGCCGGGCTACCTGGGCGTGACCCTGCTGGACAAAGCCGTCGGCCTTGCCCGGCGCGAAGGCTTTGACAGTGCGCTGCGGGATGCAGGTCTCGTGCCCCAGCCGCAGCGGATGAGCATTGCCAAGTTCAACATGGAATCCGGCTACCACCAGGCGGACCAGCTGTTTGGCCGTGCGCCGGGGCTGGACTGCCTGTTCTGCGCGACCGACTCCATCGCCCTGGGTGCGCTGCAATACTGCCGCAGCCACAGTCTGCGGGTGCCGGAGGACATCATGATTGCCGCTGTGGGCGACAACCGCATTGGCCGCGTTGCCTATGTGCCGCTGACCAGCGCCCATCTGCATTACCGCACCGCCGGGGACAAAGCCGCCCGCCTGCTGCTGGACATGCTGGCGGACCCCCATGCCGAGCCGCAGATGATTAAGCTGGATTATGAGTTAAAATGCCGGGCCTCCACCGGGGATGACAACTCAGATGAAAATGTCTGGTCGCTATAACAGGCATCCTTTGCGCCACACTTCCCTGCATCACTGCGGGGAAGTTTTTGTTTTGTGCACCCTTTCCATGCAGCCCCCTGTTTTTTGTGCATTTTACCAAAGAACGGTGTGAAACTGTGTGAAATCGATAACAGATTCTTTGCAAGTTGGGTCGTTTGGTCAATAGAAAAAGCACTCACCTTCGTATATAATAAAGCTGTCAAATGAAACAGGCCCCGGAACCTCCTACCGGGCCAACAGATAAAAGAAGGAGCGTGCAACATGGATTACAAGAAAGCAGCCCAGCAGGTACTGGACAACATCGGCGGTGCTTCCAACATTGTATCGGCCGCACACTGCGCAACCCGCCTGCGCCTGGTGATTGCGGATAATTCCAAGGTGAACAAAAAAGAGCTTGAAAATGCTGAGGGCGCCAAGGGCGTATTTGAAGCCCAGGGCCAGCTGCAGATCATCTTCGGCACCGGCATTGTGAACAAGGTGTATGACGAGTTCACCGCCCTGGCCGGAATCACCGGTGCCAGCAAGGAGGAAGTCAAACAGGCTGCCGCTTCCAAAGCGCCGTGGTACCAGCGGGCCATCAAGACGCTGGGCGATATCTTTGTTCCCATCATTCCGGCCATCGTGGCTTCCGGCTTTTTGATGGGCATTATGGAAGCGCTGAACTTTATGGTCAACAACGGCTTCCTGAACATTGATACCAGCGGTTCCATCTATGTGTTTGCCCAGCTGTTCTCCAACACGGCGTACACCTTCCTGCCTATCCTGATCGCCTTCTCCGCCGCAAAGGTGTTTGGTGGCAACCAGTTCCTGGGTGCTGTCATCGGCATGATCATGATTCACCCCAACCTGCAGAACGCCTGGACCGTTGCTTCTGAGGGCGTGCAGACCTACCAATCGGTGTTTGGCGGGCTGTACAAAATTCCGCTGGTCGGCTACCAGGGCCACGTTATCCCCGTTATTATTGCCGTGTGGCTGATGTGCCAGATTGAAAAGCGGCTGCACAAAGTTGTGCCTGCCATGATCGACCTGTTTGTTACCCCGCTGGTCTCCGTTTTCGTTACCGGTTATCTCACCCTCGCTGTCATCGGCCCAATCTTCACCACGCTGGAGGACGGCATCATCAACGGCGTTCAGACCCTGATCCAGCTGCCGTTCGGCATCGGTTCCTTCATCATGGGCGGTTTGTACGCCGTCACCGTTGTGGCCGGTATCCACCATATGTACACCCTGATCGACCTTGGCCAGCTGGCCAAGTTTGGCTTCACCTACTGGCTGCCCCTGGCCAGTGCCGCCAACGTTGCCCAGGGCGGTGCCGCTTTTGCCGTTGCCCTCAAGAGCAAGAACGCCAAAGTTAAGTCTATGGCCCTGCCCTCCGCCCTTTCTGCCTGCATGGGCATTACCGAGCCCGCCATCTTCGGCGTCAACCTGCGCTACTTTAAGCCCTTTATCGGCGGTCTGGTCGGCGGTGCCTGTGGTGCTTTGTATGCCAGCGTGACCGGCCTGGGTGCCACCGGCACTGGCGTGACCGGCATCTTCGGCATCCTGCTGCATCTGCACATGCCGCTGCAGTACCTCATCATGATGGCAATTTCCTTCGGCGTTTCCTTCGCTGTGACCTGGGTGATCTGGACCCCCGAAGCCGAGGAAGCCAAAGCCTGATGTTTTCCCCTCTCAATCAATAAGGAGCTACCTGTTATGAATGCCTTGCAGCGTGATTTGAAGCGTCTTGTCCCCATGGTGGAAGCCGCTGGGGCCGCCCGCGCGGCGGCGGATCCCCACCGGCAAAAGCTGCATGTTCAGCCCCCGGTTGGCTGGCTGAACGACCCCAACGGGCTGTGCCAGATTGGCGATGAATACCATGTATTTTATCAGTACGGCCCGTTTGACCCCACGGGAGGGGTCAAGCACTGGGGGCACGTGCGCAGCCGCGATTTGTTCCACTGGGAACGCCTGCCCGTAATGCTGTACCCGGACGAACCGTTTGACTGCCACGGCGTTTATTCAGGCTCCGCTCTGGTGGAGGACGGCATGCTGTACCTGTACTATACCGGCAATGTCAAGCACCCCGGCGAATATGACTACATCAAGCAGGGGCGCGGGCACAATGTCTGCCTTGCCACTAGCCGCGATGCCATCCATCTGGACAACAAGCGCTGCCTGATGTACAACCAGGATTATCCCGCCGGGCTGACCTGCCATGTGCGCGATCCCAAAGTGTTTGCACTGGATGGGTGCTACTATATGGTGCTGGGTGCCCGAACACTGGACGACCATGGCGAAGTGCTGGTGTTTGAAAGCGCCGACAAGCTGCACTGGAACCACATCAACACCATCACTACCCCCAAAGCCTTTGGCTACATGTGGGAATGCCCCGACCTGTTTGAGCTGGACGGCCAGTGGTTTTTGGCGGTGTCGCCCCAGGGCATTGCCTGCCAGAACGTGTACGGCTGCGGTTACTTTGCCCTGCAGGGTGACTGGCGCACCGATTGCACATTGAGCGAATTCCACGCCCTGGACGATGGCTTTGACTATTACGCGCCCCAAAGCTTTGCCGCCGCGGATGGCCGCCGCATCCAGTTTGGCTGGATGGGCATGCCGGATGCCGATTACACCAACCCCACCGTGGAGTATGGCTGGCAGCACTGCCTGACCCTGCCCCGCGTGTTGACCCAGGACGGCAATGGCTGCCTGCTGCAAGCCCCCGCCGCCGAGCTGAACGCCCTGCGCGGCGAAGCCCGCCAGCCGGCAGATGGCGAAACGGTTGAAACGGACCCCTGCTTCGACCTGACCGCCTCCCCCGCCGGGGATTTTGTCCTGACCATTGCCAACGGCCTGACCCTGACTTACACCGAAGCGGACCGCACCTGTACCCTGCGCTTTACCGATGCAGCGATTGCCGCCGGGCGCACCGAGCGCAAGGCTGTGCTGGATGCCCCCTGCCGCAGCCTGCGTGTTGTGGGGGATGCTTCCTCGCTGGAAATATTCCTGAACGACGGTGCCGCGGTGCTTTCCACCCGGTATTACCCGGCAGCGGGCAAGGTTGCCGTGCAGCTTTGCGGCGCAGGCAGCACCCTGTATTCCCTTTCGATTTAACGGAGGACATTCCATGGCACATGATACCTTGTATGCGATCGGCGAAGCGCTGATCGATATGATTCCGTCCAAAACCGGCTGTTCCTTTGCCGAGGTTTCCTCTTTCAGCCCCCGTGTGGGCGGCGCGCCCGCCAACGTGTGCGGTGCTTATGCCCGCCTGGGTGGGGATTCTGCCCTGCTGACCCAGCTGGGAGATGACCCGTTCGGCCACAAGATCATTGATGAACTGGCTGCCTGCAGCATTGATACCAGCCACATCTGTTTGACGGACAAAGCCAACACCGCCCTGGCCTTTGTTTCGCTGGAAGCGGACGGCAACCGGACGTTCAGTTTTTACCGCAAGCCCTCAGCCGATTTGCTGTACGCCCCGGAGCAGGTGGATACCAGCCTGTTTGCCAACGCCTATGCCCTGCATTTTTGCAGTGTTGCCCTGGTGGAAAGCCCCATGCGGGAAGCCCACAAAACTGCCATTGCCGCAGCCCGCAGCGCCGGGACTATCATTGACTTTGACCCCAACCTGCGCTTTCCGCTGTGGCCGGACCGTGATGCTTTGCGCCGCACGGTGCTGGAGTTCCTGCCGCTGGCCGATGTGGTCAAAATCTCGGACGAAGAGCTGGAATTTCTGACCGGCACCAGTGATATTGAAGCCGCCCTGCCCAGCCTGTTTGTGGGCCATGTACAGCTGGTGCTCTACACCTGCGGCAGCGCCGGTGCCCACGCTTACACCCGCACCGCCCACGGCTTTTCCGCCAGCAAGCCGGTAAAGGCCGTGGATACCACCGGCGCCGGGGACGGGTTCATCGGCTCGTTCTTGTGGCAGCTGCACAAAAACGGGGTGGACCGCGCCGCCCTGCCCGCTCTGCAGGCGGACCAGCTGAACCAGTGGCTGGATTTTTCCAACCGGTTCTGCGGTTACAGTGTGCAGCGCTACGGTGCCATTGACAGCTACCCCACCATCGACCAGCTGTAACTTTCTGCCATTCTCTGCTATTTCATCATAAAGCAGCCGCCCGGTACAGGATTTGTACCGGGCGGTTGCTTTACGGTATAGATTTTTCTTTTCTATATTCGCTTTATTTTATTAGCTAAAAGTGCTAGAATATTCAAACAATAAGGAGATGATATGTTGGAACCCAGTTTAGAAAAAATCAGTCACTATATCACATCAAATAACATTGCTCTTTTATCTGTTATCATTACAGTATTGCTCTATATTTTTACCCGCCATTCTGAAATTCGATATAAAAAATATGAAGACAAAAAAATTCAGTATTTGAAACTTATAGAACTCATGCAAAAAACTCTTGCTTGTTCTAAAATAGATAAAAGTGGAGATTCTATTCTTTCTGATGAAATAAGAAAATTGTTCTTTGACACCGGCGCTTCATTACTCTTATACGGATCAAAGAAAATTTATCGACAATACCTGCTTTTTCGAGAATTTTCAACAAATCCACTTATTAAGCACTGTAAATATTATAAAAGTGATATTGTATTATTCATCGTAGCCGACATTTTCAAGACCATGCGCAAAGAAGTCGGTCTTAGCTATTTTAACAGTATTGGAAGTAATGAAGCACTTGCATTTTTTGTCAATGATATATCAAGTAACCCTATCGCTAAAGAAAAAGCTATTGATGCTATGTTCCGAATCAAGATGGTGAAGTTTGAACTTGCTATTATTGATCGAACTCGCTTTATTTTCATAAAGCAAATTTATGCAAGTTTCATCCGTCCTATCTTTGCCGGATTGTCAATTCTATGGAAATATATTGTCGTTATTCCGTTTATTCATATTATTACAAAGTTATTTCCAAAAACAATAAATAAATTACAGCCAAAATAAGTTCCCCTCAAATACATCAGAATACCCCCTCTATAATTCAACCGTTTCATTTATCTTAGCAACAAAATGAGGCGTATCCATATATCGTGGATACGCCTCATTTTGTTTATTCTATTATCTTTATACGTTTTACAGATGCAGCACGCGGTCCTTGATTTCGGCGGTGCGGCCCTGGTTCCAGAACTGGGTACCGATGTAGCCGCAGGTGCGGCGGGCAACGTTCAGCTTGCTCTGGTCGCGGTTATGGCAGTGCGGGCACTCCCACACCAGCTTGCCGTCGTCCTCCACGATCTTGATCTCGCCGTCATAGCCGCACACCTGGCAGTAGTCGCTCTTGGTGTTCAGCTCTGCGTACATGATGTTATCATAGATGAACTGCATCACTTTGATGACAGCTTCCAGGTTATCCTGCATATTGGGCACTTCCACATAGCTGATGGCGCCGCCCGGAGACAGGCGCTGGAACTCGCTTTCAAACTTCAGCTTGGTGAACGCATCGATCTGCTCGGTCACATGCACATGGTAGCTGTTGGTGATATAGTTGCGGTCCGTAATGCCCGGCACAATGCCAAACCGCTTTTGCAGGCACTTGGCAAACTTGTAGGTGGTGGATTCCAGCGGGGTGCCGTACAGCGAGTAATCAATATTTTCAGCGTTCTTCCACTCGTTGCACTTATCGTTCATGTGCTGCATCACACTCAGGGCAAAGGGCTTTGCGGCGGGATCAGTATGGCTCTTGCCGGTCATATATTTGCAGCATTCATACAGGCCCGCATAGCCCAGGCTGATGGTGGAGTAGCCGCCGTACAGCAGCTTATCAATGGGCTCGCCTTTCTTCAGGCGGGCCAGAGCGCCGTACTGCCACAGAATGGGTGCCGCATCGGACAGGGTACCCTTAAGGCGGTTATGGCGGTACTGCAAGGCGCGGTGGCACAGTTCCAGGCGCTCATCAAAAATTTTCCAGAATTTATCCGGCTCACCGCCGGAGGACAGGGCCACATCCGGCAGGTTGATGGTAACAACACCCTGATTGAAGCGGCCATAGTACTTCGGCTTGCCCGGCACATAGTTCTTGGCGTTGGCCACGTTGTTCCAGCCAGTGCCGGAACGGTCGGGGGTCAAAAAGCTGCGGCAGCCCATGCAGGTAAATACATCGCCGTTGCCCTCGGTCTCACCCTTAGACAGCTTGTATTCCTTCATCTTCTTTTCGCTGATATAGTCCGGCACCATGCGCTTTGCGGTGCATTTGGCGGCCAGCTTGGTCAGGTAGAAATAGGGGGTGCCTTCGCGGATATTATCGTCTTCCAGCACATAGATCAGCTTGGGGAACGCGGGGGTGATCCAGACGCCCTTTTCATTCTTAACACCCTGGTAGCGCTGGCGGAGCATTTCTTCCACGATAATGGCAAGGTCAGATTTCAGGCGCTGGTTTTCGCCCGCTTCGTTCAGGTACATGAATACCGTGATGAACGGTGCCTGGCCGTTGGTGGTCATCAGGGTAACGACCTGGTACTGGATGGTCTGCACACCGCGCTTGATTTCCTCGCGCAGACGGGCTTCAACGATCTGGGAGAGCTTTTCTTCACCGGGATCAATGCCCAGTTCCTTCATCTCCGCTTCGGTATCGCGGCGGATCTTTTTGCGGCTGATATCCACAAACGGTGCCAGATGGGTCAGGCTGATGCTCTGGCCGCCGTACTGGTTGGATGCCACCTGCGCAATGATCTGGGTGGCAATGTTGCAGGCCGTGGAGAAAGAATGCGGTTTTTCGATGAGGGTACCAGAAATAACCGTGCCGTTCTGCAGCATGTCGTCCAGGTTGACCAGGTCGCAGTTGTGCATATGTTGGGCGTAATAGTCAGCATCATGGAAATGAATGATGCCATCCTCATGTGCCTTTACAATCTCGGCAGGCAGCAGCATACGCATGGTCAGGTCCTTGCTGACCTCGCCGGCCATATAATCGCGCTGAACGCTGTTGACGGTCGGGTTTTTATTGGCGTTTTCCTGCTTGACTTCCTCATTGTTGCACTCGATGAGGGACAGAATGCGGTCGTCGGTGGTGTTATGGGTACGGCGCAGGCTCTGCACATAGCGGTAGGTGATATATTTGCGGGCCACCTCATACGCTTTGGTCTGCATGATGGCGTCTTCCACCAGATCCTGGATCTCCTCCACGTTCATGGCGTGGTTGCGGCTCTGGCATTCCTGCGCCACATCGTCGGCAATGGCCGTGATCTGTTCCTTGGTCAAGCGCTGGTTGGAGGCAACAACGTTGTTGGCTTTGGTCACCGCTGCAATAATTTTGGATATATCGAAAACGGCCTCGCTGCCGTTGCGCTTGATGATCTTCATGAACTGTTATCTCCTTACCTCAATAAAAGCTGCCGGGTTGATACCCCACACCAAAACCGCTCCATGATTTTGGCGAGCGTATTTATCTTACCGCATCGACCCGGCAAAGTCAAGCCAATGTACCACAATATATTGTATGTAATTTGATAATAGCACCCATATATGCCATATAGCGCGATGGGACGTTCAAAAAGATTGCAAAACAAAACGCCGAAAAAAGCGCTGGCTTTTTGGGTAAAATAGGCACTTTTTTCAAAGCTGCGATGATATGTTATTTTATTCTTCCCTGGCCGCTTGCTTTTGCCCGGCACGGCTGGTATACTGGTGCAAGGCATCTGCCTATTGTGATGATTTGCCGCAGCACTATACAAGATATAGTGTTGCATGTTATAAGGAGGCTCCCCGCGTGAACTACGCAACCATAAAGTACTGTGATATTGCCAACGGCACGGGCGTGCGTACCAGTCTGTTTGTTTCCGGCTGCCGCCGCCACTGCCCGGAATGTTTTAACGCCGTTGCCTGGGATTTTGGTTATGGCCTGCCCTTTGATAAAGCCGTGCGCAATGAAATTTTGGGCAGCCTTGCCCCGGATTATATTGATGGGCTTTCCCTTTTGGGCGGCGAACCCTTTGAGCCGGAAAACCAGCGTGCGCTGGTGCCGTTCCTGCACGAAGTACGGGTGTTGTACCCCCACAAAACCATCTGGTGCTACACCGGCAATGTATACGAAACCGAACTTTTGCAGCCCAGCCACGCCCGCTGCGAAGTGACGGACGAGATGCTGAGCCTGATCGATGTGCTGGTGGACGGCGAATTCATCCCCGCGCAGCACGATATTTCGCTGCGGTTCCGCGGCTCCGGCAACCAGCGCATCATTGACTTGAACGCCACCCGCGCCGCCGGGCACACCGTACTATGGCAGGATGACCCGCTGTTTGCTGACCACAAGATGTAAGGCAGCGAGTTCGCGTTTTTTGATTTTGTGTAACTTTTAACAAATTTGACTTGTATTTCTGCCCCGCAGGGTGTTATACTGACACTAATTTAAGGCAACACCGCACAATTCCCGCCTTGCGGCTTAAGCACCGCTCCGGCAGC
>OLOZ01002131.1_pt1 | contig 11855 bp, 9 predicted proteins | sample 1673021 | NCBI WGS metagenome assembly OLOZ01 (sample SAMEA3136747, study PRJEB25190) | human gut metagenome | biome: human gut; feature: human-associated habitat; material: faeces | place: Austria | collected 2013
CAGATGGAAACGGTCTTGCCGTCTTTGTGAGCTGTTTCGATGAGGTGGCGGACAGCTTCATAGATGACTGTCACACCGGCGAGGTCGTCGGCGCCAAGAACTGTCGTGCCGTCGCTCGTTACGGTTCCATCCTCATGGGAGACGGCTTTTTTTCCTTTTGCAGGCTCAACAGTGTCCATGTGGGCCGCAAAGAGAACCGGGGCTCCTGCAAGGCTGCCCGGAATGCGCGCGAACAGATTGCCCGCATTGGAGCCGGTCTGCTCCTGCGTATGATCTTCTGTAAACGTAACCCCGATTTCGGCGAATTTTATTTTTAAGGTGTCCGCCATCTCGCGCTCCTCTAAGGACGGCGAATCGATAGATACCAGCTCCGCAAAAAAATCAGCAATTCTTTTCTCATCTATCATAATCTTTTCTCCTGCTCTTTGGCTGTGTCCGCAATTTAAATAACATACTCAGGCTGCGCCATAATATGCATCTTGCTGAAGAACTCCCGTGTTCTCTGATTCTGCGGATGCTCGAATACTTCTTTCGGTGTTCCGTCTTCTACTACGTGTCCTTTATCAAGGAAGATCACACGGTTCGACACATGGCGGATAAAGTTCATCTCATGGGAAACCAGAAGCATTGTATATCCCTGTGCCGCAACTTTTTTAATAACATCCAGAACCTCTCCAACCAGCTCCGGGTCAAGGGCTGAAGTCGGCTCGTCGAGCAGCAGAATCTGCGGTTTCATGGCGAGGGCTCTTGCGAGCGCCACCCTCTGCTGCTGTCCGCCGGACATATGCTTCGGATAGTGGTTTGCCCATTTCTCCATGCCGACCAGTTTCAGTTCTTCTAATGCAATGGCTCTGGCCTCGTCTTTTTTCATCTTCTTGACAACAATCAGGCCTTCCATCACATTTTCCAGTGCGGTTTTCTTCTCAAACAGATTGAACCGCTGGAACACCATTCCTGTGTTCTGTCTTAAATACAGAAGCTCTTTCGGTTTCCGCTCGGAAAGGCCGATCACCTTGTCCCCGATCGTCACCGTTCCCTTCTCCGGTGTCTCAAGGCGGTTGACGCAGCGCAGAAGCGTTGATTTTCCGGTTCCGGAAGGACCGATGATTCCCACAACATCTCCCTGTTTGATCTCGAGGCTGATGTCGTCGAGCACCACGTTGTCGTTATATTTTTTTGATAAATGATCAATTTTTATCATTTTTCTTACCCTCCCCGTTTGCGGACGCCAGCTCTACCTGGTCCGGAATCCGGATTTTATTTTCAATTACGCGGATGATCTGCTCGATCACCAGTGTTACCAGCCAGTAAATGATGGCCAGTGAAACGTAAACTTCAAAGTAGCGATACGTTCTTCCTCCAATAATCTGGCCCTGTGCGGTAATCTCGACAACGGCGCAGGTAAAGGCAAGAGACGTTCCTTTGATGATACTGATAAAAGAGTTTCCAAGGGTCGGAAGCGCAACCTCAAAGGCCTCCGGCAGAATGATGCGGCGCAGTGTCTGCGGATACGTCATGCCAAGTGCATGTGCTGCTTCGATCTGGCCCGGGTCAACGGACTGCAGGGCCGAACGGATAATCTCAGCCATAAAGCCCGACTGGTTCAGTCCCAGAGCGATCATCGCATAGACGAAACCGGAAATATTGGCAACCGCCAGATTCGTTCCGAACTGCTGGTTGATTGCCTTGAACATCATGGGAATACCAAAGAACGCAACATACAGCTGTACGATGACCGGCGTGCCGCGGAGCAGTGAAATCAGAAGATTCGTAATCTGCGTCAGCACTCTGATTTTTTTCATTTTGATGATCGCCATCACAAGTCCCAGTCCCAGTCCGATCAGCATAGAAACCACGGCCAGTTCCAGCGTGATCGGCAGCTTTGTCAGCAATTCTGGTATGGATGAAAATACCAGTGAAACGTCAAATAATTTTCCCATGATTTTCGTCCTCTCTTACACGTATTTTTCTACCAGTACACAGGTAAAGCCAAGATTTTTCTTCGGCTTTTTCGGCTCTTCGTCTTTCTTCGGTGCATGGTGGTCGTATACCGACAGGTCAGCGTCCGGATTCAGTTTGTAGCCTAATTTCTCATAAAAGCCTGCGGCGCGGTCCTGGCTTGTGATGACGATGTGATCAACACCGTATTCTTTCAGCCATTTCTCAGCGGCTTCGACCAGTACGCGGCCGTATCCGCTTTTCTGTTTTTCTCTGACCACACAGACACGCTCGATTTTTCCTGTCTTTTCCGCCGGAAATGCGATGCGGCAGCCGGCTACCGGCTTGTGATCTTCTGTCAGCAGAATCGCCTGCAGATCATCTTTGCTCTCGTCCTGTCCGAATTCCAGTTCAATCGGAATGTTCTGTCCGCAGCAGAACGCATCGGTTCTGACGTAATCATATGCTTTGTATTTCCACTCTTCGCTTCCCTTTTCTACCCGGTAAATTTCTGCCATGTTTTTCGCTCCTTTTAGAATCGGGAAACGGATGTTCTCGATCCGCTTCCCGTCTGTTTTGTAATCTCTTCTGTTTTTATTTCGAAAACGATATTCTAGTTTGGTGTCTCATCAAAGTATTTCTCGTCCGGGCTGGTGTCCACGCCGAGATACTCGGTTGTGATCTTGGAAAGAGTTCCGTCTTCTTTCATCTCTTTTAAGGCTTTGTCAACATCCTCGCGGAGTGCTGCGCCCTCTTCGTTCTTTCCAAACAGGAAGTAGGTATTGTTCTGCGGGAACAGGAAATCTTCGGTCTCCTCGTCGATCTCGTTTGCTTCCAGCTGACCTTCCAGTCCGAACTGCGGAAGCAGGTTGTCGATGATCGGTCCGTCGTCGATTGCCACATCAGCGGTTCCATCTACGATATGCTGGTAGCGGACCTGGAAGTTTGCATTGGAATATACGATATTGATCTGGTGATCCGGGTTGTCTGTATTCCATTTTTCCAGTGCATTTGCGGTAAGGCTTCCTGCACTCAGCTCAATTTTGTATCCGCGGTCTGCCAGATCGGTAAGAGAAGTCAGCGGCTCATCGCCGGTTCTCTGAATGTATTCGTTGAAGCTGGTTTTATATGGTAAAGAGAAGTAGTAGGATTCTGCTCTCTCATCGGTATATCCATAGTTGTTGACTGCGATGTCGTACTGACCGCTCAGCACACCCTGCAGTGCATCTGCCTGCTCAATTTTCAGTTCATACTGCGGAAGGCGGTTGAACACTTCTTTTACGATATCGATATCGACACCGGTCAGCTCGTTGTCATCATTTACGTAAAAGTACGGTGCCAGTGTGCCGCTTGTTACAGCTTTGATCACTTTTTTCTCACCGGAATCCGATGCGGAGCTGCCTTCTGCGGAAGATGATGCTGCGGAAGATGATGCTGCGGAACCGCTGCTGCTTCCTGCATTTGCTGATGCATTGCTTCCGCATCCTGCAAAGCTTGCTGCCAAAAGGCCCGCCGCTGCCAATACTGCCCAGAATTTCTTTGTCTTTTTCATAATAAAATCCTCCTCATTTTCTCGTTCTTTTCAGTTCCGGCCGCACCCCGGCTGCCTGAGAGTGTTCCACCAGAGCGCTCCGGATTCTTCTGTCTTATCTCTTTATAAAAGTCCTTTCAGCGGATTAATCGATGCATCCACGGAAAGTACGCCGTTCTTCGGGTTTCTGTCTTCCCATTTCGGGCTGTTCCAGATGGTTTTTGAGATTTCTCCTGCGTAATCCTCGTAGGTCTCTCCCTCCGGATGGCGAAGGAATACTTCATCCGGTGTTTTGCTGAGTGTTCTTCTCGATCCATCGTCTGCCATCAGCTTCTCGAAATCTACTTTTGCAAGGATTCGTTCGTTGTATCCGCGGAAGAGAACCTCGCCTAATTTCTTTCCAGGTCTCGAAAGTGCCAGCACCTGCGGATCGCTTCCGTGACGGAAGGCCGGGATCGCATACAGCTCTTTTAAGTAGCCCCAGATATTTTTGTAATCACGAATCGGTTTCTTCACCGGTCCTACGTTGTGGAAGTAGCTGACATCCCAACGGATCAGAGTGACGTAAGCGCGGACATCGCTGTCGGTGATGTAGTCGCCGAACAGGAAACGGTTCGTCTCCAGCCGTTTGTCCAGCTTATCGAGGGATTCATAGAAATCTTCGTATGCCTCATCGTATGCTTCCGGTGACTGGCAGAATGCCATGCGGTAATGGCCGTTGTTGATATGCGGGAAGAGCCAGTCGTTAAACTCATCGATCTCTTTCCGGAATTTTTTCGGGTACAGGTCCGGCGCATCTTTTGGCTGGAATGGACGGAACTGCACTTCGAGATAGTTCGTAAGGCGGTGATAATCGTTGTTCACAGCCTTTTTCTCTTTGACATCCACCAGGGTCGGTGTCGTTGCTCTTCCTTTGAAGTCCGGGTTTGCTCTTTTATAGAACTCACTTAAGAAGTAAGCGCCTGTCGCCGGATCCTTGAAATCCGGATACTGTCCGAATGCATGTCCGTAACGGTTTGTCTCGCCGGATGGAGAAACTCTCGTCTCCGAGATCACATCCTGCAGTCCTAAAAGCTCCCGCACGATGATCGGACGGTTGGACCAGTTGCATCCGGTTGCCCAGTAGATCCCGAAGCGGTTTGCTTCTGCTTTCAGGCCGCCTTCTTTATCGCCGAATGGCTGGATAAATGCATTTGGCTGACGGATGAAAGCGCCGCGCTCATCGATCTCTACAAGGGTTTCATTTGGTCTTGGGTCTACTCCGACTTCTGCTGCAAACTGTTCTGCCAGTGCATCTGTGTATTTGATTTCTTCGGTTTCTTTATTTTCAACTGGGGTGAAGCTGCATCCGCATCCGCTCATGTTTTTGTCCTCCGTTTTCTATGTCTGTTTATTATCTATTCTTATGTTGTTTATTCTCATTTCTTTTAAAAAAGGTTAAAAAAATAGCAGGCATTCGTTCCGGCCTGCCCGCACATGCAATTTCTGCTATGCTTTTTCTGCCTGCGAATGTTTCTTATTTTTCTTTATTCTGATTGGAGCTGCAGCAACAGCAACAACACATCTCCATCATTCTGTTCTCCTGCATTCGTCTGTTGTCTGTTTTTTTCATTTGCTGTTCTCCTTTCCTACTAAGTCGATATGTTTAATGTGTTTCTCGATTACATGGCATATTATAATGCATATTTTTTCTATGTGCAACCCCTAAAACGCCTTTTGGTAATTGTTATTTCGATGAATCGATTATAGGTTTTTCCTATTGGTTAGTCATACCAGAAAGATATTACTTATCACACCTGTAGGCTGATTTTGCTTTTTCCTACCAACCGCCGCAACTTTTGCAATGTGCTCAACAATTCTTGCCATGGCTTTTTTCTTAAAAAACGATACAATAAAAAGCAAAGAACACCACTTGCAAAATACAATGTACTCTCGGAATCTTTCTGTGCTTGATTTTGTGAGATGATTTTTTGTCAGTTGTGCCCAAATTTCTGAGGCGTACGCGGTGCGTACGTTGATGAAATTCGGGTGCAGCTGGCGGAAAATCAGCCGCAAAGGCAAGTGCAGAAAGATTCCGAGAGTACATTACAAAATAAAGGAGAGTTTTTCTTATGGAAATGACATTTCGCTGGTATGGTTCCAAATTTGATACCGTTACCTTAGAGCAGATCCGCCAGATTCCGGGCGTAACCGGAGTCATCACAACCCTGTACGACACTACCCCGGGCGAGGTGTGGACACGCGAAGCGATTCACGCGTTAAAAGAAGAGGTTGAGGCCTCTGGACTTCACATCTCCGGCATCGAGAGCGTCAACATCCACGACGCCATCAAAATCGGCAGCCCGGACCGTGAGCAGTACATCGATAATTATATTGAAACGTTAAAGCACCTCGGCAAGGAAGACATTCACCTTGTCTGCTATAACTTCATGCCGGTCTTCGACTGGACCAGAACAGAACTCGCACGCGTCCGTCCGGACGGCTCGACCGTACTTGCCTACAAACAGTCCGCCGTAGACGCACTTGTTCCGGAAAAAATGTTTGAATCTATCGCAGGTGATGCAAACGGCGCAATTCTTCCTGGCTGGGAGCCGGAGCGCATGGCAAAAGTGAAAGAGCTCTTTGACGCTTACCGCGATGTGGATGATGAGAAACTGTTTGCCAACCTCAAATACTTCCTCGAACGCATCATGCCGGTCTGCAACGAGTACGATATCAAAATGGCCATTCACCCGGACGACCCGGCATGGAGTGTCTTCGGTCTTCCGAGAATCATCATTAATAAAGAAAACATTCTGCGCATGATGAAGATGGTCGATGACCCGCACAACGGCGTGACCTTCTGCTCAGGTTCCTACGGAACAAACCTGGAGAACGATCTGCCGGATATGATCCGTTCCTTAAAGGGCCGCATCCACTTCGCTCACGTCCGCAATCTGAAATTCCACAGCCAGCAGGATTTCGAGGAGGCCGCACACCTTTCCTCTGACGGCAGCTTCGATATGTATGAGATCATGAAAGCGCTGTACGACATCGGCTTCGACGGCCCGATCCGCCCGGACCACGGACGTATGATCTGGGGCGAGAAGGCAATGCCGGGCTATGGACTGTATGACCGCGCACTCGGCGCGACTTATTTAAACGGACTCTGGGAAGCTATTGACAAGAGTCACAAACGTGGAATTTAAAGGAGGTTTTTACTGATGTCTCTTAACTTAACAGCTGCCGGACTGGCAGATCAAAAAGCGTGGGAAGCCGCAGGCTATGCGCTTCCATCCTATGACCGCGAAGCAATGATCACCCGCACGAAAGAATCTCCGTGCTGGGTGCATTTCGGAGCCGGAAATATTTTCCGTGCCTTCCAGGCAAATACAGCACAGGAACTGCTGAACAACGGTACCTTTGACCGCGGTGTCATCGTTGCGGAGGGCTTCGATACAGAAATCATCCGTGATATGTACCAGCCGCACGATAATTTAAGCATTCTGGTGACCTTAAAAGCCGATGGTTCTGTCGAGAAAACCGTTGTTGGAAGCATCGCAGAATCGCTGGCTGCCGATACGGCGGATTCTCCGGATTTTGCCCGGTTAAAAGAAATCTTTACCAAGGATTCCCTGCAGATGGCGACGTTTACGATCACCGAAAAGGGATATTCCCTGAAAAACGGTGCGGGCGAACTGCTGCCGTCTGTTGCTGCCGATTTTGCTGCCGGACCTTCTTCCGTTACCAGCTATATGGGAAAAGTTGCTTCTCTTTTATATGAAAGATTTCTTGCAGGCGAAAAACCGGTTGCGATGGTCAGCACCGACAACTGCTCCCACAATGGCGAAAAACTTTCCCTTGCCCTGACAGCCTACGCTTCTGCATGGGAAGAAAACAAGCTGGTACAGCCAGGCTTCCTCTCCTATCTGCAGAACCCGGAAAAAGTCAGCTTCCCGTGGACCATGATCGACAAGATCACCCCGCGGCCGGATGGTTCCATCGAAAAGATACTCGAGGAGAACGGCCTCGCTGATGCACAGTCGATCGTCACCTCCCGCCACACCTACGTTGCTCCGTTCGTCAATGCAGAGGAATGCCAGTACCTCGTAGTCGAAGATCATTTCCCGAACGGACGGCCGCCGATGGAAAAGAGCGGATGGATCTTTACCGACCGGGAAACTGTCAACAAAACAGAGCGCATGAAGGTCTGCACCTGCCTGAACCCGCTGCACACCGCACTCGCTGTGTTCGGCTGCCTGCTGGACTATGAACTGATCAGTGAGGAGATGAAAAATCCGGTACTGAAAAAGCTCGTGGAGCGCATCGGATATATCGAAGGACTTCCGGTTGTCACCGATCCTGGTATTCTCTCTCCGAAGCAGTTTATCGCTGAAGTGCTGAACATCCGCATCCCGAATCCGTTTATGCCGGATACGCCGCAGCGAATTGCAACCGATACGTCACAGAAGCTGTCGATCCGGTTCGGTGAGACGATCAAATCGTATCTTGCTTCCCCGGAGCTGTCACTCTCGGATCTTCAGGCAATTCCGGCTGTATTTGCGGGATGGCTGCGGTATCTGATGGGCGTGGATGACAACGGCGATGCATTTGATCTGAGCCCGGATCCGCTGCTTGCCACGGTCCGCCCGTATGTGCAGGATCTGAAACTCGGCGCACCGGCTGACCGTGAGGCGCTTTCCAAAACGCTGGCTCCGCTGCTCTCCGATGCTTCGATTTTCGGTGTGGATCTGATTTCCGCCGGACTTTCTGACCGTGTGCTGGATGCTTTTGTCTCGATGCTTCATGGACCTGGCGCTGTGGCAGATACGCTTGCTGCTCTGACCGCTCAATTCTAAAGGGGAGGTATTTCCATATGAAACCTTTTATGGACGCTGACTTTCTGCTGCAGACCGATACGGCGAAAACACTGTACCACGAGGCGGCTGAAAAAATGCCCATTTTTGACTATCACAACCATCTGAATCCACAGGAGATTCTCGAAGACCGCCAGATGGAGAATCTGACACGCGTCTGGCTCGGCGGGGATCATTATAAATGGCGTGCCATGCGTGCGATGGGCTTTTCGGAGGATCTGATCACCGGAAACGCCGATGATTACGACAAATATCTGGCGTTTGCCGAGACGATTGAGAACGCGATCGGCAATCCTTTATACCACTGGACACATCTGGAGCTGCAGCGGTACTTCGGCATCACGACACCGCTCTCCCGAGCAACAGCGAAGGAGCTCTGGGATGAGGCGAATGCAAAACTGCAGACGAAGGAGTTTACCGTGCGCAATCTGATTCTGAACCAGCATGTGTCGCATCTGTGCACCACCGACGATCCTGCAGATGATCTGCACTGCCATCTGGCATTACAGAAGGAAGACTTTGCCTGCCGCGTTCTGCCGTCCTTCCGCCCGGACCGCGCCGTTCATCTCGAGAAGCCGGATTTCCCGGAATATGTGGAAAAGCTTGCCGCTGCCGCCAGCAGGACGATTGCATCCGCGGAGGATATGGTGCATGCCCTCTCCTGCCGCCTCGACTTCTTCCTCTCCGCCGGCTGCGTTGTCAGCGACCACAGCCTTGAGGGCTGCTTCTATGTGCCATGCACGGCTGCTGAGGCGAATGATGTATTTGAAAATCGCATGAACGGCGGTGCTCTCACCGAAAAAGAGCTCGGCATGTACAAGGGCTTCCTTCTGACGAACCTCGGACGGCTGTATCATAAGCACAATATCGCCATGCAGCTTCATATCAAAGCACTCCGTAACAACTCGAAGCGGATGTTCCGTGCGCTCGGTGCCGATACCGGCTTTGACAGCATGAACGATTTCGCCTTTGCCCCGATGCTCGGCGCTTTCTTAAACGATATGGACGAGGACGACGCACTGCCGAAAACTGTGCTCTACTCTCTGAACCCGGGCGACAACCCGATGCTTGCAAGCATGGCCGGAAACTTTGCTGCGCCTGGCATCCGCTCGAAAGTGCAGTTCGGTACCGCATGGTGGTTCAACGATCACAAATACGGCATGGAATCCCAGCTTGCGACGCTTTCCAGCATCGGCATGCTCTCCACCTTCATTGGCATGCTGACCGACTCCCGCAGCTTCCTCTCCTTCCCGCGCCACGAATATTTCCGCCGGATTCTCTGCAATCAAATCGGAAACTGGGTGGAAAACGGGGAGTACCCGGCGAACCTGGAGTTTCTGAAAGAGATGGTGGAAAATATCAGCTACAACAATGCGGTTTCGTATTTCCTGTGATTTTCGCATACCTTATTGACAATTATTCCCACATACCGTACAATAAAAGGGATTACTGATCAACGAAAGGATTACAGAAACATGGACGACTCAGGCAGTATGCCTCGACGATGCTTTATTTTCATCATTTGATAAACGGAGACATAATCTATCTTTGATTCCGCCAGATTCAAGATAGGTTATGTCTTTTTGTACATTTTTTGCATCGTGTCCCGGTTTCCTAAGAAAGGAAAAACAAATGAACAGCGACATTGTGTCACTCATCATCATTCTTATCTGCGTCATGCTCTCAGCCTACTTTTCGGCGACGGAGACTTCCTTCACCTCGCTGAACCGCATCCGCATGAAAAATATGGCAGAAAAAGGCGACAAGCGGGCGGAACTGGTGTTAAAGTTGCTGGAGAACTTTGACAAGCTGCTCTCCACGATTCTCGTCGGCAACAACATCGTCAACATCGGTCTCAGCTCCCTTGCCACGGTGCTTTTTATCAAGCTTCTCGGCGGCGACTCCGGTGCGACGGTTTCCACGATCGTAACCACTATCGTGGTCCTGATCTTCGGCGAAGTTTCCCCGAAAAGCATTGCAAAAGAATCTCCGGAGACGATCGCCAAATTTTCCGCACCGTTTCTCCACATTCTGATGATCGTGCTGACCCCGGTGACGTTTTTCTTTTCCCAGTGGAAGAAGCTGCTCTCCCGCATCTTCAAATCCTCGGAAAACCACGGCATCACCGATGAGGAACTGATGACCATTGTCGAGGAGGCGACCCAGGAGGGCGACATCGACGACCAGGAAGGTGATCTGATTCAGAATGCAATCGGCTTCATGGAGATGGAGGCCGCAGAGATCTTTACTCCGCGTGTCAACGTCATCGGCATTCCGCTCGATGCGACGAAATCCGAGATCGCTAAGACTTTCTCCGACACCGGATTTTCCCGGCTGCCGGTGTATGATGATGATATCGACCACATTGTGGGAATTGTGTATCAGAAGGATTTCCACAACCACATTTACCACACCAACAAACCGCTAAGCAGCATCATCCGCCCGGCGCTCTTTGTAACCGAGAATACGAAGGTCGGCCCGCTGCTGAAAAAAATGCAGGCGAAGAAATCGCATATTGCCATTATCATTGATGAATTCGGCGGCACCGACGGTATCATCACCATGGAAGATATCCTCGAAGAGCTCGTCGGCGAAATCTGGGATGAGCATGATGCGGTTGTACAGGAAATCCAGAAAGTTTCCGAAAACGAATACCTCGTGACCGGAACGGCAAGCATCGACAAGGTGTATGAAGAGCTCGATATTGACAAAGAATTTGACGTCTTTACGGTCAGCGGATGGATCATGGGGATCCTCGAGCGCGTGCCAAAGGAAGGCGATCATTTCGTCTCGGATGGCCTCGACGTAACCGTACTGAAAATGGCAGACCGGAGAGTCGACAAGGTACGGATCGTGCGGCTGCCGAAGGATGAAAATGAACAGTAAGTAATTGATACGATTTACACGCAAAAAACGGATCGAACATCTGATTTTAAAGTCAGATACTCGATCCGTTTTTCTTGTCCTATTGTATTTTCTTCTCCACCCGGTACTTCTTCGGCGATATTCCATAGCGCTCTTTGAAAATCCGATGGAAATAACTCATGTTCTCATACCCGACCCGCTCGCCGATGTCTGCCACGGAAAGTCCCGTCGTTTCCAACAGATACGCGGCCTGGGTCAGGCGTTTGTTCTGAACGAGTTCGGTGTAGTTTTTCCCGGTCAGGCGGCGGATCATGCGGCTTAAGGTGTAAAAATCGTAGTGCAGTTCTTCCGCCAGTTCCGAAAGGCTGCCCTCCCGGTAATGTTCCTCGATATAGCGGTATACGCCGAGCAGCATCTCCTGTTCAAAATACTGCTCTCCCACCTGCACGCGTTCGGTGTAGTTCATGAGTTGCAGAAATAAAAGGCCCATCGTAATCTGATTGATGCTCCGCTTATTGCTCTGGTGATGTAAGAGCGTCCAGACGAGATTTTCGATCAGATTCTGCACCGGAAGGACATCCGCGATTCTGTAATGCAGATAACAGAGCGGTACCTCCCCGCTTTTCAGACAGCCGACGATAAAATCCTTTAACTGATTCTCCTCT
>OLOZ01002134.1_pt1 | contig 11850 bp, 8 predicted proteins | sample 1673021 | NCBI WGS metagenome assembly OLOZ01 (sample SAMEA3136747, study PRJEB25190) | human gut metagenome | biome: human gut; feature: human-associated habitat; material: faeces | place: Austria | collected 2013
TTGGTACGCAGATCTTTGGAACTCCTGCACCGATCTCAACGTTTCTTACTTTTACGATATTCATAATCTATCTCCTTCTCACGATATATTAAAAATCTTTATCCATGATTCTCTGGCATCATTATATTATTCTTCGCTTGTCAATTCCACCATTTTTATTTTTTGGTGACTGCCTGTTTGAGAATTGAATGACCTACATCATGAATGAAAGGCTTTAAGTACAAAATTAATGCGTTTAGGCTATCAATATGTTATGGTATATTCAAGGAAGAGGTGTGAATATGACATTCAATCAATTATTATATTTTCAAACTGTCTCAGAATATGAGAACTATCATAAGGCTGCAGAGAAGCTCTATCTTTCGCAGCCATCCTTGAGCAGATCCATTTCCTCGCTTGAGAAAGAACTTGGCGTGACGCTGTTTGAAAAGCAGGGGCGGGGAATTGTACTTACTAAGGCCGGCAGACTGTTTCAGGAGTATACGGAACGTATTTTATCCGAATGCGAAGTTGCTAAAACTAAAATGAACGAGATTGCATCCGGTCATGGCTACATTGACATCGGATACATCTTCCCACTTGCCAGTCACTACATCCCGCATAAAGTTCGAAAGTTCCTTAATATAGAAGAAAATGCAAAGATATCGTTCAACTTTTACCAGAATCACAGCCCCGCCATCGCTCAGAAAGTAAAAATGGGCGAACTGGATCTGGGATTCGGTGCTTATATAGATAATGATGATGAATTAGCGTTTTATCCATTACAGAAACAAAAAATGGTAATCATTACTCCAAATGAACATGAATTGAACCAGTATGATGATGTTGCAATCCAGGAACTGATGAATTACCCTATAATCGGCTACGACAAGGGTTCCGGTCCCGGAAGATATTCCAAACGTTTATACCGAAGACTGGATATGAAACCGAATATCATCGTAACATGTCCGGATGAGCACTCGATCATGGCTCTCGTAAAAGAAGGATTTGGAATTGCACTGGTACCGGAGGTTGATTCACTGGATGAAACATCTATTCGTATTCATTCTATTAAAGATATGGATCTTTTTTACCGCCATTACATGTTCTGGATGCGGGATCGTTATCAATTACCGGCTGTACAGCGGTTCATTGAATTTATAAAAAAAGAATCCGAAGATTAATCGATAGCTTTAATGCATCATTTTTGCCATTAATTAGTATTTGTAGTTATTGTTAAAATAGGGTATGATAATTTTGTCACAAACAAAGAGTTCCATACAAACCATATATTTAAAGCAAGGAGATGCACTTCATGAAAACAAAATACCCAAATATTTTTGAACCATTGACCGTAAAGCGTACAACCATTCGCAACCGTATTGCAATGACACCAATGGGAACAAATTATGGTGAAGCAAACGGAGAAATGAGCAACCGCCATATGAATTATTATTCACTTCGTGCAAAGGGTGGAGTCGGTCTTATCATATTAGAAAATGCAAACGTAGAATATCCTGTTGGATCCAATGGTACAAGCCAGATCCGTATTGATCATGACAGTTATATGCCACGTTATTATCAGCTGGTAGAAAGTCTTCATAAGGATGGAGCAACTGTTGCAATTCAGATCAACCATGCAGGTGCATCCGCATCTTCAGCAAGAACCGGAGTAGAAACTGTTTCTTCTTCTGATGTTCCAACAAAAGCCGGTGGAGAGATTCCTCGCCCGATGACAAAAGAAGAAATCTTGACAACCGTTAAGAAATATGCAGAAGCAGCAAGGCGTATTCAGGCAATCGGATTCGATGCAATCGAAATTCACTGCGGACATTCTTATCTGATGAGCCAGTTTATTTCTCCATACTATAACAAAAGAACAGATGAGTTCGGTGGATCTGTAGAAAATCGTCTTCGTTTTCCTCGTATGGTCCTTGAAGCAGTAAGAAAAGAAGTTGGACCTTGGTTCCCGATCATCGTTCGTGTTTCTGCCGAAGAACGAGTACCTGGCGGAAATACACTGGAGGATACATTAGAGTATCTTGAATATCTTGATGAGTTCGTAGATATGTACGATGTATCATGCGGATTGAATCCATCACTTCAGTATCAGATTGATTCAAACTTCCTTCCAGATGGATGGCGTTCCTACATGTCAAGAGCTGTAAAAGATAAATTCGGCAAACCTGTAATCAACACCGGAAACTACCGTGATCCTAAAACTGTAGAAAAAGTACTCGAGAGCGGTGATGTAGATATCGTCGGAATGGGACGTGGTCTTATTGCTGAACCAAACTGGGTAAAGAAAGTACAGTCAGGTGAAGAAGATATGCTCCGTAAGTGTATCTCTTGTAATGTCGGATGTGCAGGCAACCGTATCGGAGTGAACCGTCCGATCCGCTGTACCGTAAACCCGGCCGTTCCGGAAGGAGACATTTATAAAAAACTGAAAGTTAATAAAAACTGTAATGTAGTGGTCATCGGAGCAGGTACAGCAGGTATGGAAGCTGCCTGTACAGCTGCTGAAGTCGGATGTAATGTCTTCCTGCTTGAAAAGAAAGATCATGTCGGCGGCCTTTCATCCTTCATCTCTAACCTGCCTAGCAAGACACGTATGAAAGATTTTCCGAAGTATCTGGAAAACCGTGCATCCAAGCTGGATAACTTATATACATTTCTGAACACAGAGGCCAATGTTGAGCTGATCAAAAAGTTCAAACCAAACATCATTGTAAATGCAACAGGTTCTGTTCCGCTTGTTCCACCGATAAAAGGTCTGAAAGAAAACCTGGAGGCAGGAAATGTCAGTACCATCTTCGACATGATCAATAATGTAAATGACGGTAAATATCCTGATGACGTCTGCAACGGAAAGAAAGTTGTAGTAATCGGTGGTGGATCTGTTGGTCTTGACGTAATTGAATATTTTGCACCACGTGGAGCCGAATGTACAATCGTTGATATGCTGCCACAGATTGGTATGCTCGCCGATCCTATCACAAAATGCTCTATGCGTGAAACACACGACAAATATGGCGTAAAAGAATATGTGAATACAGCTCTTCAGGAAGTAAAGGAAAATTCATTTGTTGTAAAACTTCCAAACGGAGAAATGACAGAGCTTGCATTTGACCTTGGATTCAACTGCCTTGGTATGAGAGCAAACAATCCACTGCTTCCGGAGCTGAAAGAAGCATTCGATGATACAGATGTAGCCATCTATCAGGTAGGAGATTCTGTACGTGCCCGTCGTATTATGGAAGGTACCATGGACGGACGTGCCGTACTGAATGTACTGGAAGCACACGGATATCTTGACCTTGATGAAATCAAATAATTATCTGTGATGCTGTTCCGGACACGGATTGCCCCTAAGCAGACAACGTACCCCGTCTGCTTAGGGGTTATTTTATTCCAAACAAATGCAAAAAAAGGACTGCACACTACTTTCGTGTACAGTCCTGTATCATTCACACTTATTCTCTTATTTGGAGCTTGAGGAACTTGAATCTGATGAAGATGATGAATCAGACTTCTTATCACTCTTTACCTGAATGCAGTTATCAGCCAGGAATTCTTTCACCTTATTGGTGATTACGATATTCTTAAGTGTATCTTCGCTTGCGATCTCTTTCAGCGCATCTACATCTTCATATCCGTACTGCTCTGCCAGTTTCTTATATTCTTTGTTCAGCTCTTTCTTGCTTGGTGTCAGCTTTTCTTTATCGGCGATTGCCTGTGCCACCAGTCTCTGCTTTACAGTCTCTTTTGCCGCATCTTTAACCTGCTTATTAAAATCATCCTCTGACATGCTGTAATACTGTGCCAGGAAGTCTTCAAATGCCAGTCCGTAGGAATCTGCAGCATTCTGATACTGCTCTTTGATCTGATTCTCAATATCCTCTACGTCTCCATCCGGATATTTCTTAACCTCTGCTTTGTCCAGAACTGCATTCCATGCCTCATCCTGAAGCTGTGTATCATAGTCTGTCGTGCTGCTCTCTGTAAGCTGCTTTTTAATCTCTTTCTTATACTCTTTGACCGTCTTGGACTTCTCAGATACTTCCTGTACGAACTCATCGTTCAGTTCCGGAAGCTGCGTCTCACCATTAATGTAATTAACTGTAATGGTAAATGTAACATCCTTTCCTGCCAGATCCGGATTATTACTGTAATCATCCGGGAACTTGCCATTCCAGTCAAATGTCTCACCTGGTGTGTGACCGATAATAGAATCCTCAAATCCATCGATAAAGGAACCTGATCCGATCTGAAGATCATATCCTTCTGCACTTCCTTTATCAAATGCTTCTCCGTCTATCTTACCTACGAAATCAATATTAACCGTATCTCCGGCGATAACACCTCGGTCTGTGATCTGCTCGGAAGTTGCATACTGATTGCGGACTGCCTCAATGTAATTATTAACATCATCATCTGTCACTTCAGCCGGCTCTTCCACGTCGTCTACTTCGATACCTTTATATCCACCTACTGTTACGTAATCATTGGATGCGTCATTGCTGGAACATCCTGACAGAAGCATAGATGCTGCAAGGGTTCCCGCAACTAACACTGCTAATTTCTTTTTCATAAATACACCTCGTACTTTCTTTCATCAAACGCCCTTTAGTATAGCACAATTAACTTTTCAAAAAAACCTTTTTCACAGAATCTTTATAAAACCGGCGACAGCAGCCTTGATACCTGCTCCTTGATCCGGATCACCATGCCACGATTCCTGTACATCTTGCGTGTAACCAGCGTGGACTTCTCTATATCATTATGAAATGCCTGTTCCAGCTGTCTGGTTACTCTGGCACTATAGATTACCGCGTTAACCTCAAAGTTCAGCGCAAAGCTTCGGATATCCATATTTGCAGTACCCATACAGGTCACCTGCCCATCTACGCACAGACACTTGGCGTGCAGGAATCCATTGTCATAAGTATAGCATTTGGCTCCCGCTTCTATCATCTCCCCGAGATAAGAGTACGTTGCCCAGTATACAAATGGATGATCCGGCTTACACGGGATCATAATCCTCACATCTACACCAGATTTAGCTGCAATCTTAAGCGCATCCAGGATATCCGTATCCGGTATAAAATATGGTGTCTGAATACAGATACTTTTCTTTGCCAGATGAATCAGATGCAGGTAATTATCGCGTATCTCCTGGCTGTGAGAGTCCGGTCCACTGGATATGATCTGCACCGGCTCCCTGCCGTTGCGTTCAAAGTGCGGTGTCTCAAACAGGCGGTCATCCAGGAAAAGATTCTCTGATGCCGCATAGTTCCAGTCCAGAATAAAACGGATTGCAAGCGACAGTACTGCGGAACCTTCCAGACAGATATGTGTGTCTCTCCAGTAACCGAATTTCGGATCTCTGCCCAGATATTCCCTGCCGATATTAAATCCTCCAACAAAACCAATACGCCCATCAATCACCGCAATCTTACGATGATTACGGTAATTCACACGAAGCTGCAATTTTCCAAGTACTGCCGGAAAGAATTCTGCCACATGGATACCTTCTGCTTCCAGCCGCTCCCAGTCTTTATTATGCATGGTACGGCACCCCATACTGTCAAACAGTACACGGACTTCTACTCCCTGTCTCGCCTTACGGATCAGCACCTCCTCGATCTGCTTCCACAATTCATCTCTCTTGATAATATAATACTGCAGATGAATATAACTTCTGGCGTGTTCCATTTCCCAGAGAAGTGCTTTGAACTTCTCCTTACCATCCGTATAAATACGAATATCATTATTATCTGTAAGCACTGCCTCACCGGCATTCAGATTATACAGCATCAACTGCCTGTACCTGTCAAGCTCGGGATCTCTGAACCTGAGTTCCCGCCGATAGATGGATTCCCCTTGCTTGCGGACGGCATATTTAACCTGACCTTCAATCTCCTTCATTCGAAACATTCGGTCTTTATGAAAATTCTGTCCCAACACCAGGTACAGGATAAATCCGAGACCCGGAATAAAGTAAAGCACCAGAAGCCACGTCCATACAGTTGTCGGATTGCGCCTCTGGAAGAAAATAATCAATATCGACAGTATAATATTAATAATCAGCAGATGATCCATAATCCACCAGAATGACAGGTGGATTCCATCCATCAAAAGCTCTATCATGTTCTCACCTCTGTACTCTCAGAACTTATTCCTCTGATAATGCTTCATTATACAATGGTTCTTTTATAAAAGTAACCCCCTAATCATGTAAATTGCTTGCGTTAAGAGAAAAACGATGTTAGAATATGTATTGATTCAGTCGAGACAGGTATATTCTGTTTCACCACAGATCAGAATACATATTTAGGAGGGTTCCCGTGAGTAAAGGTACAATCATTTTATTAATCATATTAGCAATCGTTCTCGTTGCATTGGGTCTTCTGTACTACTTCGGCAATCGTATGCAGAAAAAGCAGGAAGCACAACAGGAGCAGTTAGCCGCAGCAGCACAGCAGGTCAGTCTTCTGGTCATTGATAAGAAGAAGATGAAGCTGAAAGATGCCGGTTTCCCACAGATCATCGTTGACAACACACCAAAGTACCTGAGACGTTCCAAGGTGCCGGTTGTTAAGGCTAAGATCGGTCCGAGAATCATGACCATGATGTGCGACACACAGATCTATGATCTGATCCCGGTTAAGAAGGAAGTCAAAGCTACTGTAAGCGGTATCTATATCACAGGCGTAAGAGGTATCCGTGGTTCACTTGAGACGCCACAGAAGAAAAAAGGCTTCTTCGCAAGACTTCGTAACAAATAATTTCATAATGACATTTAAAAAGAGAAGGTTTTTGCGACCCTTCTCTTTTATATTTTAATTCAGATATGACTTATCCGTCACACTGGATCCCGGAAGCGGAAAACCATTGTCGAAATACTCATCATTTTCGCCCAGTTCTCTCTCAGATAACAGTTCCGTAGATACCTTGCCATTATTTAATGTGATACGGCTGATCATCTCATATCCCATATGACCCTGAAGCTGCAGAATGGAATTGCCACTTCCTCCTTTCGCATCTTCATAGAACATGGTGTGTCCACCTGGTATCGTATCCAGATACACTGCAGCTCCGTTCTCGATTGTATAGATATAATACTGATAATCTGCCTCACAGGTTCCTTCCTGCAGCAGAAGTTCTTTTACACCGTCATTGTCAATATCATAGATATAATAATAATTGTATTCTCCATATGCGGCATTCACCTCATCCAGCAGTCCGCCATACAACGTATAGTAATCCGGCGCACTGTTCTGTGACGGCGTCTGCGCTGTAGATGAATCATCTTCCAACGTGTCATCAGATATGTACTGCGGCTGCATATCACCGTATTTAATCTCCAGCTTTACCTTGCCAAGAGCTGACACATCCCCGGTGTCAAAATATGCATAAGGATCTCCACCTTCATTTTCTCCGTGAATACGGAGTAATGTATGGTCTGCCTGATCCATAAAGCGGAACACCGGCATATTATCGCTTCGTATCCAGTCTGCATCCTTAGGAAGTCCGATCTGTTCCAACAGATCTGCCATCTGATTTGCCACATCCGCTTCACCGGACCACTCTGAGCCTGCAATCGGATTCTCCTGTCCGGCCTGTACCTGGAATGTTCCATCCGTATAGGTAAGTACAAACGACTTGATCAGCGTTCCATTTGCATACATATAGACATCATTGACACAACTGCCACAGATATAGATCGTGTCGTCACTCTTCTTCAGGAAAATGCCATCATCCTCCTTGTCTCCATACCCAAGCACCGGAATAAGTCCTTCATAGGTTGCCTGAAGCTTCAGTTCCCCATCTTCCATCTCGTACATCTGCAGGTCAACTTCATTGCGCACAATACTGTCATCATAGTCCTGAGAGAACTCCTTTGCATTATCCAGCGTTAATACCAGCAATTCTTCCTCACCGTCATTATCATAGTCTGCTATATACCAGTTCAGTACACCCTTCAGATCATGCAGTGATTCTACCCAGATCACACCAGCTGCATTCTTCTTATACTCACAGGTAAGATCATCCGAAGCATCGCAGCTGCCTTCCTCTTTCTTCAACGTCTTTTCCGGATATGTATAGATCTGGTAACGGGTCTCTACCGCCTTAATCTCACTTTTATCCACATATTTGACCGCTTTTTCCAGCACCTTCTGTGCCTCTTCCGGCTTGTCCTGTATAATATACAGATCAGCAAGTCCCAGATACGGCTTACTCTTCTCCGGTTTCAGCTTGATCGCATCCAGATATTCCTTTTTTGCCTTGGAATAATCAAGATCCTTCATGCTTTTTTCAGCCTTAACGAGCTTTCCTTCGTACTCTTTCTTATCAGACTGTTTTTTCACCACTACAATCGCCACAACAGCAATGATAAATAAGATCAGAATAACCAACACAATCCATGGCCATTTTTTCTTTTTCTTCTTCGGTGGATGGTTCACATCCGATGGCTTCTTTTCTTTTCCTGATGGTGGTGTCACCGGAATCTCATCCTCCACCACCGATGTACCGCATTTCGGGCAGAACTTTCCGTCATCCGGAATCTGCTCCCCACATTTCGTACAAAACATAGCTTCACCTGCTTTCTAGCCCACACTTCGGATATTCACCTTTAACTGACATTCCGATACTGCTTCTTCATTTACATCCAGTCCATAGGAAATCTCGACATCTATGTTCTCTTCTTCCACATGAACCTGAATATCTCTCGTATGGACACCTACCAGCACCTCACCGTATGGCGTCTGGTAATTCGTCATATTCATCTTGTCCTTCTCGAATACCATCCTGCTTCCGCCGCGGCCGCTTTTTGTAACCTCAAACATGCTGTCACCGGTAATCTTTACCGTATTACGGACAGACCCCGGCATCCCCTCTGCTACCTCATCATAAATCACATAATGTTTGCCATTCTTCAGATAATACGTAGCCGGAGTGATGACTTCGATCGGTTCTGCTTCTTCTCCATCGGCATTCCAGTCTCCATAGTGCAGACCTGTAATACTGATCAGTACATCCTTTTTCATTCCTGTTCACCTGATACTTTCTCTAATAGTCCTCGATATTAATCTGCCGGATCGTTCCCACATCATATGGTAATACGGAATTGGCAAATTGCTTGAATTTCTCTGCCGCATCACTGACATAGAACTCGTACTTGTTAAATTCGTTTACGCCGCGGCTGATACCGCGTTCTTCCAGAACCTTCTTCAGATCCATAGCTGTCTCATACGCCGGATTCACAATATGTACCCGATCCCCCATATAACGCATGATCGCTGACCGCAGTAACGGGTAATGGGTACATCCAAGAATCATGGTATCCACTTCCGAATCGCGGATCTCACGCAGATAAATATCAATTACTTCTTCGGTAACATGATGCTTGGCAAATCCTTCTTCCACTAATGGCACGAATAGCGGACATGCTTTACCGACTACTTCTGCCTCCGGATCCATTTCCTTAATGATTCTTGTGTACATATTACTGCGGATCGTGCCCTCTGTTCCGATTACACCGATCTTTTTATTTCTCGTCTCTTTGACCGCTGCCCGTGCTCCCGGCTCGATCACGCCAATGATCGGGGTATCGCATTCTTTCTGCACGGCTTCCAATGCCTGTGCTGTCGCCGTATTACATGCGATGACGATTGCTTTAACTTTTTTTGTCTGCAGGAAACGAATGATCTGCTTTGCAAAACGGATGATCGACTCCTTTGACTTACTTCCATAAGGCAGCCTTGCCGTATCTCCAAAATACACGATATTCTCATCCGGAAGCTGACGCATGATCTCCCTCGCTACCGTCAGTCCTCCGACGCCGGAATCAAAGACTCCGATCGGTGCTTTTCTTAATTCTTCTGTATTCACAGTACCCCCTACCTTTCAATAGACTTTTCCACAACTCTGATCCGGTCTTCTCCATAATAGTTCTTCAGCTTCACGATCAGTGCCGGTTCCGCGCACACATTACGTCCTGCCGAAAGCCGCTTGATCGCACGCTCTTTCTTACAGTAAATAACCACTGTATCATTGCCCTCACTCTCTCCAAGCATATCAAAGAGATGTGGTTCATCTTCCCCATATTCCAGCTTGTCTCCGTACTGGATCCACAACTCTCTCTTTGTCTGTTCAAACGGAATGATCGTCTCGCAGATCAATTTGCTCGGCGCATCATCTTCTTCAGACACACGACCTTTTACAAAGACCTTACTGTCCTCGTTCAGATAATTCTGATTGCGCTCATAGTCTCTCGGAAATACCACAACTTCTACCGTTCCCATTAGATCTTCGATGGTCAGGAACGCCATGGTCTTGTTATTCCTTGTATATTTGATCGTCTTATTGGTAATCATACCACCAACGATTTCCTTCGCTCCGTCACGAACCCTTGACCTTCCGGTCTCGTCATCAATCTGGAAGTCCAGCGTTGTTCTGGAAATGCTCTTTTTCCACTTCTCTTCGTAATCCTCTAACGGATGTCCGGTCAGATAAACTCCAAGTACTTCTTTCTCGAACGCAAGCTTATTCTCTTTCTCGTACTCTCCCACTTTCGGAAGCGGAATCTCGAATTCTTTCTTCTGCTCATCATCCACCAGATCAAACAGTGACATCTGCCCGGTCATGGAATATTTCCGCTCCTGATTGACCTGATCCATGATCTGAATGTAGATCATCATGAACTGCTTACGGGTGCCGCCCAGGCTGTCAAATACGCCTGCCTTGATAAAGTTCTCAATTGTACGCTTATTGACTTCCCTGCCACCCATGCGCTCGATAAAGTCCTTCAGATGCTTAAACTCACCGCGCTCGTTCCGCTCTTCAATGATTGCCTGGATCACCGGTCGTCCCACGCTCTTAATTGCAGTCAGACCAAAACGGATATTGCCGTTCTCTACCGAAAATGTTCCCACACTTTTATTAATATCCGGCGGTAGGATCTGGATGCCCATCTGGCGGCAGCTGTAGATATACTCAGCCACTTTACCGGAATTATCAATGACTGAAGTCAGCAGTGCTGCCATAAATTCTACCGGATAGTAGTATTTCAGATATGCAGTCTGATAAGATACCACTGCATACGCCGCTGCATGTGACTTGTTAAATGCGTACTTTGCAAAGTCGATCATCTCATCATAGATTTTATTCGCTGTTGCTTCATCGATACCATTCTTAATGCAGCCCGGTACGCCTTCTTCCTCATTGCCGTATACAAAGTTCTGACGCTCCCGTTGCATGACCTCGCCCTTTTTCTTAGACATGGCACGGCGCAGCAGATCGCTTCGTCCCAATGTATAGCCCGCCAGATCACGCACGATCTGCATAACCTGTTCCTGGTAGACGATACATCCATAAGTCGGTTCCAGGATCGGTTCCAGCTGCGGACAATCGTAGATGATATCATCTCTGTTATTCTTACCTTTAATATACTGCGGGATAAAGTCCATCGGTCCCGGACGATACAACGCGATACCCGCGATAATATCCTCCAGGCTGTAAGGCTTCAGTTCCTTCATGAAACTCTTCATGCCCGCACTTTCAAGCTGGAAGATACCGTCTGTCTTACCTGTTCCGATATAATCCAGTACCTTTTTATCATCATAATCGATCTGGTTCAGATCCAGTGCCTTTCCTGTATCCTTCCCGATCATCTCCACTGCATCACGGATCACCGTCAGGTTGCGGAGTCCCAGAAAGTCCATTTTCAGAAGTCCCAGTTCCTCCAGTGTCGTCATGGTAAACTGCGTTACCACTGCACCGTCTGATCCCAAAGACAACGGCACGTATTCATCCACCGACTTCTGACTGATCACGACGCCCGCCGCATGCATGGACGTATGC
>OLOZ01002142.1_pt1 | contig 11805 bp, 9 predicted proteins | sample 1673021 | NCBI WGS metagenome assembly OLOZ01 (sample SAMEA3136747, study PRJEB25190) | human gut metagenome | biome: human gut; feature: human-associated habitat; material: faeces | place: Austria | collected 2013
TGGGCGTATTGCGATTGAGTATACAAATAAAGAAACGGTGTTGAATCAATTAGAATTAATAGAAGATAATAAGTTATTGAATGCTGGAAAAGTACTATTTAGTGACGATGTTCTTCAAGATGTGCAGATGGCCATTTTTGCGACAAATGAACGTTTAACTTTTAATGATATTCAACGGTATCATGGATCGGTGTTGAAATTAGTAGATATTGCAGAAAATTATATAAAAAGCAATATTCATTGGAGGGCGGAATTTACTGGAGAGATACGACGAAGAGAAATACCGGAAATACCAACTGATGCAATTCGAGAAGCGTTAGTGAATTCGTTTTGTCATAAGGATTATTCTTCGGGAGAGAGTAATGAAGTGGCAATTTATAAAGATCGTATTGAAATATATAATCCAGGCGCATTTCCGGAAGGATTAGAACCGCGTGATTATATTGAACGAGCAGAACGTCCGATTCGGAGAAATCCTAAAATAGCTAGAATGTTGTATTACTCAAAAGATATAGAGAGTTTTGGAACAGGATTAAGACGCATAGCAAATGCTTGTGATAATGCTGGAGTTCGATATGAATTTCAGAAAAAGAAGACCGGGTTTGTTGTTTGTTTTTATCGGTATACAAATGAAAAAAATGAAGATAAGCCGATAAAAGCCGATAAAAAGCCGATAAGAAATGAAAGGTATACACAAATTATAGAATATATAAAGGAGCGTGGTTCAATAAGCAATAAAGAAACGAGAGAATTATTGGGGATTGCAGATTCAACAGCAAAAAGATTATTGAAAAAGATGGTAGAAGATAAAATTTTGATTGGAAAAGGTGAGCGCAAGGCGAGAAAATACCTATTAAGGTAAAAATTTTTGTATTATAAGGTAAACCTGCCTCCCTAACCCTAAGGGGGGCTTGTCTCAGGTCTTCAAATTTTGATAAATTAATATCATAAAATCTGAAATATCATCAGATTAATAACGGACAGGAGAGTAAAAGGATGAAGAGATTGTTAGCAGGAGCGTTAGTGCTCAGCATGGCGGTGGGATTAGCAGACTGTGGGGCATCATCGGAAAAAGGAAAAAGTGAGGATGCATCAAAGGAAAGTAACACATTAGTTTATGGAAGCAATGATTATACGAGGATCAATCCGGCGATGGATGAACATGGAGAGATCAATATCCTGCTGTTTAATGGATTGACAGCGCATGACGGTAATAATGAGGTTGTACCGGGGCTTGCCAAGAGCTGGGAATTTGATGAATCTACATACACATATACATTTCATCTGGAAGAGGGTGTAAAGTGGCATGACGGGGAAGATTTTACAGCTGATGATGTGAAATTTACCATCGAGTCTATTATGGATCCGGATAACGGTTCGGAAAATGCACCGAATTATGAAGATGTGCAGGAAATTAATGTGGTGGATGATCATACGATCACATTTAAGCTGGATGCACCGAATGTGGCATTTTTGGATTATATGACAATGGCGATTCTGCCAAAGCATCTCCTGGAAGGAGAGGATATGCAAGAGTCTGAGTTCTTTCGGCATCCGATTGGAACAGGACCTTATAAGCTAGACAGCTGGGACGAAGGACAGGCGATTACGCTGGTAAAAAATGAGGACTATTTTAAAGGTGCACCGAACATTGACAAGATCATATTCAAGATCGTGACAGATGATAATGCCAAAGCAATGCAGATGAAGTCGGGTGATCTGGATCTGGCACTTTTGACTCCAAAGGATGCAAAGGAATTTGCAGATAAGGAAGGGTACACCTGTTATGATATGAAGACTTCCGATTACCGGGGGATTCTTTATAATTTTGCAAATGAGTACTGGCAGGAGAATAAAGACATTATTCCGGCGATAAATTATGGAATTGACCGGCAGGCAATCGTGGATGCGGTACTGCTGGGAGAAGGAATGACGGCGTATAGCCCGATCCAGCGTAATGTGTACAATGATGAAAATATTGAACATTTTGATTATGACCCGGAGAAGGCAGAAGAGATTCTACAGTCTGTTGGATGTGAGAAGAAGGATGATGGTTATTACTACAGAAATGGCGAGAAGCTTGGATTTGTAATCTGTGTGGGTGCCGGCGATCAGGTTCGCGTGGATATTGCGCAGGCCGCAGCACAGCAGTTGAAAGCAATCGGTATTGATGTGACAGTGGAAGTTCCGGCACAGGTAGACTGGGAAGGACAGATGGCATATCTGATCGGATGGGGAAGTCCGTTTGATGCAGATGACCATACCTATAAAGTATTTGGAACCGGAAAAGGTGCGAATTATTCCAGCTATTCTAACGAGAAAGTAGATCAGTATCTGACAGAAGCGCGTCAGTCAGCAGATCCGGAGGTGCGAAAGGCGGCTTATGCAGGATTTCTGCAAGAGCTTACGCAGGATCCGCCGTATACATTTATCTGCTATATCGATGCTAATTATGTGGCAAAGTCATCGATCAAAGGAATTGAGCCGGACACTGTTATGGGACATCACGGTGTGGGTATCTTCTGGAATGTAGCAGACTGGACGATAGAATAAGCAGAGATAAAGAGGGATGTTAGATGGCAGCAGTACTGGAATTACAGGACTTATCTGTACAATTTCATACAGGAAAAGAGATCGTGCAGGCGGTGCGCGGCGTCAGTCTGGAAGTGCAGGAAGGTGAAGTGCTGGCAATCGTGGGCGAGTCAGGATGTGGTAAGAGCGTGCTCTGCAAGAGCGTAATGAAGCTGCTCCCACAGACGGCTTATATTGCAGGTGGACGTATCCTTGTAGATGGCGTGGATATTACCGATTACCGGGAACGGGAGATGGAGAAGCTTCGGGGAAATGTATTCTCAATGGTGTTTCAGGATCCGATGACTTCACTTAATCCGACGATGAAGATCGGTACACAAATTGCAGAAGCAGTGCGTGTGCATGAACCAAAGATCCGAAAAGCAGAACTGGATGGAAGAGTTTTGGAACTTCTGGGGCTTGTAGGTATTGATCGTGCAAAAGAAAGGATGCAGCAGTATCCCGGGCAGATGTCAGGCGGTATGCGCCAGAGATGTGTCCTGGCAATCGCACTGGCATCGAATCCACGTATACTTTTCGCAGACGAACCGACGACGGCTCTGGATGTGACGATCCAGGCCCAGATTCTGGAACTGTTCCGCAATATACAGAAGAAGTTCAGGACAGCCACAATTCTGGTATCTCATGACCTGAGTGTGGTCGCTGGAGTGGCAGACCGGGTGGCGGTTATGTATGCGGGGAAGATTGTGGAGATCGGTACAACTGAAGAGATCTTTTATCAGCCGAAACATCCGTATACATGGGCACTGCTGCAGTCGCTCCCGGCTCTGTCAAAAGGAAAAGCAGAACTCTTTACCATACCGGGAATGCCGCCGAACCTGGCACATCCACCGAAAGGAGATGCGTTTGCGTGCCGGAATCCTTACGCAGTTGCCAGAGATTATGAGGAAGAACCGCCGATGTTTCGGGTGAGTGATACCCATTATGCGGCTACATGGTTGTTGGCGGAAGATGCGCCGAAGATTATGTTTGGACGGGAAAATAGGAAGAAGAGAGTAATACATCAGGAATGGAAGGATGCGGAAGTCCTGTTGGATGTACGACATCTGAATCATGCATTTTCATTGAGTAGAAAGCTTGCGGTAAAAGCAGTGGATGATGTGTCATTTCAGCTTAGAAAAGGAGAAATATTTGGACTGGTGGGAGAGTCTGGTTCCGGTAAATCTACAGTAGCCAGATGTATCATGAATTTATATCATAATGGTTCTGGAGAAGTGTATTATAATGGAATACCGCTGCATGACAGAAAGGCATACCGGAAGATGCGCAGACAGATTCGGCAGAATATACAGATTATTTTCCAGGATTCGACATCCAGTCTGAATCCGCGGATGAAAGTGAAAGATATTATCACAGAACCTCTCGTGATCAATCATATCCGACCAAAGCGCGGAACTTATCGGGAAGAAGCAGCATTTCAGATGAAATATGTGGGACTGGATGAAAGCTTTATGGACAAGTTTCCGGGGGAACTTTCCGGCGGACAACGGCAGCGGGTGGCAATTGCCCGTGCGGTTATTATGGAGCCGGAGCTGTTGATCGCGGATGAGCCGATCGCATCTCTGGATGTGTCGATCCAGGCACAGATCGTGAATCTGTTCCGGCATCTGCAGGAAGAGCATGGTTTTACGTTTCTGTTTATTGCACATGATTTATCTATGGTGGAATATTTGTGTGATCGTGTAGGTGTTATGTATCATGGCAAATTAGTAGAAGCCGGACTCACAGAAGATGTATTCGCGCAGCCGAAACATTCTTATACAAAGCGGTTGATGGAATCTATCCCAATACCGGAACCGGGAAGAAAAGAAGAGAGGAGAGCATAAGAATGCGGAAAAATCCATGGATTTATTATGGTAAAAAGCTGCTTATATTTGTGGTCAGTATCTTTCTTTTGTCGGTAATTGTATTCTATATAGCAAGGCTTGCACCGGGCGATCCATTGGTATCTTATTACGGTGACCGGGCAGAGAAAATGACCGCCGGAGAGCGTGCATGGGCAGAAGAGAAGCTTGGTCTTCACGAATCCATCACTGTACAGTATGGTAAATGGCTGGGGCGGGCAGTACGTGGAGATTTTGGCATTTCATATAAGTATAAAATGGATGTGCTGGAAGTGATCAAAGGCAGAATTGGGAATACACTGCTACTTGGAGGAGTGGGATTCGTGCTGATCTTTGTGTTGGCACTGCTTCTTGGGATCTGGTGTGCGTGGAACGAGGAACGCCTGATTGACCGTGCGATCTGCAAGATTGGAACGGTGACCAGCTGTATTCCGGAATTCTGGCTGTCGCTGGTGCTGATTCTGATTTTTGCAGTGGAACTCAAAGTACTTCCAAGCAGCGGAGCCTATACAATAGGAAAAGAGAATGATCTGGGTGATCGTATCCTGCATCTGATTCTGCCGATGACGGTCGTGGTGCTGGGGCATCTCTGGTATTATGCGTACTTGATCCGCAACAAACTGCTGGAAGAGGTGCGCGCAGACTATGTGCTTCTTGCCAAATCTAAGGGTGTTACCGGGAAAAGTGTTATGTTTCGTCATTGCGTGCGCAATATTATTCCTACATATCTGAGTATTATGGCAATATCAGTACCACATATTCTGGGCGGTACTTATATTATAGAAATGGTATTTTCCTATCCGGGGATCGGCACATTGTCTTATGAGAGTGCGAGATATCAGGACTATAACCTGTTGATGGTAATCTGCCTGCTGTCGGGAGCACTTGTGATTCTGTGCAATATGATCGCGCAGACGATTAATGAACGGATTGATCCGCGGATGAAAGGTCCGGATCTGACAGAGAATGTGGAGGTGATCATGCGATGAAGCAGAAAAAGCCGATAATCTCTGCAGTGTTGTTGGGGCTGATTATCCTCGGATGTATCGGGTGTCGTTTCATCATGATCAAAGATCCTACATATATGGATCTGGCTAATTACAGTCATGCGCCGAATAGTGAATTTTTATTCGGAACGGATACCATGGGACGTGATATTTTTTCCATGATCTGGTATGGCGGACGGATTTCTCTGGCGATAGGATTCCTCGCGACGGCAATTTCGACGGCGATTGCAATTGTATTCGGTGCAGTCAGTGGTTATGCACCGAGATGGCTGGATGAAATATTGATGAGACTGACGGAGATATTTTTAAGTGTGCCGGAACTTCTGATCATTATTTTACTGCAGGCAGTAATTGGAAAAGCAACAATCTGGTCGCTGGCATTTGTGATTGGAATTACGAGCTGGACCAGCATTGCGAAGATTGTGCGGACAGAAGTGATTCGGCTAAAGAACAGCGAATATGTGCTGGCGGCACGCAGTATGGGAGGAAGTTTCTTCTATATATTAATCCGCCATTTGACACCGAATTTTATCTCATCGATCATGTTTATGGTAGTTATGAATGTCCGCGGAGCGATCGTGGCAGAATCGACCTTGAGTTTCATGGGGATTGGTCTGCCGTTGGAGGTGGTATCCTGGGGCAGTATGTTGTCGTTAGCGGATCAGGCACTGCTAAATGGAGCATGGTGGATCATCCTGATACCGGGTGCATTTCTCGTGGCGACGCTGATGTGTGTGACAAATCTTGGTAATTATCTGAGAATAAGAAATAATCAGGGTGTGAGAAATTTATAAGATAAGGGATGCTAATAATCATATAAGCATTTTGGTGAAAAAAGGTTATTGACAGCGGAAGTCTTCTGGTGCTAAATTCTCTTATAGAGCGTGAAAATGTACGCGATTCTATGAAGTGAGGGAATTAGAAAATGAACAGTGCCTGGAAGAGTTATGGATGTATATTTGTGGCAGGATGTCTGTGGGGAACCAATGGACTTTTCGTAAAACTGATGCAGGGAGCAGGGTCTACATCGGCGTATACCGGATTTGTGCGGATCGCATTGAGCCTGCTGATATTGACGGTGATCACGTTGGTGAAAGAGGGACCGAAAGCTTTTAAGATCAGTAAAAATACATTGATTTCCTGCGCGCTGTTAGGATTGGTCTGCCAGGCGTTGTACAATTACGTATATAGTTCTGCTATCAACAGTCTGGGCGTATCTTTTGCCTGTGTTATGACTTATATGGCACCTGCATTTGCAAGTGTAATATCGTATTTTTTGTTCCGCGAGAAATTCGGACCGAATAAATATCTGGCAATGATCCTGAATCTGGCAGGATGTGTGTTGACGGTGACTGGCGGAAGCCTGAAGGGAATGTCGTTTGCAGCTTCAGGATTGCTGTTTGGCCTGGCATCTGCGGCATGCTATTCGCTGGTAGGTATTTTTGGGAGATTAGCATCCGGAGAATCTTCTCCGTTTGTTGTGGCAACTTACAATTTCCTGTTTGGAACAATATTCCTTGGTTTGTTCGGACATCCATGGACGACAGTGGCAGATCCGATGGATCTCAAGATTCTTGCGTATGGCTTCGTGTATGCACTGATTCCGACAGGAATCTGCTATATCATATATTTTAATGGAGTGAGCAAGATCAAAGAAAGCAGTAAAGTTCCGGTGGTTGCATCTGTAGAGAATGTTGTGGCGGTAATCGTAGGTGTGATGGTTTTCCATGAAAAGGTAGGCTTGGGTAATCTTGCAGGAATTGTATTGGTTCTGGGATCAATTGCGGTGATGAATATGGAGCTTCCGATTTCTGGAAAAAGCATGCCGAAGCGCGTATCTGTGACGTCGCAGGAGCATGCTCATGTACAATGATTATAATAGAAATATTATTTGCCGGCCGTCTCCGGATCAGACATTGCCTTGATAGAAGAGGTATAGTCTGACGGAGTCATGCCGGTTATTTTTTTGAACTGTCTGGAGAAATAATGGATAGATGAATATCCGAGTGTATCCGAAATTTGGGTGAAATTCATCTTCTGCGTGAGGATCATTTCCTTGGCTGCACGGATTTTTAAATGGGAAAAATATTCGATAATGCCCATTCCGGTCTGCTGCATAATAAGCTTCTGAAGCTGGGATCTGCTGACCAGATTATCCCGACAGATCTTCTGGATCGTCAGTTTTTCGGAAAGATTTGCTTCCATATATTCAATGACCCGGCGGAAAATCTCCAGATCATTGCGGATTTTGGTGGCTTTGATGGCACGGGAATCAGAGACTGTGTCAGCCGGAGTCATGCTCAGCTGGTGTCTGGTCAAAAAGATCAGAAACTGTTCCAGATAAAGACGGATGAGCTGCTCAGAGCCGGTGAAGTCTTCCTGTTCTTTCTTTGGCATATTTTGAAGATAAGGATTATCCAGTCGGCAGTCGAAACAATGTCTTGCTTCTACAATGATGTTGGCAAGCAGTGTGCGTTCCATATCATCTAACTTTAGAATCCTGCGCCGGAAAAACTGCATGGCTTCACTGGTGCATTCAAATGCGACAACGACCAGATTAGGGGCAATATCACCGGTTGCCTTAACGTTGTGAAATTCGTTTGGTTCGTGAAATATAACTTCCCCTTTCTTTAATACAATATTGCGCGTGCCTGCAGTGATATTTACCTCACCCTTGTCTACGTATACGAACTCCCAGAAATTATGGGATTCCCCTTCGAATGCAAATGTGCTCATATATTCAAAATAGTGAATACTGTAGAGTTTTCCTACAGTGAAGACTGTGTTTAATTCGTTACCAATATATGCCATGTAAGTCACCTCTGTGTTGTACGGTACTATTCACAGTCCTCCACGCACATGCGCACTCGTCGCCTCTTTCGAGGCTCCAGTTTCACTCCTGACGGAGTTAAGACTGCTTATGTGGGTGGAGTTCCTGCTTCACAGGCTCGATATATAGATGCTGACAATCGCTTACGTGCAAGCACGACGCTCTTATCAGTATCTGTATATCGGCTGTGAATAGTAACTTTTATACAAATATTTTAACGTATAACTCAAAAAAATGCAAAAAAAAGAGGACGATTGTGCAAAAATAGCGAAGAATCAGCTAAAGATTTTTGTGCAATTGTGAAGTACAATACAAACAAACTGGTGGTTTGGATAAAAGGAGGAAAATTATGGCACGGGTGATGAAGGTGCAGAAGAGCGAAGCGATTGCACATTTTCAGTATGAGGGACGACTGATCAAGGACGAACCTTTTGGAAATGGACATATCAACGATACTTTTCTGCTGACGTTCGAATTGAATAAGATGGGACGGATGAAAGCGATTCTTCAGCGGATGAACAATTCAATATTTGAGGAACCGGTTCAGCTGATGGAGAATATTCTGGGTGTGACTGATTTTCTGCGTGAGAAGATAGCGGCGGCCGGAGGTGATCCGACGCGTGAGACACTGAGTGTGATCCCGGCAGTAGATGGCAAGCCATATTATAAAGATTCGTTTGGTGATTATTGGAGATCCTATATCTTTATCACAGACGCAACCAGCTTTGACCAGGTAGAAAGACCGGAGCAGTTTTATCAGAGTGGCGTAGCATTTGGTAATTTCCAGAGAATGCTGGCGGATTATCCGGCAGATACATTGTTCGAGGTGATCAAGGGATTTCATGATACCAAAGCCAGACTGGAAGTCTTCAAGAAAGCAGTCGAAGCGGATGTGATGGGACGTGCGAAGGATGTGCAGGAAGAGATCCGGTTTGTGCTGGATCGTGAAGATGTGGCCAATTATCTGTGTGATTGTCTGGCTAATGGCGAGATTCCGCTTCGTGTAACACATAACGATACCAAGCTGAATAATGTTATGATTGATAATGTGACAGGAAAGGGATTGTGTGTGATTGATCTGGATACGGTAATGCCGGGACTTTCTGTGAATGATTTTGGCGATTCTATCCGATTTGGTGCAAGTACAGCAGCAGAAGATGAGAAAGATCTGGACAAAGTATCCTGCAGTATGGAATACTTTGAAGCCTATACAAAAGGATTCGTTGAAGGGTGTGACGGTAAACTCACTGCCCGTGAGATGGAACTTCTGCCAATGGGAGCAAAGACGATGACTTACGAGTGTGGTATGCGTTTCCTGACAGATTATCTGGAGGGAGATCATTACTTTAAGGTACATCGGGAAGGTCATAATCTGGATCGTTGCAGAACACAGTTCAAACTGGTAAAAGATATGGAAGAAAAATGGGATCAGATGAAGGAGATCACAGCAAAGTATTATGATCATTAAGAATGTTAAGAAATATACCGAAAATTGTAACTTTGAAGACGCAGAAATATACATAGAGGGAGAACGGTTTGCCGGATCTATCACAGAAGATGCTTCGGAGCCAGTGATCGATGGTGAAGGTGCATATGCCCTTCCTGGTCTCATCGATCTGCATTTCCACGGATGTATTGGTGCAGACTTCTGTGACGGATCAAGGGAAGCCCTGGAAAAAATCAGTGCATATGAGGCTTCGGTAGGTGTTACAACGATCGCACCTGCAACTATGACACTTCCGACAGCTGAACTGGAACAGATTCTTGCAAATGCTGCTGAGTATCGGAAGAATCCTGCACCGGGAGCAGATATTGTGGGAATCAACATGGAAGGACCGTTTATCAGTCCGGCAAAGAAAGGCGCGCAGGATGAGAGGAATATCATCTCGTGTGATGTAGATATCTGCCGCAGATTTTTGAAGGCTTCAGAAGGATTGGTGAAGTTTATCGGCATTGCACCGGAAGAAAGTGAAGATGCTGTATCATTCATCAAAGAAGTAAAGGATGAAGTCCATGTGTCGCTGGCGCATACGAATGCAGACTATGATACAGCGCTTGCAGCATTTCGGGCAGGTGCAGATCATGCGGTGCATCTTTATAATGCCATGCCGCCATTTACGCATCGGGCACCAGGTGTGGTGGGAGCAGTTGCAGACTGTGATCATGTGTGGGCCGAACTGATCTGTGATGGTGTTCATATTCACCCGGCAACGGTAAGAGCCACGTTTAAGATGCTTGGTGATGACCGTATTGTACTGATCAGTGACAGCATGCGCGCGACAGGTATGCCTGACGGTGTTTACACCCTGGGCGGACTTGATGTGCAGGTAAATGGTAATCGGGCAACGCTGGTATCGGACGGAGCACTGGCGGGTTCGGTGACGAATCTTATGGACTGTATGCGCACCGTAGTGAAGAAGATGGATATTTCATTGGAATCAGCAGTGAAATGTGCGACGATTAATCCGGCCAGATGCCTTGGTATTGATAAGGAGTATGGCAGTATAACTGCAGGAAAGTATGCAGATCTGGTTCTGTTAGATCAGGATCTGAATATAAAGCAAATTATTAAAAAAGGTGCACTGTTATAAGTGCCGAGAAGGAGGATGTTATGAAAATATACAAAGCAAAAGACTATCAGGATATGAGCAGAAAGGCAGCAAATATTATTTCTGCACAGGTAATTACAAAACCAGACTGTGTGCTGGGGCTTGCTACCGGTTCTACGCCGGAAGGCATGTATGCGCAGCTTGTGGAATGGTACAAAAAGGGAGATCTTGATTTTTCAGAAGTGAAGAGCGTGAATCTGGATGAGTACAGAGGAATGACCAGAGATAACGATCAGAGCTATTATTATTTTATGCACAAACATCTCTTTGATCATGTAAATATTGATCCGGCGAATACACACCTGCCAAATGGTATTGCAGAGGATCCACAGGAAGAATGCATCCGCTATGAGAATCAGATTAAGAGTATGGGTGGAGTGGATCTCCAGCTTCTTGGCATGGGACACAATGGACATATCGGATTCAACGAACCCGGTTCATCACTATCTTCGACAACTCGGGTTAAAGCCCTCACCAGACAGACTCGTATAGATAATGCACGCTTTTTTGGAAATGACCCGAATGCGGTTCCTACGCATGCAATAACGCAGGGAATCGGAACCATCATGCGTGCAAAACATCTAATTTTATTAGCCTTCGGGCGGAATAAAGCTCATGCTGTCGCACAAGCTTGCGAGGGCGGCATCACATCTTCCTGCCCAGCCTCTGTTATTCAACTTCACCCCCATGCAACGATAATCCTTAATAACGCTGCGGCATCCGAGCTCCGCTACAAGGATTATTATCAGTTTTCATATGAACACAAGCCATCTTGGCAAACAATCTGAGTCGTACGAACTCATTTGCTTTTCACGCTGAAACGTAGGTACATCATGCTTTCATCTCAGGAGCAAGAAAAAATTTCTGAATTGATAAACCGAGCTGTACTCGGAACCGATACTTCGCTCTCTCGTAGGAGAGGG
>OLOZ01002143.1_pt1 | contig 11793 bp, 10 predicted proteins | sample 1673021 | NCBI WGS metagenome assembly OLOZ01 (sample SAMEA3136747, study PRJEB25190) | human gut metagenome | biome: human gut; feature: human-associated habitat; material: faeces | place: Austria | collected 2013
TCGGCCAAAAGCTCGTCGGCCTTCTCGCGGGCCGCCAGCGACGCCTTCAGCACGTCGTCGGCCTCCTTGCGGGCGAGCGCGCGCTCCAGGGCGTCCACCAGCGTGCTGGCGATGGTGAGGTTCGTGCGACGCTTGTCCTCGCCGTTGAGCAGCACCCACGGGGCAAAATCGTAGTCGCTGCGCTCGAGCAGACGGTCGTACAGCTCGTAGGCAGTCTCGTAACCGTGATGGCTTTCGAGCTTCTTCTCGGTCACGCGCCAGCGGGTCACCGGGTCGTCGTGCAGCCGCTGCAAACGCTCGACCTGCGCTTTCTTGGTCATATGCACGAAGAACTTCACCACCACGTAGCCATCGGACACAAGCTGCTGCTCGAAGTCGTGGACGGAGTCCAAGTAGTGGCGCTCCTCTTTCTTGGGAAGCAGCAGCTTGGCCGGCGCGTTGTAGAGCATGTGCTGGATGACCGCCGTGTACCAGCCGCGATCGTAGAACGTGATGGAGTTGCGCTCGCCCAGGGCCTTCCAGAAGGGCTGCATAATGGGGTAGAAGCCCGTCACGCCGCATTCGCGGCCGACGAACTCGCGCTCGGTGTCCGGATCGAGGTCGAGCCCCACGTAAACCCCGGTGGAGCGAGCGTCCAGGTGGTACATGAGGTCGGAAATGCGACTGCCCTTACCGGCGCCGTTCCAGCCTTCGAATAGCACCACGAGCCCCACGCCCTCGTTGTGGGCCTGCTGCTGGAGCACCACGAGCTTGGCCAGAAGTTCGTCCCACTGCTCCTTGTACTCTGCCTTCTTCATGGGCTTCTTGTTGAACTTGACCTTCTCGAGCATGGCTTTCCTTTCCCCTATCCTTGAGCGTTCGTCTTCCGTAGCGACCAGACGCTGCGACGCTGGCCTATTTGCCGAACAGGCGACGAAAGAACCGCGTGATGGCATTGCCCGCTGGCGTTGGCTCTACCACGGTGGCCGGCACGATGGCGCGACCGTCGTCGGGGCGAGCAGCGTCCTCGACTTCGGCCGCTGGTGCCGGAGCGGGGGCGGCCGCGGGGGCCGGAACCACGGCCGCAGCATCGGCCGGCACGGCGGAGGCCGACGGATGGCCCTCTCCCGCCGGTGTCGCCTCCTCGGCGTCCAGCTCCGCGCGCTCGGCCACGGGGCCCTCGGCAGCGGCAGGAGCCGGCTCAGCCGCCGCGGTCGCCCCTTGAGCCTCACGGACCTGCAGAGCGGCCACCTCCTGGGCCACGCCCTTGGTCACCGCTTCCAAAACCGAAGCCGCCGTAGCCGTCGCCGCTGCGGCCATGGCGTCGGCGGCATCGCGCACGGCCTTGGCCTCGGCCGCCTCCAGCTCCGGTGAGCGATGGGCCACAAACTCGGACTCCTCCTCGGTTACCACCTCATTGGCACCGACCTCGGCACCATCCTCCGCGGCGACATCCCCCAGGGGGAATACCACGCGCGCGCTCCCGCCCAGATTGGCCTCCTTGCGAGCGGCCAGCTCGGCAGCGGCCAGGCGCATGCGCTGAGCCTCGGCGATGAGGTACTTCTGAGAATCGAACAGCTCCACTTCCCCATTCTCGTTGCGCTCAGCGAAGGCACCGAGCGCCGTGTAGGAGCCGTCGGGCAGAAGCTCGCGCAGCTTGGCCGTGTCGGAATAGCAGATGCCCAAATACCCGAGCACCTGGTTGCGCAGCGTCTCGTTCAGGATAGGCCAGGCGATTTCGATGCGCTTGTCCATGTTGCGCGTCATGAGGTCGGCGCTGGACAGGTACAGTTTGCAATCCTCGCGCGGGCCGAAGCCGTACACGCGGCTATGCTCGAGCAGCTGGCCGACGATGGACACCTCGCGCACCCGATCGGTGTAACCTTCCACCCCCGGCAGGATGCAGGAGATGCCGCGCACGAACAGATCGATGGGCACTCCCGCCTGGGACGCCTCGACCAGTTTGTCGATGACCTCCTTGTCGGTGATGGAATTCGTCTTGAAGAACAGCCCGCACTTCTCACCGCGGCGCGCGCGCTCGATCTGCACGTCGATGTTGCGCAGGATGTTCTGCTTGATCATGAGCGGCGCCACCCACAGGATGTCGTAGTTGTCCGAGGTGTTCTCCAGCGCCATGTTGCGGAAGAAGTCGGCGGCGTCGTGGCCGATCTGGGAATCGCAGGTGATGAACGAGAAGTCGGTGTAGAGCTTCGCCGTCTTCTCGTTGTAATTGCCCGTGCCCAGCTGGGTGATGTGCTGCAAGCCGTTTTCCGTCTGGCGCGTGATGGTGCAGATCTTCGAGTGCACCTTGAAATTGCGGAAGCCGTAGATGACGTGGCAGCCGGCGGCCTCGAAACGCTGGGACCACTCGATGTTGTTGGACTCGTCGAAGCGGGCGCGCAGCTCGAAGAGCGCCGTGACCTCCTTGCCGTTCTCGGCGGCGTTGATGAGCGCCTCGGCCAGATGCGACTGGCTCGCCAGACGGTACAGCGTGATCTTGATGGAGACGACGGCCGGATCCACCGAGGCCTCGCGCAGAAGCTGCACGAAAGCGTCCATGGACTGGTAGGGGTACGACAACAGCACCTCGTGCTCGCTCACCTGCTCGATGATGGAGCGCTTGCGGTCGAGGCAGGCGGGCCACTGGGGCGTGAACGGCGCCTGAGTGAGCGCGGCGCGCGCCTCGGCGGACAGACGGCTGCCCAGCCCCCAGGTGTAGCCCATGTTCAGCGGCACACGGGTGACGAACAGCTGGTGCTCAGCCAGACCCAGCTTCTCCAGCAGAAGCCCCTTCACCGTGCGCGACAGCGGCCGCTCGCTTTCCAGACGCACCGGGGCCAAGCGGCTGCGCTTCTTCAGAATGCGCTTCATGTGCTCGCGGTAGTCCTCGCCCTGCTCCTCGGCGCCTTCCGTGGCATCCAAATCGGCGTTGCGGGTCACGCAGATGATGTTGGTGTGCTTGACGGTGTACATCGAGAAGACCTCGGCGGCGAACATCTCGATGGCGCGCTCCACCAAGATGAACTGCAACCCGTCGCCGGGCAGTTCGATGACGCGGCTCGTCTGGCGCGGCAGCGGAATGATGCCCAGCGTCACGCCCTCGGCGCCGAGGTTCTTCGTGGCCTTCGCCTCGGCCTTGTCGCGGGCGCGCTCCTCCTTCGACTTCTTCGCCTTGGGGCGCGCCTCCTCGTCGAGGCGCACGACGATGTACAGGCCGCCGTTTTCCAGGTGCGGGAAAGGGTGCCGCGCGTTGATGATCTGCGGCGAGAGGAAGGGCAGCACGTTGTCCTCCATGTAGCCGCGCAGATAATCGCGCTGCTCGGCCGTGAGGTCTTCCTTGTGCAAACCGCGAATGCCCTGTTCGGCGAGGAGGCTGCGGACCGTTTTATAGGTTTCCTCGTAGTAGGGGTACAGCTCGTGGCAGCGGGCGTAGATGGCGTCCAGCTGCTGGGCCGGCGTCATGCCGGACTTCGGGTCGATGATGGACTTCTTCAAAAGCGACAGGTCGGTGAGCGAGCCGACGCGCACCATGAAGAATTCCTGCAAGTTGCTCCAGAAGATGGAGATGAAGTTCAAGCGCTCGAGCAGCGGCACCGTGGGATCGGCCCCCTGGTCGAGCACGCGCTTGTTGAAATCGAGCCACGAGAGCTCGCGATTTTGCATATAGGGCGGCTTCACGATCGTCGTTGTCGCGGTGTCCTTCGATGCCTGTGCGTTCATGGGCCTAGCCTTCTCCCTCTTGTATAGTCGCTGGCCGAAAAAATCAAGCCGCGCACCGGAACGCGCGCGACCTATGTATTTTACCATTCTTTGGACGATTAGCCGAAATTTGGCAACGGGATGTCAACGGCCCTGGAAAAAGCAGTCCGATGCGTCAGGCCGCTCCTAAGATCCTCGCCAAAACGCCCACCCTACAAGCTCGCCGCCCCGAGACAGTTCACCCCATTGGCCTCGCAGATGGCTCTCAGCTTCTTGTCAAACGTGAAGAGCGTAGCAGCATTGCGCCGAGCGAGGACGAGATAAAGCATATCGTAAACAGGGTGGTTGTTCCGCGCAGCCTCATGAAGCGCCTCCAGCAGAAGCGATTCGTCATCCGCATAACCGTCTATCAAATCAAGCGCATTCTGGAAGAGCTCGATGCCTTCCTCCTCGGAAAGACCCCCTATCCGTATGTACTTCCAAGCCACATTGCCCATTTCGGTTACGAAGCATCGTGGAGCAATGATCGCCTCCCCATTGCCCACAAGCATTCTGAGCGCCTGCCCCGCTTCTCCGCCTTGGGCCATCGCCACGGCGGCATTAGCATCCAGAACGATCATTGACGCCCCCCTCGTCTTCGATGTCGGCAAAAGGATCAAGGGATGCCATAATGCGATCGGTGCGCTCTTCCCTTCCCTCTCTTACCAATGCAACGATCTCATCAGTCGTCAGCGTCTTGCACTTCCAGTTCAGTTCATCGAAATTGGCGAAAATCTGCTGACGCCTCTGCGCTCGGGACTCCTCGATTGCCCCTCTTTCCTGCCAGAAGCTTCCCTTTGCGACCCCCGCAGAAGCGAGCTGAATATCACCATTGCGCGGCGCAAGGCGTGACAGACGATCTGCATCAAACGGAAAGGGTTCCTGCCGCAGCGCCGATGCCTCGGCCAGCATTTCCTCCACGGCGATGATCGTCTGCTGGGCAATAGAGCGATGGTTGCGCGCCGCGTATTCCTTCAGCTCATCGTAAAGCGTCGCCGGAAAATCCCTTACCTGAAGCGCAGGCATCTCTTGTCCTCTCTTCCAGAGCAATCATTGCATGCATTATACCTACTTTTGCATGCATATACAAGCGGCCTAGTGCAATCCCCGTTCTGACTATCGTTCCGCCGATAATTAGAACGGGGTCACCGTGGCGATCGCCCTGGCCTGCGTCCTCGGCTGCTCCGTGGAGGATCTGATGCAGGGGGTGTAAAGATCAATCAGCTGCGCCGTCGACGAGCTTGAGGCCGATGACGCAGCCGACGAGGCCCGCGATGAGTAGGATGCGGGCGAGGCTTGCGGGCTCCGACCCTGTGACCATGCCGTAGATGACCGTGAGCGCCGCGCCGATGCCGACCCACACGGCGTAGGCGGTTCCCGTCGGCAGCGTCTTCACGGCGAAAGAGAGCCCCAGCATGGAAAGCACCAGGGCCACAACGAACACAATGGTGGGGCCGACGTGGGTGAAGCCCTCGGACTTGCCGAGGGCTATGGCCCACACCGATTCCATGCAGCCCGAGGCCACAAGCACAAGCCAACTCATTATTCGTCGATCACCATGGTCGGATTGTCGCGGGTGACGATCTGCTTGGCGAAGATGTCGGCGCCCAGGTAGCGCTGCACCATGGCGGCCAGCTGGTCGGTGGCGGCAGCCAGATCGTCAGCACGGGCCGGATCGACGGACTCGATGATGAGGAAGGCCTTCTTCGAATCGTCGGTCAGGGCCGTGCGCTCGCCGTCGCGCCAGTTCCAGCAGCGGCAGATGGCACCGGCATCGTCGCGATAGCACAGCTCGCCTTCCAACGTGGGCGCGTCCTCCTCCTCGCCGAGCGGACGGAACGCATCGCCGCCCTCGGTGATGCCGAGGCGGATGTCGCCGGCCATGGCATCGATGTCCTCACCGCCCACGGGCAGCGCGTGCGTAAGCGACACCGTGTTGTAGATGTCCACCGACGGCGTGATGGAGCCCACGGGATTGCCCTTCAGCACGCGCTTGAGCAGGTTCTCGATGGAGCAGCGCGCGCCCTTCTTCGTCCTGAACTTCTGGTAGGCGTCGCGCCATACGGCCACCACCTCGTTCTGCGAGATGGTGTTGCTCTCCAGGTGCTGATCGGCCTTTCCGTTGGCCTCGGCAAGAGCGCGCGCGATGGCGGCGGCGTCTTCGGGCGCCACCTCTTCAGTCGGCTTCATGTTGTGAGCCACGACGATGCCGATCTGAGCCTCGGGGAACAGCTCCCAAAACGACTCTTCCGTCACGAACTGCTTCATAGGTCTTCCTTTCTCGACGGCCGTCGCGCCCGCAAAGCCCTCGGCTTCGCGTGCCAGCACAAACGCGACGACCTTCTCCAACGAAAAAGCGCCCGCGGGGCGAACATCTTCAAAGGCCTAACGATGTCCGCGCTGCGAGCGCTTCGTGCCTACCCGGCGGCAGGCTATGTGCTTTAAGCTGGCTCCATGATAGCACGATGGCAGCGGCTATATCCAGTTTGGCATTTTCAGAGACCGAACTCCACGAGCAGCGCTTCGCGGTAGGCAGCGTCCTCGGAGACGCGCTTTGCGTCGTCGAGGCGGCCCGTGTCAATAAGACGACCGACGAGAGCTCCTAAGCGATCCATGCCCTGCTCGATGCCCTGCTCGATACCCTGCTCGATGCCCTGCTCCAGAGCCTCTTCCCTGGCCCGGCGACAGCGCATCTCGGTCTCCTGCTCATAGGTCAGCACGCGGTCCACCCACTCTCGATCTTCGTTGAACGCATCGACCAGAGCGTCGATCTCTTCCGACAACGGCCCCAAGGCCTCTCCAGTCTGGAGGTATCGTAGCACATCCCGCAAGCCGGGATCAGCAGCCGTCTCCCACGCTGTGGCATTGAGCACCACCCAGGGAGAGCCGTCCCCTACATCAAGATCTCGATAATCAATGCACTGCCGCTCAATCACGTACAATGGGGAGCCTTTGCCATAGGCGTCGAAGGTGCAGACGAACATCACGTAGCTCTCAGGCAGATCACCGAAGTCCGCCCCCGCGCCCAGCTCGCCCACGTCCATGGCGGCCTGGTAGTAGCGCATGCGACGCCCTAGGTCGCGTTCCTTTGCGACTTGCATCTCGATGTCATAGACCCGCCCGTCGCCCCGGGCGAACACGTCCAGGCGCACGCCCCGGCCGGCGGCCAGCGGCTCGAAGCACTGCTCGGCGTTCAGGTAGGAGATCTCCCCCGCCTCTATCCCAAGCGCAGCGCGCAGAATCTTGCGGCAAACATCCTTCTCGCACAGTACTCGATTAAACATCCAGCGGTCCTGGAACCCCAGTTTTCTCTTTGTCATCATGAACCCCCTTCGATCAGCGACAAGTCGATGGAGGGACATTCTGCCAGAGCACGACCGTAGCAATGACGCGGGAAAGTCCCGTTCTATTCCTCGCGCCAACCGCAACGGAATCGCACTAGAGTCGCATCTTCTACCCGATGCCGCCGTAGAAGATGCCCAGCACGATGACGAGGGCCGTGATGATGACGAAGACGTAGCGGGTCATGAAATCGAACCAGCGGCCGAGGGGCTTTTTGCGGCCCGTCTCTGCCTGCTTCTTCGCGAAGCCGCGAGGGCACACCCAGAAGAACATGACGGCCGCCAGAAACGCGCCGACGGGAATAACGTAGATGGAGATGACGTCCATCCAGTCGCTCACCGAGCTGCCGCCTTCGATAAACAGGCCCACGGCCACGGCAGCCACGGCGATAATGCCCACCGACGCCAACCGCGACAGTCCCAGCTGTTTCTGAAGCGCCTCCACCGGTGCCTCGAACAAATTCATGAGGCTCGTGATGGCGGCGAACACCACGGCCACGAACAGGATGACCGCGAAAACGCCGCCGAAAGGCATCTCCTGAAACACCTGGGCCAGCGTGATGAACAGAAGCGGCGGCCCAGAGGACACGTCCAACCCGAAGGCGAACACCGCCGGCACCACCACGCACGCGGACACGAGCCCCGCGATGGTGTCGAAGATGGCGACGTTCTTCGCCGCGTCCACCACGTCCACGTCTCGCTTCAGGTAGCTGCCGTACACCAGCGTGCCGCAGCCGGCCAACGACAGGCTGAAGAATGCCTGGCCGAGCGCGTACACCCAGGTAGTGGGATTCAGCAGCGCCTCCCAGCGGGGCACGAGCAGGTACAGATAGCCCGCTTCCGCCCCCGGCAGCGTGGCCACGCGGATGGCGATGATGACGAACAGCACGAAGAAGGTGGGCATGAGCACCTTGTTCGCCTTCTCGATGCCCCGGGACACGCCGAGGATCATGATGCCGAAGGTGATGGCCAGCCCCAGCAAGTGGAAACCCACGTTACCGAAGTCCGACGCCATGGCTCCGAAGAAGGCGCCCGTATCGGTTTGGGCCATAAGCTCGCCGGTCATCGCCGAGAACAGGTAATGGCAAGCCCAGCCCAGCACCACGGCATACCCGATGGCCAAGGCGAGCGACCCCAGCGTGGGAATTAGCCCGATGATCTTGCCGATGCGCTCGCCATGCCGCACGCCGCGCATCTCCATGGCGCGCCCGAAAGCGCCCATGGGGCCGGTGCCCATGGCGCGGCCGAAGGCCATCTCCCCGATCACGCCAGTGAAGCCGAGCAGGGCCACGAAGATGAGGTACGGGATGAGGAAGGCCGCGCCGCCCAGCTGGGCCACACGGTAGGGGAACAACCAGATATTGGCCATGCCCACCGCACTGCCCACGCAGGCGAGGATGAACCCGGTGTGGGTGGCCCAGGTGTCGCGCGCGCGGCCGCCCTTGCCGCCCTTGCCGCCGGGCGCGCCTGCACCGCCCGTCTCCTCGCCGACCTCGATGGCCCGCGCCTCTTCCGCAATAATATTGTCGCTTCGGTTCGCCACAGCGCCCTCCTTGAATTTCCGTGCCTCCCATCATAGCGAAAGGCGCTGCGCGAACAAGCAGGTTCTGGCCAGAGGAACAAATCTTGCACGCGCTTCCCCTCCTTTCGTGCAGGATTTTGCGATAGAGAGAGTCCCCGAGCGCTATTTGTGCAGGATTTTGCGATAGGGAAAGCCTGTAGCGACTGAAAGGACGTGCATGACTCTCCTAATCGCAAAATCCTGCATACTTTTGAGCAATGGCTGACATGAGGCAACAATGTCAGTGGCCAACTGCTAGGAACTCAGGAAACCGCTCGCTTCCATTTCGTCGAGCCATGCCGCCACCTCGTCGCGGGACTGGGTGGGGGTCCCGTTGAAATAATGGCGCAACGCGTCGGCAATACCCTCGGCGGAAAGGCCCGTGAGGGCCAAAGCGAGAATGGAGCCGCCCATCTTATTCATGGCAAAGCACTTGCCGTCGGCATCGTACAGCGAGACGCCCTGGCCGCTTCTTGCCAGATAGGCCCCGGGAGCAAGGGTTCGCGTTTTCATGTCGCCCGTCCTTTCGGCAGCAGATAAAGCAGGACCGAGGACAGAAAGCTCTTGCGCCGATCACTACCAAGAAATAACGACAGTGTAACGGTGACTCCTTGTAAATAACCCCAGGTTAACAGCGATGTCATGTTCTGTTGCCAAAGCGAAATCAATGAGCTGCTCGCTTATAGAAGAACACAATCGAGCGAGCCTTACGATTCCGACGAGCAAAGTCATTTTCGAAATCTCCCAAGAAAATGCCAGTTCGATCCCGCTTTGGCAAGAAGGGGAGGCGGCTGAGGGGTGAAAATGCCAGTTTAGCCCTGCTTTGGTAAGAAACAGCGCCGAAGCTCTTACCATTTCGGGGTCGAACTGGCATTTACTGCATTGTTTCCGAAAAACGGAACCTGTCGGTCGCCTTCGCCTTACACGCAGGCTTCCACCACGGCGGCGATGGCCTCGGCGTGCGCTTGCGCGGCGGCCGGATCAACCGCCTCCACCATCACGCGCACCACCGGCTCGGTGCCACTCGGGCGCAGAAGCACGCGGCCGTCCTCGCCGAGTGCCTCCTCAGCGGAGGCCACGGCAGCGGCCACCTCGGCGCTGTCCTCCACAGCATGCTTGTCGTTCACACGCACGTTAATCAGGGTCTGCGGCATCTTCTCCATGACCTGGATGGCCTCGGCCACGGGCTTGCCGGAACGGATGACCGCCGCCAAGAACTGGCAGGCCGTCATGAGGCCGTCGCCCGTGGAGTTGTGATCGAGCAGAATCATGTGGCCGGACTGCTCGCCGCCGATGGAGTAGCCGTGCTCGCGCATGGCCTCCAGAACGTAGCGGTCGCCTACCTTGGTCTGCACCACGTTGATGCCCATCTCTTTCATGGCGCGCACGAAACCGAAGTTGCACATCACCGTGGACACAACCGTGTCGCCGGCCAGCACGCCGCGTTCGCGCATATCGAGCGCGCAGACCGCTTCCACCATATCGCCGTCGATCTCGGTGCCATCGGGCGCCATGAGCATGACGCGGTCAGCATCGCCATCATGCGCAATACCCACATCGGCACCCGTCTCGGCCATAAGCGCGCGCAGGGGCTCGAGATGAGTGGAGCCGCACCGCACGTTGATGTCCATGCCGTCGAAATCATCGTTGATGACGCTCACCTCGGCGCCCAACCGCCGCAGAGCCTCCGGGGACGTGAGCGAGGAAGCACCGTGACCCGTATCCAAAGCGATGCGCAGGCCCTTGAAGGAAATGCCCTGCTCCTCGATGGAACGGGCTGCATGATCGATGTAAATGTCGCAAGCGTTTTCCAGCGGAATGACCACGCCCACCTCGGCACCAGCAGGTATCTTGATTTCGGAAGCCAGATAGCTCGTCGCATCGGCGGGAGCATCGGGCGCAGCGGCTTGAGCGGCGCTCCAGGCAGCCTCCTCGGCGGCAGCGACCTCGCCTTCCAATCCACCGTTGACGATGAAGGCCTCGATCTCGTCTTCCACGGCGTCGGGCAGCTTGAAACCCTGGGCGTCGAAGAACTTGATGCCGTTGTACTCCGGCGGATTGTGAGAGGCGGAGATGACCGCGCCGCCCGCCGCGCGCATTTCGCGCACGAGCAGGGCCACGCCCGGCGTGGGAATGATACCGGCCTCGAGCACGGTACCGCCCGCGCTCATGATGCCCGCGGAAAGGGCCGCGCCCAGCATGTCGCCGGAGCGGCGCGTGTCGCGACCCACAACGATGGTCTTGCCAAGGTAGATGGCGGCGGCCTGGCCGAGACGATAGGCCATCTCGCAGGTCAGCTTCACATTTGCGATGCCGCGCACGCCATCAGTTCCAAACAGTCGGGCCATGAAATCCTTCTTTCCTTCAACTCGGGGGCTCCACCGAAGTTCTTCATATCGTTTCGCTCGCTCAGGCTGCCGCGAGATTTCCGTCTCTTCCCCGCACAAGACCTGCAGCTGAACGCTACTTTCCGCGGCGCACGAACTCGTCGTGCAAGCGAACGGCGCCGTGCGGCCGCTCTCCTTCGGTCATGCGATTGTTCAGCTCGGCAGCGAACTCGTCGAGCGTGATGCCGTAGCGCTCCAGCACGACGAGAAGATGATACACCACATCGGCGGCCTCGTAGCGCAAATGATCGACCGCCTCGCCGTACTCCGGGGGCAGCTGGACGGAAAGAGGAGCGCCGGTAGCCGTCCCGCCAGCCTCAGTCGCCTCCAACGCTACAGCCGCCGCGAGCGAGGGCGTCGCCCAGCCTTCTACGTCCTTGGCGGCCAGGGCCACCTCCCCGGACTCTTCCACGACCTTCTTCAGCACGCCGTCGACGTTGCCAGTCAGAAGCCGGTAGGTGTAGCTCGCCTCATCGGCGTCGCGACGCGCGGCGATAGTGGCGGCGAGCGCCTCCAACGTCGCGCCAATCTGCGAGGCCGGGGCCGCCTCGCCTTCGGGGATGAACGTCTTGTTGACCATTGAATGCAGCACTTTCTCTCGACCAGCCACCATGATGTTTCGTTCTATGATACCCGCCTGCAAAAGCAAGGGCGGCCCGAAAGCCGCCCCTGATAAAAATCACAGGTTTTGAAAATACCCTATGCGCGCTCCTCGCAGGGGGCGAACTTGGTCGCCCCTAGGTCTCGGGCATGATGCCGTCTTTGGAGGGCAGACCAAGGTCTGTCC
>OLOZ01002147.1_pt1 | contig 11775 bp, 17 predicted proteins | sample 1673021 | NCBI WGS metagenome assembly OLOZ01 (sample SAMEA3136747, study PRJEB25190) | human gut metagenome | biome: human gut; feature: human-associated habitat; material: faeces | place: Austria | collected 2013
GCAGGATGATATCCTGTTCGTCTTCTGAAGCAATGGCACAGCTGTATTCAGAATTACCCACAAGGTAATCCATAGAGGTATCGAGGGCTTTTGACAGGCTTGCAGTGGCATCTATTCCGGGAACAGTCTTTCCGGCCAGAATGTCACAGCAGGTTTCCTCTGTCAGCGTTGATTTTTTGATCAGGTCCGGAAGGCTCATCTGCAACTGAGCCAAACGGGCTTTTATTCTTGCCTGCACTGCGGAAACTTCTTTCGGATCCGCAACAGCATATCTTGAAGTAGTTCGGCCAAGAATGTAATCTGCTGGCACACCGAAGCATGCAGCACTGCGATTAACAAATTCTGTTGACGGGAAAGAGTAACCTCTTTCGACATTCGATACTACTTGGCCAGAAAAACCTATTGCTTTTCCAAGTTCGGACTGACGCAGATTAGCCTCAGCCCGCAATTCTTTTATTCGTTCACCAATTGTCATAAGCAACCTCTAAATTAAGCAACAGTAACAATACCTGTATCAGGATCGATATATATCTGAGAAATAACATCGCCACCGAAAAGCAAAGAGGCATCTTTTTCTTCTCCCTCTAAATATTTATGAGTAACGACATACAATTGTCCTGCAACAATAGAAAGACTGTAAGTTTGATCAAGTTCTTTATTGACAATACCATGTATTTCGTCATCGGATTTAAAATAGTCCTTATAGTAGTTCAAGGCATAGCCTACAATGGGAGTAGTAGTTGAAGTTGTTGCAAGCCGCCATCTGCCAGTTTTGTCATTCGGAACACTGGGATAAAAACAAACCTGAAGTTTTTCGCTTAATTCTGCAGATCCATCATTTTCACCGATTTTACGAATAGCTAACATATTCATTGCACCATAAGAGTTATCCGAATTAATATAGTAGCAAGCTTCAACTACATCATCGTTTTTCATAGACGCCAAATAATCAGCGCCGCTAACGCATCCATTTTTTTTCATATCTTCATCATCATAAAAAGTACACCATAATCCATCCAAAACATATTTTTCGTCTCTGGAGTGAAAGTACATATCACAAGTGACATAATCAATAGTCGGCTGGACGTCTACGTTGCGAGCAATTGAAGTAATAATTGCATATTTCCCTGTATAATCTCCTGACTCAATATCTGTGCTCGTGACGGTGGGATATGTCTTTTCCAAGTATTCCCATAGCGCATCTTCATTTGTAAATTTCTGTCCATCTAATTCTAATGAATTTTGCTCCTGTTGCTGAGCTTGAGCGTAAATGAACTGAGCCGGAGATAAAATCAGTGAACAAGCACATAATAGCACAATAACTTTCCTTTTCATGGCCATTCCCCCCTTTTGCTTCGGTACCACTCGAAGCTTATTATTTTGCTTTCTTAAGAGGTTCGGCAGTATCTGTTTCCTGCCGTTTTAAACATTTTATGTACCCCTTCAATTCACCTCGAAATTCCAACTGCGCATCATGCGGAAGTTGGTGAATCAATGCTAACCATTCGGAGTCCTCAGAGAGAATGTTTTGCTTTGAGTTTCTTTCTTTGCCCGTAAGTAAATAGTCGCTAGACACGCCTAAAAATTCACAAATTGGGATTATCATTTTTGCGGGCGGATCAGTCCCTCGGTTCTTCCAGTTGGTCATAGTGCTTGTGTTTATTCCGATAGCCCGACATAAATCAGTGGCCGTCAAAGACTTTTCTTCAAGCAGTGATAAAATACGCTGAGTGATCATACAATTCTCCAAAATCCCAAAATGTGAAAAATACGGTTGACAAATTCACAAATTGGGATTAATATTAAAAATGTAATAAACAAATGTTTAATGCAAAACAAAAAAAGAGAGAGTTACATCGATAAATCGGAGAGCAATGCTTTATTGTTTTCTTCAATCATGGCCGCCACAGCAATGATAAGAGCCTCAGCAGATGCTTCCGACATAACAGTGTTTCCGGCAGGAACGCCGTTTCTTAATAATTCAGATAGAATCCGGCGGTTTTCGTCACCATAACGTTTAAGCCCAATTCTTCTGAGATTATCAATCCAATTATCCATGATAACTCCTTTCTGATTATTTTAATGCAATCGCAAACAAATGTAAACAACAAATGTAATAAACATTTGTTGAAAACGGAGGTGATATTTTGAAGCGAAAACTGTCGCCATGGTGCAAAGAAGTAAAGAAAACCCTAATTGACAGAGATATGTCTGTCACGGAATTATGCGGTGAAGTTGGGATGTGCAGGAACTATGTGACAACCACCATAAATGGAAGAATGTATGCACCTGCACTTGCTGAAAAAATCAGCAAGGCTCTGGATATCGATACAGAGTACACAATTTAATTATCATAACTTGATTATACAGCTTATAGAAGGAGAGAAAAATGTCGAAATTTGCTACGAAAGCAGCGGCTAATATGTTTTGCCAGGCACGATATGAGGCGGCAAAGTCAAATGAACGTCTGAGCAGCAGAGAAGGTGCTGCGGAAGAAATAGGAATCGACCGTACAAGGTTAGCCAGAATCGAACTTGGGAGCACAATACCATATCAGGAAGAGGTCCTTTTGATGGCTGACTGCTATAAGGCACCGGAATTGAAAGGAAATTATTGCCGGGAGATGTGCCCGCTTGGAAAGAACATGCCGAAGATCGAGAATGCAGGACTGGATAGAATCAGCCTGAGAATGCTTTCTTCTTTAAAGAAGATAAACGAGGCAAAGGAATCACTTCTTGATATTACGGCAGACGGAATTATCTCAGAAGAGGAAAAACCGGAACTGAAAAAAATCATTCAGACATTAGACGAAGTAAATGAGATCACGCAGAATCTGAAAAATTGGATTGAGAGAAATTTGGAATGAGGTGCTTGGTATGGAAAATGCAAACGGTGTAATCAAAAAGCTTACATCTGCGGAACGTTCTTACTATACAGCCGCTGAGGTCAGGGAAATGATGGGTGTGAGCAGGGATACAGCATATCGCATGATACGTTCCCTTAGATCGGACCTGATAGCCGATGGACAGCTTGCCAAGGGGTATCCGTCAGGGAAAATCCCCAAAAAGGCATTTAACAAATTATACATGATTGAATGAAAGGAGTGGATACGATGGCTTTTTATAGAATCTGCCCGGATTGCGGAGCGTATCTGGATCCGGGAGAACAGTGCAGTTGCCACGAAGAACACCTGATCGAAATGGAAAGAAAAGAAAAAGCAACTGCATTTGTTGAAAAGATGGTGAAAGAAGAAAGGAATGGCCAGCTTCGCCTGGCGGTATAGGAGGGAAAGATGTTAACACCAAAAGATCTTGAAAAATATCATCAGGCCGCAGAGCGGATCCTGAATGCAATGGACAACAGCCCGGTGCCGATCAGCTGGCACGAAATGGACAGAATGGCATTGCAGAGCGTTATCGCAAAGGAATTGATTCTCATTGACAAGGAGGCAAGGAAATGAATGTATGCAAGGTGCCAGATATGTGCAAAGACATGGAATATAAGTATATCACAGAAGATTCCAAAACAAGGGTATATCTGTCCGTGGTGCGAGAATTCAATGAGGCAGAATATGAGAAATACTACATCCGCAAAAAGAAAGAGAAAGTGAGAAAGAGAATCCTTTTTATTGCAAGAGCTTTGAAGTATGCACTTCCAGTCCTGGCAAGCACGATTCTTTACAATATGCTTTCAAATAAGCTTTATCTTGAAAGAGGAAGCTATGAAATTGGCTCAGAAATAGTTTTTGTTGGAATATTCGGCATCGCACTGTTTGGGTTTCTGAATTGGTTTATAGGAGGTGATGAACATTAAAAAGGTCTTGGATAATAAGGGGAAAGCGGAGTGTAGACGGCACCCACGATCCTATCCAAGACCAGTCAGAACTTTAAAAACAGGTTTGAGACCCATTGTTTTTAAGTCAACGTCATTTTATCACAAAAATAGGAGGTTATCAAGTAGATGAAAGAGGTTTTAGGAAGCTTGCCGGAAGTTATAACGGCATACAAAAATTATAACCTGCTGGTGCCGACAGCAACGGATGTGCAACTTAATCCATTCTACAAATTCCATGTAGAAGAGGTTCCGGTTGATCTGGGCGAAAACAGCGGAGACATTTTCAAGGTTGGCTCAGTTAAGACTGGGAAGCAGGATGAGAGAGGAAAGGATATCTGGGAAGATGTGTTTTCCTTATCTAAGCCATTGCTCAACAAAATGGCTATGGTGAGCCTTGGTTATCAGGAGGCATCCGTATATGTAAAGCTCTGATGGTCAATCCGCGGACATCATCGGTAGAAGAGTTTTCTTTTGAATGGGGTACTGGAAGGGTAAAAGTATCATTCATAGTTTATTCGGTTGATGGAGAACCCTTTACCGTTGATTCAATCATAGAAGTTTAGAGGAGGTGGTTAATATGGCTAGACCAGAATTTGAAGTTCCGGAATTTGTGTCAGAAAGTGATTCTGACCAGATACAGGAGAGGATGATGGGAAACCTTCCGGCGGATATATCGGATATGGAAGGTGATTTCCCATATGATTTTACCATGCCTACGGCCATCGAGATATCTCAGCTTGTACAGTTCAATCTTGTTCGCTGCCTGATGGTTGCGTTTCCGGAATATTCCTGGGGCGATTGGATGGATTTGCATGGCGCAGAAGCAGGAGTGACAAGGAAAGAAGCTGTAGCAGCAACTGGAACAGTGTCTGTTACGGCGGCTTATGGCACAGTATTGGCAGCAGGCACAGTTTTTGCAGTTCCCGCAACAGATCAGATGGAAGCTGTTGAGTTCCAGACTTTACGAACTGTTACGTTCACAGAGAATGAAACCATGGACCTTGCGGTTGAAGCGGTCACTCCGGGGGTATCCGGGAATGTTCCAGCAAATACGATTACAATTATGGCATCACCGATCAATGGCGTTACAGCAATTACCAACAGCGAGAAAACATCGGGTGGTGCTGAAGAAGAAAATGATGAAGATTATTATGAACGAATCCATGCAGAATTCCAAGATTCGCAGTTCTATGTAGCGAATGATGCTGACTATATTAAGTGGGCCAAAGAAGTACCCGGGATTGGAGATTGTATTGTAGAACCAGCTGTTGAAGGACCAGGAACAGTGGGATTGATCTTAGTTGATAGCAACGGACAGCCCGCATCAAGTACACTGGTCACAGCAGTTTACAACCATATCGTTTCTCCGGACGACAGGAGCAAAAGACTGTTGCCTACTGGATCGTCTAAGTTGATCGTCAAGTCAGCTACAGTAAAAACTGTAGATTTTGCCTGTACAGGACTTGTTCTGGATGGCGTTGGATTGGATGATGTAATCTCGACATTCAAAACTGAAATGATGGCAGTCTATTCCGCGGCGAAAGAAACAAATATCCTCCGGTACAATTCGGCTCGAACAGTACTGTCAACCATAACCGGAGTAAGCGATTTCATAGATTTTACGATGGATGGAAAGAGAGAAAACATTCACCTTTCATCAAGCGAGTATGCAGATACCGGTAATGTGACATTTACATTAGAGGGGGCTGAGACATGAGTATAGATCTGGAAAGATTCCCATGGAGCGATTCGGCCAACAGAATGCTGACATATGTAACTAAAGACTGGTATGATAAATCCTATGTCGGAAAATGGATATACGAAGTTATGGGCAGAGAGCTTGATCTGGCCACTGTGCATATTGAAGAACTTCCATACCAGATGTTTATCGATACAGCTACATGGGGGCTTAAATATCATGAGATCAAGTATGGACTGCCCGTAAGAGAAGACCTGTCATATGAAGAAAGACGACGGTTGCTCCGTGAAAAGAAAAACACAAAAGCACCAATGACCCCATGGCGAATGGAACAGATTTTAAAAGGCGTGACGGATTATGATGTCCAGGTTCATGATTGTAATGAGCCGGGACATTATTTTTCTCACCCTAACATATTCAGCGTTCAATTGGAAGGTGAAACAGAGGTAGAACTAGGAGAAGTTAAGAGTAAAGTCGATAAGCTGAAGCAATCACACACAGTATATCTTCTTTCTGTTATCCTCATGCTTATTGAATGCACAGAGAGCTTTGAACAGAGAGTGACGTATCATTCAGATTTTTCATGGTGGAAGTATTCTCTTGATGGTTCCTTCACTCTTGACGGCAGTATCAATCTGAATCATTGGTATCCGACAGAATTTCGCCCAGTCTATCCGTTCGATACAGTCTTAACTGAGAATTTTATAGCAGATCGAATTTTTCACCGGATTCCAGATGTATATCATGAAAATATATTTAAGCCTTCCCTTTTCGTACGAAGTGATTTTGTATGGTGGGAAGGTTTTCTTGATGGAAACTTTTCACTGGACGGAACGAGAAAGATCAATTCTTGGTATCCGATGGAAACTTTTATCGGGCATAGGCTGTTTATCGGCAATCAGGAGGCTTTTGAAATGAAACAGTGTATTTCATTGCCTGATATGATTAATGCTGAGAAAGCTGATTTTAGAGGCACACAGAGGGTAATTATGGGCTGGCGTGATGGTAATAAGATCCTGGACGGCAACTGTTTGTTAGACGGGACTCTATTGCTTGATGCAGGAGAGCCACCATATCTGCAGACAGTTCGGATTCGCGCGCCTGTTAAACACGAAGAAGAAGTAGAGGTCACAATGGTTATTCCTTCACGGGCCGCAAGACTGGATGGAACGTGTAGGCTAGATGGAAGTGTAAAACTAAATTCAGGAAGGGAGGTCCTTTAAATGGCAGGGACTACAGTTACAACACTGGCTAAGAAAAAAATGGTAAAAGCAAGAGCGGGGATTTCATCGCTCCCAAAGATTGTAGGCATGGCTTTTGGCGATGGAGGTGTAGATTCGGGCGGAACAGTAAAACCACACAGTGCCGATCAGAACACCTTACATCATGAATTGCTTCGCAAGAACGTTGATGGTTATGAGGTTCTCTCTGATACAAAAATCAGATATCGCTGCACACTGGCAGAAAATGAGCTGGCAAACACTTATATTTCTGAAGTTGGGTTATATGATGCAGATGGGGATATGGTGGCCATGAAAGCGTTTTTGAAGAAAGGAAAAGATGCAGACATGGAATGCGTGTTCGAGTGTGATGATACATTCTAACGTATTTCGATATTTTGTAACAAGTAATCGGATAATGATAGATAAATGTTATCATAAGGAGGTAGAAAATGTCGTATTTCGATATTTCTGGAGCTGTTTTCAACAATCAGCTCCGCGAATTAGAAACTTCTGATCCTGCTCATGCAGATGTGTTTAACGCTGTCTTTCGACAGTTGATAAATAATGACGTGGCACTTATGGAAGCCGCCAGTATGTTTGCGGGAGAAAAAAATAAACAGGCTGAATTCATTCTTAATCTCAAGAGAACTGGGAAAAAATATGGGGTTCATCATAGTGCATTTGATGTATCGCCATTGTCGGCGGGCACACGTACTCTCGATGCTGTAGGCATGGTAGCACAGCCTTCTACGAACACAGTAAGAGGAAGAAATGATTTTGAAGGCGAATCTGTTTTTTATGGATTGGAAGTTAATGGTCATGTAGATGATGCCGGAGAATTCATTGTGGAATATATTAAGGGAATCGACAATGAGTTCTCCAGGACAGAAAGAGATACATGGATGTTGTATCTGACTCAGTGGCTTAACATAACCATTGATGCAAATGGAGAAAGCCTTGTTATCTCAGATGAACATCACGCAGGCTTCTTTCCGGAAGGAGCAGCAATCCGTACAGATCAGACTGTCAGACCGTTCGTTGCACAGGCTAAATATATGGCTGGAAATGGTTCTGATGGAAAGGCTGCATCTATTAGCGGAGTAAACGCTGCGCATGATCAGTCTCACAATGGAATGATTACACGATTCAAAGCCAAAGGAACACAGTATTGTGGAACAACTGCACAGGATAAAAACCATATGGACAACCTGTTTGAGGTCGCTTTCGCAACACGGGATTCACAGTCAATCATGTCTGGTTGCACAGGATATTACAACAGGTTCTATGCGACTGTTGTTGAAAATAATGTGGAACGTATCATTATCAGCAAAAGTGATGCAAACAATTTGGTGGTCGGAAGCACGGTATCCATTGGAAATGCCACAGCTTTAAGTGGTAGCAATCCGACGGATGATAGAGGAAATGCAGGACTTCATGCAAAAGCAAATCGTGTCATCATTACAAAAATTGAAGATTATGACAGCAATAATTCGGCAGTTTATGTAGATAATGGAGGAACTAAATTTTCTACCGGTTCTACAATGGTAGGCTCTACAGAAGTAAAGACCACTATCGTTACAATGCCATGGCACACAGGTGCATGCGATAATGTCCTTGGTTCTTGCGGTTCTCCGAACAGTAATACATCTGGAAAAGACCCATACATTCTGTTCGGTGTAGAAATGTTCCTGGGATTTTACGAAGTTATCAGCAATGTAATTCTTAAGATATCTAATCATGTAATGACGGCTTGCATTTGTTATGACTGCACAAAGTTAGCAACAAGTGTGACATCGGATTATGTTGAGTGTGGATATAGTATTGCAGATACACAGGAAAGTTGGAAATATATCAGTGAACTTGGATATGATCCGGAAAATCCTTCTGTAAGACATGGAACGAAAGTAGCAGCTTCCTCCAGCACAGGGTATGCAGATGGACAGTATACAAATAAGCTTGATCAGACTTCTGACGGGTTAAGAGAGTGGCTTTCCGGCGGCCTCCTGGGCAACTGGTCTAACGCGGGCCGGTGGTATGCGAACCTGGGCTTCGGGCTCGGTTACAGCTGGTGGTACTGTGCCGCGCGTCTTTCTGCTTCTGGACGCTGTGCGAAAGCAGCAGCGTAGGGGGTGAATTGCCGAATGGCAAGAGGGGAACTCCCCTTTTATTTCCCGGCGTAGCCGGGGCGTTTTAAAATCATACGGACTCACGCTACGTTTGGCAGTGGCTTTCCGGCGGCAACCTGAACAACTGGTCTAACGCGGGCCGGTGGTATGCGAACCTGAACAACGGGCTCGGTAACAGCTGGTGGAACTATGCCGCGCGAATTTCTGTGAGAATTTTGATGTGTAGCGTGTTTCGCTGTCCTTTGAGACGGCCCTAAAATGGCGGGGGCGGAATGCCCGAAATTCAAGCACCAGCATCGGCGGTCAGGAAACTGACTGCTGACCCTGTGGCGGAAGTGGACACAGGTGGGGGTTAGTAGTAAAACCGAAAGCTCTTGAACACAGAAAGAAAGAGGACTGGTAATGAAGACATATTGCCGAAGAATGGATATTTCTGACGAAAATTTCATCAGGAAATACATAACTGCATTTATATATGACAAGCTAGAAAATGGTAATATGCCGAGTATTTTTGCTTACTATGGAAGCATAAGTAAAAATGAGGCTAGAAGGCGGTTGGAGAATTCACCGGAATTTGTAGCATCTGTGATCGATCAGATTGCATATGAAATGTCGTGGCATTTGAAGACCAGAACTGTAAGGGAACATATCTATATGGTAGTTCCGGAAGAGAAACTTGTGAAAAATGTTGATATAGTAGATGGAATGAGCGGAAAAATTAGAACGCTAGGACTTGAAAAGATGATCATGCAGCTATATGAGGTGTTGGCCAAGGAAGCGGCAGATGAGTTGTGGACGGCAAAAGTCGGACTTTTTCAAGTTGCCGGCATTTTTTTTGCTCTGATTCGTCACTATATTGAGCGAAGGCTCATGGAAGTGGAGGCACGAGAGCAGGAACGCATTAAGTATAAAATTGAACAGAGAAAAGCGGATGAAGAAATTACACATGCTACGGGGCGCGTGCTCTTTTGGCTACATCATGCAATTGTAAAAGGAGAGCATTTGCTGTACGTTAAGATTGCTTCCGTATGCTACATATAACATGACATTCCCTTTCTCCCCGTCAAGCCGGTAGGACAGCTGATTTATAACTAAGCAACCTGTTCCGCTTTTGCGTTTTCACGGAGCTGTTTCATCATGTGAAGTCTGCAGGTCTTAAATTCATCTCCGTAGAGTCCAAGGCGGTTAGTCAAAATATTGTACATAAGTGTAATTTTTTTCTGAGCGGTATATCCATTCATTGAACGGAATACTACTTTATCATCGGATTCAATAGCCCAAGCAGAGAGTGCAAGGCAAAACTGAACATATGCTTTGATTTTTCCTGCATGAAGCGTGCTATTGAAAAGTCTAAATTCAACAGTACCTTTCTGGAAGAAGCTATGGAGATTCAGCGCATGATATCTTGTGGAGTTATAATGCTGATGATCGATACCACCACAATATCCGTCGTTTGCTGGGCTATACCAGATCTTTTCGACAGAATCGGTTGTGATGTTCTTATCTTTTTTCATGGTATCGAGCAGGTTTTTACAAACTGGCAAACACCAACGATTTTTTCTACTTCCGACTGCAAGGGCATCATAAATAATTTCTTGCCGACTATACATGAAGTTTACCAATCTGCGCAGAGAGGTTGCTGTATGGTTCGCTCCATCGACATGGATATGGATACCACATGAAGCATGAGGTACTCCACCAATTTCTCTGAATTTGCGAATGATTGCCTGCAATGTTTCAAGATCTTCGTATTTTAGAACCGGTGTTACGAATTCAACTCTGTATTCGTCCATGTTCTCGGTTCCAACTTTACGAATTGGATTGATTGAGCTGTCTCGCATTACCTTCCATTTTCTTCCCTGTGAATCCTGAATTGTTCTTGTCTGGTAGCAAGTGTGATCTGGTCTGGAAGCTGTAGTTCCGATGATTTCTGCAACTGCATCAGCGGCCATCTTTCTTGAAATACCTGTAAATTCAACCTCAACACCGTAGTTCTGTTTCTTTAAAAGTTCTGACATATCATTTTCCTCCTATTATCTCTCAAACCTCGCACCGTCTATGCGAATGTTTGTTCTGTTGTTTATGTTTGTATATTACCATATGTACCGTACATGTCAATAGTTTATTGAAGAAAATCTCTAAAATAATGAAGAAAAATGTTGACGAAATGAAGATATAGTGATAAACTATAATTGTAGCAAGGAGATAGCAGGAAAGGAGTTAGAGAAATGGAAAAAGATATAATGACTACATTAGAATTTAAAACCGTTATGGAAATGGTCGTGTTGATCATTGAGAACAGTAAAAATAAAGAAGAGGCACTTGAAAAAATCAAGAACCTCTCCATTTTAAAAGAAAATAATTAAGAACTAAGCGAATAGACACCGAGCGGACTCCGAAACTTCCTGCTTCCGCTCGGTACCTAAGAAAATAATAGCAGGAAGAAAAAAATAAGTCAACAGAAAGTTGGTGTATTATGATATCGTACAATCCGCTTTGGCACACGCTTCTTGATAGAGGTATGAATAAGGGAGATCTAAAAGACGCAACCGGATTAAGTTATGGGACTATGGCTTCCATGGGAAAGAATGAGCCAGTCAATCTGAAACAGATAGATAGAATATGTAAAGCTCTTAATTGCGGCATCAGTGATGTGATAGAGTATATACCTGATTAACATCACTGCAATAAATAATACGATTTATTCCCGTGATGTTAGAGTGATGTTTGGAACTATTGCAAATAATAATACAACGTGGTATATTTAATAAAAGCCCGCCTCTTTTATTTTATTTAATACACGGTAACACGAAAAAGCGGCCTAGTGTTATTGAGTTTGAGTAAAGGCAAAAAGGCTGAAAAATAGAAAATTTACAATAAAGGCTGCAGAAAT
>OLOZ01002149.1_pt1 | contig 11767 bp, 11 predicted proteins | sample 1673021 | NCBI WGS metagenome assembly OLOZ01 (sample SAMEA3136747, study PRJEB25190) | human gut metagenome | biome: human gut; feature: human-associated habitat; material: faeces | place: Austria | collected 2013
TTGTGAAAAGATTCCAAAACGACGATCTGGAACGTTGCCTGCAGGAGATTTTCAGGGAAATTACGAAATTGGAAGGAGATGAGTGACATGGCGGGATTTCAGGATATTATCGGGCAGGAACAGATCTGCGAGCATCTGCAAACTGCGCTGAAACTTCAGAAAGTATCGCATGCCTATATTATCAACGGAGAACGCAATTCCGGTAAAAAATTTATCGCGCGGATTTTCGCCATGGCGCTGCAATGTACCGGAGAGGGGGAAAAGCCCTGTCAGGTTTGCCGTTCGTGCAGACAGGCACTTTCGGAAAACCATCCGGATATTATCCGGATTACGCATGAAAAACCGAACAGCATCGGTGTAGAGGATATCCGCACGCAGGTCAATAACGATATGGGAATCAAGCCCTATCAGGGACCTTATAAGGTTTATTTGATTGAAGAGGCGGAAAAAATGACGGTTCAGGCGCAGAACGCGCTGTTAAAGACGCTGGAGGAGCCGCCGGAATACGGCGTGATTATTCTGATGACGTCGAGTCTCGAAGCGCTGCTTCCGACGATCCAGAGCCGGTGCGTGCTATTGAATATGCGTCCGGTACGTGATGAGCTGGTGCAGAAATACCTGATGGAGCAGCTGCAGGTGCCGGATTACCGGGCGAAGCTGTGTACGGCGTTTGCGCGCGGGAATATCGGACAGGCAAAGCTGCTTGCATCGAGCGAGGACTTTGACCGGGTGCGGGAAGAGGCGGTGACGCTGCTCAAATATATTAACGAGATGGAAATCACGGAGCTGGCAGCAGCAGTCCGCAAGATTACGGAGTATCAGCTCGACATGACGGATTATCTGGATATCATTTCCGTCTGGTACCGTGATGTACTGATGTTCAAGGCGATGAATGACGCAAATCACTTGATTTTCCGGGAAGAAATACAGTATATTAAAAGGGTGGCTGACAGAAGCTCCTATGAAGGATTGGAAAAAATTCTGGACGCCCTTGAAAAGGCAAAGGCGAGACTGCGTGCAAATGTCAGCTTCGAACTGACGATGGAGCTTTTGTTTTTGACGATTCAGGAGAATACCTGAACATGGAGGTAGATAGATTAGATGGTAAAGGTAATCGGCGTAAGATTTCGGACAGCGGGCAAGATCTACTATTTTGATCCGCTGAACTTTCAGGTAAAAAGAGGTGACCATGTCATTGTAGAGACTGCCAGAGGGGTAGAGTACGGTACGGTAGTCGGTTCCCCCAGGGAAGTTGAGGACGACAAGGTTGTACAGCCCTTAAAGCCGGTGCTGCGCGTGGCGACAGAGCGCGACGACGAGCAGGAAGCCGGAAATAAGGCAAAAGAAAAAGAAGCGTTTAAGATCTGTCAGGAAAAAATCCGCAAGCACGGTCTGGAAATGAAGCTGATCGATGCGGAATATACCTTTGACAACAATAAGGTTCTGTTCTATTTTACGGCGGACGGACGTGTGGATTTCCGCGAGCTGGTAAAAGACCTTGCAGGCGTTTTTAAAACGAGAATCGAGCTGCGCCAGATCGGCGTGCGCGACGAGACGAAGATTCTGGGCGGAATCGGCATCTGCGGCAGAGTGCTTTGCTGTCACAGCCATCTGTCCGAGTTTATTCCGGTTTCCATCAAGATGGCGAAGGAGCAGAACCTTTCCCTGAATCCGGGCAAAATTTCCGGCGTGTGCGGAAGACTGATGTGCTGTCTGAAGCATGAGGAGGAAACCTATGAGGAATTGAATCGCCGTCTGCCCAATACCGGCGATTATGTGACAACGGACGACGGCTTAAAGGGCGAGGTTTCCTCTGTCAACGTCCTGCGCCAGCTGGTCAAGGTGCTGGTTGAGGTCAACGACGAAAAGGAACTGCGCGAATATAAGGTAGAGCAGCTGAAATTCCGCCGCAGACAGCATGGACGCGGACGCAAAAACGGCGAGGGCGACGAGAAAGAGATGAAAGAACTCGAAAAGCTCGAACGCCAGGAGAAGAAGGAAGGAAAATCAAAGCTGGATGACTGACCGGACAAATTTGTTAAAATCAGGCGAACGGATTGACGATCTGCAGAGAAACGGGCTGAAAATCATTCAGGATCCGGGGAGATTCTGCTTCGGAATGGACGCGGTGCTCCTTTCGGGTTTCGCTTCTGCAGGCATCCGGCAGGGTATGCGTGTACTGGATCTGGGAACCGGGACGGGGATTATTCCGCTGCTGCTGTCCGCAAAGACGCAGGCGGAGTCCCTGTGCGGTCTGGAGATTCAGGCAGACAGTGCGGATATGGCGAGGCGCAGCATTGCCATGAACCATCTGGAGGATCGGATTTCTGTCATACAGGGAGATATCAAAGAAGCAGATAAGCTTTTTGCGGCTGCTTCTTTTGACGTTGTAACGTCCAATCCGCCATATATGATCGGGCAGCATGGTCTGACCAATCCCGAAGCGCCGAAGGCGATTGCGAGACATGAGGTTTTATGTACCTTTGAGGATATCGCAGCGCAGACGGCGCGGCTGCTTGCACCGGGAGGAAGCTTTTATCTGGTGCATCGCCCGTTTCGGCTGGCAGAGCTGATTGTCACCCTGTCGAAATATAAGCTCGAGCCTAAAAGGATGCAGCTGGTGTATCCGTATGCCGACCGCGAGCCGAACATGGTGCTGCTGCAGGCGGTGCGCGGCGGGAAACCGCGGATGACGGTGGAAAAGCCGCTGGTGATCTATAAAGAGCCAGGTGTGTATACAGAGGAGATCTATGGGATTTATGGGTATTAAGGGAGACCGCCCGGAGGGTGTAGCGGACGGACAGTTTTGTACCAGGCGCAAGTGCCGTCGATTGCGCTGCGGTGTTCTGGCAGCAGTGCTTGCGTCAGGGCTTTGCCTGGGCGGATGCCAGGGAAAAAATGTGGAAACGATGGCGGCGTTTGCGGAAAAGGAAGGAACAGAGGACGGCACTGGAGCCGCAGACAGCGTAGACGGCGAGTTCGGGATGTCGAACGAGTCTGGGGCTGAAACCACTGTGGACGGCGACACAGCTGCAAATCCCGGCGCGAGTACAGGCAGTGTAGAGGATGCAGCCACTGTTAAAGAGCTGAATCGCGTCAAGGTAAAGGGCATTTATGTCAGTGGCCCGATGGCGGGCACGGCGGGAATGGACAATCTGATTGCGCTGGTCGATCGTACAGAGTTAAACGCGCTCGTCATCGACGTCAAAAATGACGACGGGTATCTGACCTGTGAGCTGGATGTGCCGCTGGCAGAGCAGATTGGCTCTGAGAAGCACTATATCAAAGACCTTCCGGCGCTCGTACAGACCTGCAAAGAAAAGAACATTTATTTGATTGCGCGCGTGGTTGCGTTTAAAGATCCGATTCTGGCGGAAAAAATGCCGGAGTGGAGCTTACATAACAGTGATGGAAGCATTTTCCGGGATAAAAGCGGGCTGGCATGGGTCAATCCTTACCGCAAAGAAGTCTGGGAATATCTGGCATCTGTCGGGGAAGCGGCGATAAAAGCCGGATTTGATGAAGTACAGTATGATTATGTGCGTTTTTCGACAGACAGCCGGATGAAGCAGGTAGATTTTGGCGACAGTACGAAGGGAAGAACGAAAACCGAGGCGATCAGCGGATTTACGCTGTATGCCTCGGAGAGAATCCACGCGGCAGGCGGACGGATTTCTGCAGATGTTTATGGTGTTGTGATCGACAGTGAAGAGGATCAGCAGATTGTAGGACAGAACTATGTGGAAATGTCCAGGTCACTGGATGCGATCAGCCCGATGATTTATCCGTCGCACTATGGACCGTATAATTATCAGATTCCGGTTCCGGATGCGCAGCCATATGACACGGTGCTCGCAGCGATGCAGGCATCCAAAATGGTGCTGGCCGGGCTTGATCCGAAGACCGGGAAGAAGCCGGTTTCGGCGGATGTGAGTGGGAATGATGCGGTGGACGCAGCGATTGTAGGCGGGGAAGCGGTCAGCGGCAACAATGCGGCGGACGCGGCAGCAGACAGCCAGAGCACGTCCGGCACAACCGCAGTTAGCGGTAACGACGCTGCACAGGATGCAGAGAACGCGCAAGCTGCAGATGGTGCGCAAGCTACAGCGGACGCGCAAGCCGCAGAGGATGCGCAAGCCGCAAAAGACGCGCAGACCGCAAAAGATGCGCAAGCCGCAAAAGACGCGGCTGCGAAAACCCCTGCTCTCAGCAAAGAAGAGATCGCCCAGCTGGACCCTACGACCGGCGTGCAGGCGACGGTTCGTCCATGGCTGCAGGATTTTACCGCGACATGGGTAAAGGGGCATATTTCCTATGGCCCGGAGGAAATCCGCGCGCAGATTCAGGCGGTCTACGATGCCGGATATGAGGAGTGGATTCTCTGGAATGCAGCCAACCGCTACACGGAGGGCGGACTGCTGACACAGGAGGAAGAGGAACAATGACGGGAATTTTATATTTGTGTGCGACACCGATCGGCAATCTGGGCGATATGACGCCCCGCGTGGTGGAAACGCTGCGCAGCGTGGATCTGATTGCGGCGGAAGATACGCGAAACAGCCTGAAGCTGATGACGCATTTTGAAATTCATACTCCTATGACAAGTTATCACGAATATAATAAAGTGGAAAAAGCATATACGCTGATTGCAAAGCTACAGGAGGGACAGAATATTGCGCTGATTACGGATGCGGGGACGCCGGCGATCTCCGATCCGGGCGAGGTGCTCGTGCGGATGTGTCTGGAAGCAGGAATCCGGGTGACGAGCCTGCCGGGTGCGGCTGCATGCATCACGGCGCTCACGATGTCGGGGCTTTCGACCAGACGGTTTTGCTTTGAAGGTTTTTTGCCGCCGGATAAAAAAGAGCGCACCGAAATCCTGGAGGATTGCCGGGAAGAGAGCCGGACGATGATTTTTTATGAAGCGCCCCATCATCTGAAAAAAACGCTGCAGGAGCTTGCGGCGGTGCTGGGCGACCGGAAAATTACGTTATGCCGTGAACTGACAAAGCGGTTTGAAACGGTGATGCCGACGACGATTTTTGCCGCGACGGACTATTTCGAAACGAACGATCCGCGGGGAGAATATGTCCTTGTGATCGAGGGAAAAAGCTACGAGGAAAAGAAGCAGGAGGCACAGAAAAACTGGCTGGAAATGCCGGTGGAGGAACATGTTGCACTGTATGAAAGCCAGGGCTTTGACCGGAAGGAAGCCATGAAAAAAGCGGCAAAAGACAGGGGCGTGAGCAAGCGCGACATCTATCAGAGCCTGCTTTAAAAAATACCGGAAAACAGTTGACAACTGATAGGATGGATAATATACTTTGAATGTCAATTCACTGAAATATGATTTGGAATTAAAGGAGATAGTATTATGTTAGAGAGAATCGCAGGCATTATTCGCGAGCAGCTGAATCTGGACAATGTTGAAATTACAGAGGAAACCTCTTTTAAAGATGATCTGGATGCAGATTCCCTGGATCTGTTTGAACTGGTTATGGCATTTGAAGAAGCTTACAATGTTGAGATCCCTTCCGAAGACCTTGAGAAGCTGGAAACCGTCGGCGATGTTATGGATTACATCAGAGATAAAGAAATCGACGCTTAATTTACGATAGAGATTATGAACAGGGAAAACGGGCTGTTTTGTCGAAAGACAGGCAGCCCGTTTTAGCGTGGCAGAAAAATACGTGGCATGGAAAATGTCAGCGCAGGCGTGGACTACAGTAGAGCTTTTGCGTACGTTTTGCGCTCGCTTGACACGGCACTGCAAAAGGAATATGCTTAAACCACTGGGAAAGGCAAACAGGGGAAGTGCGATTTTTTGCAGATAAAAAGGAGGAGCCGATTATGGAATTCAAGTGATGCAAAAAGTCGACGCAGCCTGAGACAGGCAGAGGCCGGACAGAATTTTACAATTCATTCAGGAGAGAAGAAGAAACATGAAGTACGATTTTACATCAGTGATCGACAGAACGGGAAAGGATTCCATCGCATGGGAAAACATTCCGGTGCCGAATGCAGAGATTGCAGAGGGGTTTGACCGGATTCCGATGTGGGTGGCGGACATGAATTTCCAGACAGCGCCGTCAGTTTGCGAAGCGATTACGAAGCGTCTGGAGCATCAGGTGTTCGGATATTTTGATCCGTCCGAGGAATATTACAACAGCATCATCAATTGGCAGAAGGTCCGCAACGGCGTTGAAGGGCTGACAAAAGAAGCGATTGGTTATGAAAATGGCGTGTTGGGCGGTGTTGTCGCTGCGCTGCAGGCATTTTCTGCACCGGGCGAGGCAATTTTGGTTCATTCTCCGACGTATACCGGATTTACCAGTGTCCTGAACAATAATGGACGCCGGGCAGTACATACCGAGCTGAAACGGGATGCAGAGGGCATCTGGCGGATGGATTATGAGGATATGGATAAAAAGCTCAAAGAAAACCATATTCACCTGGCAATTTTTTGTTCTCCCCACAATCCGAGCGGACGTGTCTGGGAACGGGAAGAAATTGAAGCTGCGATGGAGGTTTATCGTAAAAACGACTGTATCGTTATTTCGGATGAAATCTGGTCAGATCTGACACTGGGCAATCGTCAGCATATTCCGACACAGACGGTTTCCGAGGATGCAAAAACCAGAACGATTGCAATGTATGCGCCGACGAAAACCTTTAATCTTGCCGGACTGATCGGTTCCTATCATATTGTATACAACCCGTATCTTCGAGATCGGATGAACAAGCAGACCTCGCTGTCTCATTATAACAATATGAACATTTTTTCCATGCACGGACTGATCGGTGCCTACAGTAAGGATGGTCAGGAATGGGCGGATGAGCTGAAAGCTGTACTGACAGAAAATATGGAATGGGCATATGATTTTATCACGAAAAACTGGGATGGTGTAGAGCTTGCAAAGCCGGAGGGCACTTATATGCTGTATCTGGATTGTCATAAATGGTGTGAAGCACATCATAAGACAATGGATGAGCTGCTGCAGGCAGGTGTTAAAGTCGGTGTTATCTGGCAGGACGGCAGAGCATTTTTCTACCCGGACAGCATCCGGATGAATCTGGCGCTGCCATTTTCGAGAGTGCAGGAGGCCTTTCATCGTCTGGATAAATATGTTTTTAGGGCAGAAGCATAAAGGAGCAAAGTAAGGCATAACGAAAGGAGAACCGTAAGATGAACAGAGAAGTGACAATGGAACTTCTGGAAAAGTACGGAAAAGAATTTGTACAGGATCGTGCAAACCGCGTTGCTCAGAACGCAGTTGTGGGCAAGGGCGTAAATGCAGCTGCAACAGACAGCGGCGTAGAAAGAGAGATTGCGAATACATTTTCTATCAGCCTGGAGCAGGGCAAGATTACCAACCAGAAAAAGAGCGGCCGCTGCTGGATGTTCGCAGCCTTAAACTGCATGCGTTTTCAGGTAATGAAGCACTGCAATCTGGAAACTTTTGAGTTGTCCCAGAACTATACCCTGTTTTATGACAAGCTGGAGAAATCCAACTATTTCCTGAATACAATTTTGGATACTCTGGAAGAGGATACAGACAGCCGGTTGATCGCACATTTGCTTTCCGCACCGTTAAATGACGGCGGACAGTGGGATATGCTCTGTGCAATCGTAGACAAATACGGACTGGTTCCGAAGGAAGCGATGCCGGAAAGCGAAATTTCCTCCAACACAAACGAAATGGTATCTTACATGACAGAAAAGCTGCGGGAGTTCGCATGCACTCTGCGGGAAGCATACCGTGCCGGCAGCACCAAAGAAGAGCTGCTTGCAAAGAAGGAGGAAATGATGCAGGTTGTTTACAACATGCTTTGCATCTGCCTCGGCAATCCGCCCAAGACCTTTGATTTCGAATATCGTGACAAAGACAAGCAGTTCCATCGGGAATGCGGTCTGACCCCGAAGGAATTCTATGCAAAATATATCGGTCTGAACTTAAATGATTACATCAGCCTGATCAATGCGCCGACTGCGGACAAGCCGTACTACAGAAGCTACACTGTACAGTACCTGGGCAACGTTGCAGAAGGCCGTCAGGTAAGATATGTCAATCTGCCGATCGAAGAGCTGAAAAAGGCTGCAATTGCACAGATGAAGGATGGCGAGCCGGTATGGTTCGGCTGTGACGTCGGCAAGCGCTCCACCAGAGAGAGCGGCGTTATGGATACCAAGATCTTTGCACTGGAAGATCTGTTCCAGACCGACTTCCCTATGACCAAGGCACAGCGTCTGGATTACGGACAGAGCCTGATGACCCACGCAATGGTATTCCAGGGCGTGAACATTGACGAAAACGGACAGCCTAATCGCTGGAGAGTGGAGAACAGCTGGGGACCTGATGCCGGAAGAGATGGCTACTACACCATGACAGACAGATGGTTCGATGAGTATACCTATCAGATCGTTGTAAACCGCAAGTACCTGCCGAAAGAGGTTCTGGAAGCTTACGAGCAGGAGCCGATCGTGTTAAAGCCCTGGGATCCGATGGGATCTCTGGCATAAGGAGAAAACGCAAGTCGCGTTTCTTCCAGGAAAAGATATTGCCGGCGCAAAAGCATCGGTGCGAGAGAAAAGCGTCTTCGGAGAGAAATCTCCGGGGCGCTTTTTTGTAGCTGGAAGACGTTCTTTTTAATTCTTGACATAAGAAAGTTTTCAATCTATTATTAAAATAGTTTTAATAATAGATTGAAAAAGGAGATGGATATGGCGTTTTCGAGCATGGTAAAAGATATCAACAGAAAAATCATTCTTGAATCTTTTTGGGATTTTAGTAGAAATACGAAACAAGATATTACAAAAAAAACAGAACTGAGTTTTCCAACAGTAAGTAAGCTGGTAGATGAATTGAATGAGCAGGATATTATACATATGTTATCAGATAAACGCGGTGAAACTGGGGGGAGAAAAGCGAATGAATATATTCTGAATCAGGAATATGCGTATAGTCTTTGCTTAAAGGTAGAAAGAGAATATATAGAAGTTTTTATAGTTGATCTATATAAACAGAATATCAGTTATGACAAAATTGAAGAAAAATCAATATCTGCTGAAAAAATACTTAAAGTTATCGAAACAAAGATATTGAACAATAAAATTAAATCTATTGTAGTTGGAATACCCGGGTTTATACATGACGGAATAATAGGTATGGCGGATGGAATAGAAGCGCTAAACGGATGTAATTTAAAAACTGAAATTTTTCAAAAATTTAATATAGAAACAGAAGTAGCAAATAATATGAATATTCTTGTTTCCGGTTTTCAGAAGGAATTGGGAGATATTTCATGTATTCATATTGGTAAAAATGGACCTGGAAGCAGTTGTATTGTTAATGGAAGGCCAGTAAGCGGTGCATTTGGATTTCAGGGAGAAGTTGGATTTAATTTTTATGATGAACATAGGACGTTTAGAGAGATTGCTTTAGAAGGATATCAAAATATTGATATGATAGAATATACAGGGAGATTGTTACTTCAAATTATTACAGTAATAAATCCGTATAAGCTATATTTATATCCCCTGACAGATATAAATATAGAGGAATTGCAGAATTATTGTTTAAGATATGTACCTCAAGAAGCGATGCCGCAAATAATCCTAAAAAAAACATATGACAAAGATTATCAATATAGTTTGCTCAGCAGGGGAATTCATCTTTTACAGGCAATTATTTAATTTGGAGGGGAAATGGATAAAATTACATTTGATGAAAAGAGAATCGCAGAAGGATATGTGAACCGTCCATGGCTTCATAAAAAAGTAATAGAACGATTTGTAAGCGATTGTGAAGTTACTTCCAATTTTCGGAATGGATTGGATGTAGGATGTGGGGCTGGATTATCGACAAAAGCACTCCACCTGATTTGCGACAGGGTTACAGGAACTGATATATCAGAACAAATGATTCAAGTGTGTAAAGAGGAATATAAGGATAATAAAGCATATACATTTTACAGGGCAAAAGCGGAGGAAACAAAAGAACCAGCAGAAAAATATGATATCGTAACTGCAGCTGGAATGGTAAATTGGGTTGACAGGGATTTGTTTTTGGAGAATATGGGACATGTTCTGCAGGATCAGGGTATTTTGCTGATTTATGATTTCTGGATTACAGATAAAATGCAGGGAAATGATGCTTATACAAACTGGTATCATGAAGAATATTTAAAGCGCTTTCCAAAACCGCCCAGAAACGAAAACACGTGGAAACAAAGTGAACTGCCGGATTATTTTCACATTAAAAATCAGATCACATATGAATTATTCTATGATTTTTCTATGGAGCAGTTTATTGATTTTATGATGATTCAGTCGAATGTAAATACAAAGATAGAAAACGGGGAAGTAAGTGAGGTAGAAGCAAGAGATTGGTTTAAAAACTCGCTATCGCCTGTTTTTGAAAACAGGAAAAAGACGTTATATTTTACAGGGTATAGCTGGTATCTCTATAAATCGGCGGTTCACCGTGTATTGTCTAGCGGTTGCTGTTGATTTTTCCTGATATATTGTTTATATTAAATACATTCTATTTCTATTATGGCAGGCGGCTTTTGCAGAGGGAAAGTCGCCTATGCCGTAGAATCTGAAATCTTTTCTACTTTTTCAAGGTCGGATCGACCAGAGATTTCTATCAGACAAAAACTGAATAAGGAACAGATGTAGATACCAGGAAGACCTTGCAGGAAGGAGCCTTCCTGGTATAAGATGAATGTATCAGAAAGGCAAAAGATGGAGACAATCAATACACCTTATGATGACACTTTCCGCACGCTGCTGCAGGACTGCCCAGAGCTGGTGGTTCCGCTGATTAACGAGCTGTTCGGCACGAATTATACCGGGCGGGAAGTAGTGGTATCGAATGAGAACGAGATTTTTTTTAGGAACCCGGAGGGGAAAAAGGAGAAGCGGGTTACGGATTCCAACCTGACATTGATTTCTTTAAAGGGAATTTCCAAACGATATCATCTGGAATGTCAGAGCACAGCGGATGGGACGATGGAAATTCGGATGTGGGAATATGATGCGCAGATTGCTTTGATGGAGAAAGAATATCGGAATGGAGTACTGCATGTAAAATTCCCGGATTCTGCAGTCATCTATTTAAGAAGCGGCAAGACAACGTCGGACGAACTGAAAATCTGTATCCATGTACGGCAGAAGCAATTGCAGTACGGGATTCCGATTTTGAAGGTAAAGGACTATACACTGGAAGAACTTTTTGAAAAACAACTGTGGATGTTGATCCCATTTTATATTTTTCGATATGAAAAAGAATTTCGAAAAATTGATGGAAATCAGAAACAGTTAAGCGGACTGAGACTGGAATACGAAAAAATTGCGGAAATGCTGGATCAGGAGTGCCAAAGCGGTCGTATGAAGCCGATCACCTGTGGCGCACTGTGTGAATTGTCCAATAATGTGGTGGAAAAACTGGTGTCGAAGTATAGCAATGTAGAAAAGGAGGTCACAGAAGTTATGGGCGGAAAAGTGCTGAATTATCGGTCGAAGGAGATTTATCTGGAAGGTTGCGCATTTGGAAGAGAAGAAGGACAAAAGGAAAGTATTGTGCAATTGGTAACCAGAAAATATCAGCTTGGAGACAGTCCCGAAAAGATCGCCAAGGATCTCTTGATGAGTGAGGAAGAAGTAGAAGAAATCCTGGGGAAAACAACAGGAAGTCAGCAATAAACAGGCTTCCAATATTTAGAAGAGTGCGTATGCTGTTCTATCTCAAAGAAAATAAGAACA
>OLOZ01002156.1_pt1 | contig 11745 bp, 7 predicted proteins | sample 1673021 | NCBI WGS metagenome assembly OLOZ01 (sample SAMEA3136747, study PRJEB25190) | human gut metagenome | biome: human gut; feature: human-associated habitat; material: faeces | place: Austria | collected 2013
GTGCCCCTGCAGCCCAGCTATGAGCAGCAGGACGAGATCTTCCAGCATTTCATTGCCCGCTACCCCAACCTCAAGTGCATTGCCCGCCATGTGCGCTATGCCCACAGCGGCAGCGAGAACAGCCTCAAGGCCTTTATGTGGTACGACGGCCACACCTTTGAGAGCAAGCTCTACACCTTTAATATTCTGGACCGCGTGGGCGGCGGCGATGCCTTTGCCAGCGGTCTGATCTATGCCATGCTGCACAACTATAAGGCTATGGATATGGTCAACTTTGCCGTAGCAAGCAGCGCCATCAAGCACACCATCCACGGCGATGCCAACATCACCGACGATGTCAGCTCCATCCGCAACCTGATGAACATGAACTACGACATCAAGCGGTAAGCTTTCCGCTCTCAACCCGTTCCCGGATTTTCCCCGGGGACGGGTTCTTTTTTATTGCCCGCGATGCTGGAAAAACCTTTTCTTGTACATTCCTCCAAACTTTTTTGTGAGTTCCTACAATTCCATTGACAGAGAATTCCATGCATGGTATTCTTCAAATTGGCATTATTACCTTTTTTTGCCATTCACTCTATGTCGTTTTTCTGCGGCACCAATCCATGAAAGCGGGGAAATCCATGAAAAAACGGTTTGTCAGTCTATTAGTGGCACTCAGCATAACGTTAACATTCCTACCCATCGGAGCAGTAGCAGCGACTCCGATTAGGATAGGCAACCTCAAATATACAGTTAACGCCGATGGAGAATCAGTTACAGTTTCCGGTACATCAGGAAACCCTACACAACTTAACATTGAGAGCTCAATTTCAAGCAATGGCAGGAACTATACTGTAACCGAAATTGCAACGTGGGCCTTTAATAAATGTAACACGCTTACGGAAGTTACATTGCCTAATACGGTGGACGAAATTGGATACCAGGCATTCTTTAACTGTTCCAATCTAACTAATGTTACAATCCCTGAAGGTGTTACAAAAATCGGCCAAGCTGCTTTTTATGGTTGTTCTCAGTTAACAAGCATTACGATTCCGAGTACCATCACAGATATGGATACGGCTTTTTCAGGAAATACCGCATTATCTCAAGTCACCTTAACAAACGGCATTCCCAAAATCAGTAGTCACGCTTTTGAGCGTTGTACAGAGTTAAGAGAAATAAAAGTACCCATAAGTGTGGATGAAATCTGCCCATTTGCATTTAATGGATGCACAGGTCTTACAAGCGTGACCCTTGAAAAGGGTATTAACATTATAAATAGCAACGCATTCAAAGATTGCACAGAACTAAATGATGTAAAATATAATGGATATAAAACAGACTGGGAAAAAGTCAGAGTTAATAACGCAGGCAATGATACACTAACCAGCAAAGTTCAGTATCTGTGTGATATCAACTTTGATTTGGACGGTGGCACTATAAATGGTAGTGACACTATGGCCACGCAGACTGTTTACAGCAACGAGAAGCTAGGAACTGCAAAATGCTACCCGAATGACCAGCCGTTTGTAGTTCCCACCGACCCTGTAAGAGAAGGTTATACATTTCTTGGCTGGTATACACAGGCAGAAGGCGGCATAAAATATACATTTACAGAAGCCGTCAGCAGCAACATCACCTTGTATGCCCATTGGAACGCACATAGCCATACTGTAACACTGGAGAACGACGAAAACAAGGAAACGAACTCGTACGACTATGGTTCGTCCGTTTCCGTTCCTACACCCACAAAGAAAACCGGCTATAACTTTAATCATTGGGAAGTTACCGTTCCTGATGGAGAAACCGCCCCATCCTTGAACGGCCCAGATGAGAACGGCAATTATAGTTTCTCCATGCCGGACTATGATATAATCTTGACTGCAAAATGGACACAAAAAGATGTGATTGACCCGGATGTTGACCTTAAGTTTGACGCAGTGACCGGAGAAGTGACATCGAACAATGCTAAAGTCAATGCTGATGATATCATCAATAAGAAATTTTATGATGATAAGGGAAATGAAGTTCCCGGTGAGAAATTGAATGACCGCGGGCTCCCTACGGAACCGGGCGATTATATCGTCAAAGTTGATGTCAAAGAGACCGAAAATACCGCTCCCGCGAATCAAGTCACTGGCAATCAGATTAAGTGGAGTTACAATGTTCCCCAGAAAGAAGAAAAGGTCACCTACACTCTATCCCTTCTTGGCGGTATTGCAAAAGTAAACGGCAAGGATACTACTATCAATGACAATGGTGACATTACCATTGAAAAAGGTGCAACAGTGGAAGTAACCTTTGATAAGAGCATTCTTTCCGATGCTCAGACTTTTGACCAGTGGACAATTAAGCCTGCCAGCGTGCTGAACGCTGTTGATCCCAAGGCTGAAACCATTACCTTTACCATGCCGGGTGAAAATGTTATTATCGAAGCCATGACAAAGGATGCAAGCATTGAGGAAGAGCCCAACATTCTGGGCACTACCCTCATCATTGGTACTGCCGCCGCGGGTACCGCGGTGCTGGCCTACCAGACCTATCAGTTGGGTACTGAGTTCTATCTGATTTGCGCCCTGCCAACCGGTACAGCTATTCCAACAAACCGAGGTGAGCTGGCTGAACTGGTGTGGAACAATGCAGGAAAGCCTGAACCCGCCGCCGTGCTGAACGCCAATGCCACTGAGACTGACAAGGCCATTGCCTGGGCCGTGGAGAACGACCTGCTCAAGGCCGCGAAGAACAACGGCGAAACCTATGAAGCAACTGATCCTGTAAGCCGCACAGAGGTTATCAAGGCATGGAATCAAGTGCAGGCGTTCAAAAAGTAATTCGTACCGTAACGAGAAGAACAAATAACACCGCAAACCCAATACTCTAATAGAGAACCCCCCTGCCGGTGATCTCCCGGCAGGGGGGTTCTCTATGTTTTAAGAAGCAACTACTTTATTGCCGCTTCATCTTTTTTAAGAAAGGATCATGCGGTCGTTGGCGAACTCGCCGCCGGACGCGATCTGGAACTTGGCCAGCAGGTCGGAGACATGCAGGTTCTTCTTCTCTTCCCCGGAGACATCATAGATGATGTGGCCCTCGTGCATCATGATCAGGCGGTTGCCGTACTTGATGGCATCCTTCATGTTGTGGGTGATCATCATGGTGGTCAGGCGGTTCTCCTCCACGATCTTGGCCGAGAGGGTCAGCACCTTGAGCGCCGTCTTGGGGTCCAGAGCGGCGGTGTGCTCATCCAGCAGCAGGAGCTTGGGCTTGTTCATGGTAGCCATGAGCAGGGTCAGTGCCTGACGCTGACCGCCGGACAGCAGGCCCACGCGGGCGGTCAGGCGATCCTCCAAGCCCAGGTCCAGGCTCTTGAGCAGTTCACGGTAGCGCTCCCGTTCGGCCTTGGTAATACCGATCCTCAGGCCGCGGCGCTTGCCGCGCCGGGCGGCCAGGGCAAGGTTCTCCTCGATCTGCATGGTGGCGGCGGTGCCGGTCATGGGGTCCTGGAACACGCGACCGATGTAGGCGGCGCGCTGGTGCTCCCCCAGTTTGGTCACGTCGGTGCCGTCAATGATGATCTTGCCGCTGTCCACGGGCCACACACCAGCCACAGCGTTCAGCATGGTGGATTTGCCCGCACCGTTGCCGCCAATGACGGTGACAAAATCACCTTCGTTCAATTTCAGGTTCAGACCATTCAGGGCCGTTTTCTCGTTGACAGTACCGGCGTTGAAGGTCTTGGAAACATTCTGGATCTCAAGCATTTTTTGCATCCTCCTTCTGTGCCTTCTTTGCCGCGGGCTTTGCGAAGTACTTGCTCTTCCAATAGGGCACGGCCAGGAACACGGCCACCACAGAGGCGCTCAGCAGCTTGAGCAGGTTTGCGTCAAAGCCGAGGGTCAGCACCAGCTGGATGACGATGTAGTAGATGATGGCACCCAGCGAGACGGACACCAGCTTGAGAGCAAAGTTGTGGAAGATGCGGCTGAACAGGGCCTCGCCGATGATGACAGCGGCCAGACCGATGACGATGGCACCACGGCCCATGCTGACATCGGCAAAGCCCTGATACTGGCTCAGCAGTGCGCCGGACAGGGCCACCAGACCGTTGGAGACCGCCAGACCCAGCACCACATTGAAGCTGGTGTTGATGCCCTGGGCGCGGCTCATGGCGGGGTTGGAACCGGTGGCGCGGATGCCGCAGCCCAGCTCGGTGCCAAAGAACCAGTACAGCACACCGATGACCACGGCGCTGACCAGAATGACCATGATGATGGGGTTGTGCAGGGCAAGCTCCTTGACCCAGCGCAGGGAGATCAGCAGGTCGTACTTGTCCACGTTGATGGACTGGTTGGCCTTGCCCATGATCTTCAGGTTGATGGAGTAGAGGGCCAGCTGGGTCAGAATACCAGCCAGAATGGCCGGGATGCCCATAAAGGTGTGGAGCAGACCGGTGACAAGGCCGGTGGCCAGACCGGCCAGCAGGGCGATGAAGAGCGCTGCCCAGACGTTCATGCCGGAGAGCAGGCACATAACGCAGACCGCGCCGCCGGTGCCAAAGGAACCGTCTACGGTCAGGTCAGCCACATCCAGGATGCGGTAGGTCAGGTACACACCAATGGCCATGATGCCCCAGATGAGGCCCTGCGCACAGGCACCGGGCAAGGCACCGGGCAGGTTGGCAAGTCTTGCAAGAATATCCAAAACGTTTTCCTCCTGTAACTACACTTTTTTCTGATACGGGAAAGCGGAGAAGAACAAAAATTCGCTCTTCTCCGCTGATTTTATTGTAAAGTCTCTTCGTTACTGCAGCGTGAACCCAGCGCCCCTATCAGGGGAGCTTTCTGCAAAGCAGACAGAGCGCCTGTTATTCCTCAATGGCCTCGTAACCCTCGGGAACGGTCATGCCCAGGTCATCGCAGATGGTCTTGTTGTACTTCTTGGTCACGTTGGTGTACTCAACGGGCATGGTGGAGATATCGGCCTCACCGGTCAGAACCTTGGCAGCCATCTCACCGGTGGTGTAGCCCAGATCGTAGTAGCTGATGGACAGGGTCGCCACGCCGCAGCCGGAGCAGATGCCCTCCTCACCGGCGAACACGGGCTTCTTGGCCGGGCGGCAGATACCGTCGATGATGCCGGTGTTGGCAGCGCAGGTGTTGTCGGTGGGGACATACACTGCGTCGTTCTCGTCGGCAGCCTTCTGGCAGACAGAGGCCAGATCGTTGGAATCAGAGAAAGCGTACTGGGTGGCGGTAACGCCCTTGGCCTCCAGGTACTTCTGGACCTCGTCTACCTGATACTGGCTGTTTGCCTCGGCAGAGCAGTAGAGCAGGCCCACCTTGGTGGCCTCGGGCAGCCACTCGGTGATCATATCCGCCTGCTGATCCAGCGGCGCCAGATCAGAGGTGCCGGAGACATTGCCGCCCACAGTGCCATCGAAATCGGTCAGGCCCAGAGCCACGCCGTATTCGGTAACGGAGGTGCCCAGAATGGGGATGCTGTCGGTGGCAGCCTGTGCGGCCTGCAGGGCGGGGGTAGCGTTTGCCATGATCAGGTCAACGCCTGCGGAAACAAAGCCGTTGGTGATGGTGGCGCAGGTTGCGGAATCGTTCTGGGCGTTCTGGAAGTCAAAGGTGACATTCTCGCCGAACTGTGCGGTCAGAGCATCCTCAAAGCCCTGGGTGGCAGCGTCCAGAGCGGCGTGCTCCACCAGCTGGCAGATGCCAACGGTATACTTCTGGCCGTCAGCCGCTGCGGAAGGGGTCGCAGCAGAGGAAGCGGTGGAAGAAGCAGCCGTGGAGCTGGAGGAACCGCCGCAGGCAGTCAGGGCAGCAGCTGCGCCGCAGACAGCGGCGGCAGACAGGAACGAACGACGAGAAATTTTACGCATGATATTACTCCCTCAATTCTACTTTCGCGGCAACAGGACACCGCATGAAAGTCAGTATTCAAGCGGCCTGTCGCATCGCGCTGCCGCTTTACACTCGTGAAGTATATCACACTTTCCGCTCCAAAACAACCGGGGAACAGCCCGAATTATCAATCAAAGTAATTTCATCTATCACTTTTTTCGATAGTTCTGTGCCGCATCTGCATCCCTTCGAGCTTTTTCAGCTCACCGTCCAGCCAGAGCAGATTTTCTTCCAGCTGGGGGCGGTACTCTTTTGCAAAGTCGTACCGGTAATACAGCGCCTGCCACAGCTTTTCCTGCATCCGCCGGGCAAACACCGGCTCAAACAGAGCCTCCAGCCGCTCCACGGTATCTTCCAGCGCCATGCACACCTGCGCCCAGCGCACATCGGTGGCCTCCCGGGCGGGCACATCGTACCGGGCCAGATAATCCCCCACCCTTGCCGCAATGACCTGCCCGCCGCACTGGGTGGGCTGCAAAAAGTAGGATACCTGCCCGTCCTTCGTGATCTCCTGCGCCAGCGGGTAAAGGGCGCAGACCAGCGGCTCGGCATCGTGGATGGCGCAGTGGTTCCCAGTGAGGAAGGGGCAGTTGCCGCGCTCCTCCTTCACCGGGGCCAGACGCAGCACCGGCAGGCGGCTGACCCGCCCGATGCTTCCCCGGCAGAACGCCCGGGCCACGGTGCGGGGCGGCAGGCGCAGGCGGGCCGCGATGCGCCACAGGTCAAAGCCCGACAGCACGATATCCTCCCGCCCCCGGCAGCAGCCGCCGCAGCCCGCGCAGGCAAACGAAAACACCTCGTCCCGGGCAAGCAGGGGCGCGGTGCGGGTAAAATCGGTGCGGCCGCAGAGATCGACCTGTGAATCCTTGAGCATGATGGTTCTCCTGTTCTGTGAATGGTTTTGTTCCATTGTACCACAAAGCCGGGCATAGAAAAAGGGAGCGCATCCGCTCCCCTGTTCAGGACCCCCGGCTCACACGGCGGTAGGCCGTTACGGCATCCTCGATGTGGCAGGGCGCGGTGTTGTGGTTTCCCCCCGCCCCGGCCGTGACCAGAATGTATTCCCTGCCCTTCACCTCGGCCAGACTGGCAAGGGCAGAGCCCTGCTTCCCCGGTGTAGCCGGTCTTACCGCCCAGAATCCGGCCACGGTGCAGCTCTGTGCCGTCCAGCTGGCTCAGCAGGGTGCTGTGCATCGTGAACCCCTGCGGGTGGCAGTTGGTGGCCGGAACGGTATACCGCTCCGTGGTAAACAGCTTGCGGAAGGTCTCGTTTTGCAGGGCTGCTTCTGTTAGCCGGGCCATATCCCGCACGGTGGAAACATGTTCCGGGTCGTGCAGGCCCGTGGGGTTGCAGAAATGCGTGGCGGTCATCCCCAGCTCTGCCGCTTTCTGGTTCATCCGGGCCACAAAGGCTTCCTCGCTGCCACTCACCTCCCGGGCCAGCGCTTCGCAGCACTCGGCCCCCGAGGGCAGCATGGCCCCGTACAGCAGATCCCGCACCGTGGCCGTTTCCCCGGCCTGAAACCCCGCCAGCGAGGCATTCTGGGCCTGCAGAGCCGGAAAGATCTCCTCGGGCAGGGTCACGGGCGTGTCGAGGTCCGGGTTTGCTTCTATGGCCAGCAGCGTCGTCATCATCTTGGTCATGGAAGCCGGATAGATCGTGCTGTCGGCATCCTTTTCGGCCAGCACCTCCCCGCTGTCGGCCTGCAGTAAAATGGCATGGGGACTGTTCAGCCCATCCAGCGTGACCCGCCGGGGCCACAGCAGCAGAAGCAGGGTCGCCAGCACCAGCAGCCAGAACAGCCGCCGGAAGGCTCTGCGCCGGTGCTTCCGGCGGCGCGGTGTAGTTTTCATTCTCGTTCTCATCCTTTTTTGCAAAATCAAAAGCGCTTTCATCCCTTAATACGGGACGAGAGCGCCTTTTTCTGCAAAAAGTGGGGCCGCCCCACAAAAATTTGTGCAGCGGCCCCAAGCCAGTTTAATATTTTACCTTTTTACATCATCTACAAGAACGTGTTCAGTGCTGTGCCTTATGGAACATGCTCTTGCGCTTACGCTCCAGCAAATAACCGGCAGCCAGCAGGACACCGCCTGCACGCACCAGAACATCTGCCATCCAGTTGGTGGTACCGGTCTGGATCAGCTTGCCGCTCTCCGGGCGGGCATCCTGTACCGGCGGGTTCACGGGGGTCTCCGGGGCGGGCGTGGTCTTAGCAACTGCCTGCTCCACGGCGGGAGTGGTGGGCCGTGCATCCTGCACTGCCGGGGTGGTCGGCGTAGTGGGAGCCGGAGGAGTCGGATCGGAGCCCTCGGGCGTTTCCGGTTTCGGGTTCGTGGGGATCACAGGGTCGGTCACTTCCCGCAGAGCGCCGTAAATGGTCACGGTGTACCGTGCGGAGTCGGTGCCATCGATGTTCTCGCCGGTGACCTTCACGTTGGAATCCGGGCCAAAGGCATCCAGCACGCCCGCTGCTGCGGTGGTGTTGGGGTTGTTCTGGCTCTCATAGCCCCAGACGATGGTATAGGTCTTGCCCTCATACTCGTACTCGGTGCCATAGACCATATCATAAGCGCTGGGTGCACCCTTTGCCTGCTTTTCGTAGTTGCCCCAGATGAGCTTGGTGTTGCCCTCTGCATCGGTGGTCTTGGTGAAGTTCAGGCTCTTACCGTTCACCACCATATCCCGCAGAATAACGACCTGATCGCCATTCTCAGCGGTCTGGTAGGCAGTGTCGAAATTGTATCCGGCCTGCTTCAGCTCTTCCAGCGCCTTGCCGATGATCTCCGGGTCGTGGGAACCGTCCACATCCAGCATATAGTTCAGTGCGGCGGCGGGCACCCACACGGAGAGATACTGCTTCCCGGTCTCCTTGTTCAGGTCAGAGAGGTAGGTGTAGGTCTGACCTTTATAGGAAAGGGCATCAAAGTTTGCGTGGGCATCATCCTTGGTCAGCAGGAAATTGGTCAGCTTGTCGCCCTGCTCGTTCACCGGCCACAGGGTGTTGTCGGCCTTGTAATCATAGGTCAGCGTGCCGCCGGTAACGATGAGCTTCTGGCCCACAGTCGGTATCTTTTTTATCGAGGGGTTAAGGGTAATCGTTGTTGCTTCCACATGGGAATTGTTTTTGATGTGGATGGTGCTGTTATCACCGTAAGCAAACAGTCCTGCCTTGTCGTATTTTCCCCTCACAAGAACAGTACCATTATCCACGACCAGTTTAGCATTCTTGCCCAGACCAACTGCCGTATAGGAATTCTCCATATCGGAAATTAGCTGTCCATTGTCATCAACCAGAATTTCATGTCCCCGGGCAGAGGTTGCCTGAATCCCCCAGTTACCCCGCGTACCGCCTGTTAGATGATATCGGCTGTTTCCGGTCACACGCAGTTTTAGGCCCTTACCATCACTGCCGCCCAGAGCATACATTGCCTGATGGGTGTTCTTGGAGGTCACAACGCTGTTGTTTGCGATTTCAACCTTCTGGAAACCGGCGTAAATTCCACGGTTTGCATCGATATCCACCGTGCTGTCGTTCACTGTCAGATTGCCGGTCCCGCCACGCTCATTATAAATGCCCCAGGTTCCCGCATCCGGGTTTTCAGAAGTAACTTTGATTTCGGCCTCTGTGCCATTTTTAAAGGTGATATTACTGTCACCGTGGGCGGCAATGCCATAGCCTGCGGCATTCGGGGTTTCCGGGGTAATATTGATATCGACTTCTGCATTGTCGAACGTGATATCCCCGGCAGATTTGAGTACATTTCCCTCTTTATCTTTTCCGGCACCTTCATAGTCAATGCCGAAGCTGCTGCCAGCAATATTCAGCGCGCTATCCTCCACAGTCAGGCTTGCATCCGAACCTTGGTGGCCGTAAATACCGGTTGTAGCATCACTGATCTCCAGCGTACTGCCATCCTCGACTGTGATATCATCCCAGCTGGCAATGCCAATACCGGTATGCGACGCTTGCTTTGCATTGTCCTCCACACCGTCTATCTTTAAGGAAGAGTCGCCGGAGATGGTCAAATCACCATGCTGGGTCACACCACGGCCAGCCTGCGTAGAACCAGAGGTTTTTGTTTCCTCAATGGTCACGTCCGCTCCGTCTGTGATTTCCACGTCCGAGCCATCTGCCATTACCAGACCGCCTGTGGTATCACTGATGGTCAGCGAACCGCCCGCGGGGCTTTCCGTTTCTTCTGTGTCTGTTTCCGCAGTTCCGGTCTTTTCTACACCACCGCTGATGGTCAGCTTGGTATTTGCACCCTCACTGGCATCCGAGCTGTCACTTGCGCCTTCGCCGCCCACACGGATGCCCTCAATATTGACGTTATCCTTAGAGATATCGTGTCCTCCGCCTTCGGTCACTTTGTCGATTGCTTCAGAACCATCAATAGTATTATCCCCTTTAAGGGTGATATCCACGTCGGAATTATCCCGTGCGTTGATGCCCGCTGTGGCATTTTCCGTCAGATTGATTTTGGTATTATCCAGCGTCAGGTCAACGTTGGTTTTTTTGTTATCATCATCATCTTTCAGATTCACACCGATATCAATGCCGTTGCCGCCGGTGGTCAGGTTGGAATCCATGACTGTCAGGTCAACATCTGCACCCTCGCCCACCTTGATGATGGTTTTATTTTCTTTGGCATTTGCATCAGCGGGCACTTCAGCCGGGGTGTCAGTCGAGGTGCTGGTATCGCTGGTATCTACATTCACGCCGTCAATGATGATATCCACGTCACGGTCTCCATTCTTGTTCGTGACATTTTCTTCCACAGTGACAGTATTGTCCGTTGTTGTACCCTCTGTCTGCTTGATGATGATTTGGCCATTGTCCTCGGTATCCTTGTCCACATAAGTACGGTTTTCATCCTTATCTTCGCCCTGATAACTAAATGCTCCGTTCTCATTCTCCGCAACAGTCACATCACCGTTCTCCAGTTGATAAGTCACCGCAGAAGCACTGGGGCCAACTGCGCTCACTGCAACCGCAGTGGCCAGCGACATTGCTGCCAACTTGAATTTCTTGTTTGTCATTATTCTTCTGCTCCTTTCCAGTTCATGCTCACATGATCGAAAAGTGGTGGTCAAACAGCAGGCCGATCCTTTGTCAACTGTTTTTTGCATGGGAACGCGTTTCTCCCAAAAGCGTTTCCAGCCTTATGATAGCACACTGTACGAAAAAATCAGGCAGAAATAGAAACCTTTGGCAATTTCTTTGCCAGTGAAAGAAAGTACTATGCAAAAACAACAAACCCCCAAGGAATCTCTTCCTCAGGGGTTTTGTTTAAGTCGGCGACTACCTATTTTCACGCGCCGTTTCCAGCGAACTATCTTGGGCACGAGTGAGCTTAACTTCTGTGTTCGGAATGGGAACAGGTGGAACCTCACCGTCATCGTCACCGACCAATATGACTGGTTCAGTATAACATTTCTGTTCTACTTTGTCCAGTGTTTTTAGAAGGACGTGCCTTCAAAACTGAATAATCACTGCTAACATTTTGTCATTGACTTGAGAATTCAAGCGAATTGTGGTCAAGCCCTCGATCTATTAGTACACACTTGCTGAATGGATCGCTCCACTTACACATCGTGCCTATCAACCTCGTAGTCTACAAGGGATCTTACCTGATTGAATCAGTGGGATATCTTATCTTTGGGTCGGCTTCACGCTTAGATGCTTTCAGCGTTTATCCGATCCGTACGTAGTTGCCCAGCTATGCTCTTGGCAGAACAACTGGTGCGCCAGAGGTACGTCCGTCCCGGTCCTCTCGTACTAGGGACAGCTCCCATCAAATATCCTGCGCCCACGACAGATAGGGACCGAACTGTCTCACGACGTTCTGA
>OLOZ01002175.1_pt1 | contig 11662 bp, 7 predicted proteins | sample 1673021 | NCBI WGS metagenome assembly OLOZ01 (sample SAMEA3136747, study PRJEB25190) | human gut metagenome | biome: human gut; feature: human-associated habitat; material: faeces | place: Austria | collected 2013
TTGACTATATAATGAAGAAAAAGATACTTTTCATCATGAATCCGATTTCAGGAACAGCCAGCAAGGCGGCAGTTCCCAGTCTGATAGATTCTGTTTTGGACAAAGAGCTTTTTGAGTACGAGATAAGAATGACTGAAAGAGCTGGGCACGCTTCGGAAATTGCTACCGAAGCGAAGAACAACCATGTACATGTGGTTGTGGCGGTTGGTGGTGACGGAACCGTCAACGAGGTGGCCCGCTCACTGGTTCACTCCGATACTGCCCTCGGCATTCTGCCTTGCGGTTCGGGCAACGGATTGGCAAGACATCTGCTGCTCCCGATGAACCTGAAGAAATGCATAGAGGTCATCAACCAATGCCAGATTAGAGATCTGGATTATGGTGTCATCAACGACCACCCGTTCTTCTGCACCTGCGGCATGGGCTTTGACGCTTTCGTCAGCATGAAGTTTGCCAAGAGCGGCAAGCGTGGTCCTATCACTTATGCCGAAAACATCCTGCGCGAGGGATTGAAGTATAAGCCTGAGACTTACACGCTGGAGGACGAGACGGGCACCAAGCAGTATAAGGCGTTCCTCATTTCCTGTGCCAACGCATCTCAGTATGGCAACAATGCCTATATTGCCCCTCAAGCATCCATGAGCGACGGTTTGATGGATGTTGTCATCATGGAACCATTCGATGTAATCGAGGCGCCTCAGGTAAGTTTCGACATGTTCAACAAGACATTGGACAAGAACTCGAAGATCAAGTCGTTCCGCTGCAAGAAGCTCCATATCACCCGCAGTCAGCCAGGCGTAATCCATTATGATGGCGACCCTGTGATGACGGGTGCAGAGATTGATGTTCACCTGGAAGAAAAAGGAATCAAGATGGTGGTGAACCAATTTGCCAACAAGAACGACCGCAAGCCGAACATGATTCAGTCTGCCTTTGCCGATTTCTTCAACGACTTCAATGCCGTGCGCGATGATATTCATAAAGACATCCAGCGCCAGAGCAAAAGAGTAGAAGCTATCAGCAAACTGGTACAGAAGAAGCTGAACCTTTAAGTAGTGAGTAGTGATCACTAATCACTACTCACTAAGATAGAATTCTTCCGTTATTTTCCTATACCATTCCGAGCGGTTTCCCTGCGAATCCATCATCGTTTCAACATGCTCTTCATAAGGCGAAATGCGATGCTTGGCAAAACTCAGCATAAAGCGCTTTGGCTGCTTGCGCACTACCGTCTTTACACCACACTTCCGTATAAGATAAAAACCTAATATACAAGACTCTGCAACAAACTGTTCCACTACTTCTACGGGAACAATTGCAGAGAAAATACCGTCATCAGAAAGTAACCGTTTTACACCCGCAAACAAATCGCGGAACGGAAGACTGTCCGTATGTCTCGCCATCGTCCTCTTACTGTCCGGATTTTTCAAGCTATCTACAAAGAACGGAGGATTGCTCACTATCGCATCAAAAACACCGGCTCCCCCGAAATCCTGCAGTCTGCAGCATTCTATTTCCACCCTGTCGCGAAACGGACTTGCCATCACATTTTCCCTCGCCTGTCCGCAGGCATCAGCATCCATATCAATCCCCACTACCTCAGCTTCAGGAAAACGCTGCGCCATCATGAGCGAAATCAGTCCCGTTCCGGAACCAATGTCCAGAACCCGCCTGCCACCTTGCGCCCATGCACCCAGCAAAACGCCGTCAGTTCCCACTTTCATGGCACAACGGTCTTGCTCTATCTCAAACTGTTTAAATCGAAAATTACCCATAAATTCTTCTGTCTCTTTACAGAAGAAAACGAATGCGCCGCCGATTTATTTTATCGCAAGCAGCAGAAATTGCCACTTCCACCTGCAAAAGCAGCTACTTACATCTATAAAAACGGGTACTAATATATAGAAAAAGCTATTTTATTATTAAATAATCTATCATCTTCCACGATATTTCACAAAAAATGAGTACCTTTGCACGGAAATATAGAAATCATAACAAAATGGATAATAGAAGAACAAGTACCCGAATACAAATGATTGCAGACTACGAGGGCGACCCGAAAACCCTGATCGAAGACCAGGAAGAAGGTTTGTACCCTACCCTCTGCATGCGAGATATTGTAGTTTTCCCTACCAACATGACCCCTATCGTTGTGGGCAGAAAGGAAAGCCTGAATCTTGTCCGGATGCTGGAAAAGAAACCAGACACCATATTCTGCGTATTCTGCCAGAAGAACAAAGATACAGAATCGCCCTACGAAGAAGACCTCTACCCTGTAGGTGTCTTCGCCAAACTCATCAAGGTGATCAAGATGCCTGGCACAGAGCAGATGAGCATCATCATCCAGGGTCTGGGCAGATGTCAGATGAAACATCTCGTTCAAAAAGAGCCTTACACAGTAATTGACGTAAAAAGTCTTCCGGAGAAATGGCCTGACGAGAACAACGATGAACTCTTCAGAATGCTCTACGAGAACTTCCATTACGAAGCGACAGACTATATCAAATCAAACGCCAACTATACTGATGAGGCCATCCAGGCCATCAACGAACTCTCGAGCATTCATATGCAGTGCAACTTCATGTGCTCCCTCCTCCCTTTCTCCATCGAGGATAAAATCAAGATGCTGAAAGAGGAAAATCTCAGCGAGCGCATCATGATTGCCATCAGATCCCTGAACAAGGTGCGCCATCTGCTACGCATCCAGACTGAGATTGAGAACAAAACCCACTACGACCTCGATGAACAGCAGAAGGAATACTTCCTCAAGCAGCAGATCAAGAACATCAGGGAAGAACTGGGAGAAGGCAACGCCAGTCCGGAGAAGAAGGAGATTCTGGAGAAGGCGAAAAAGAAGAACTGGAGCGAGGAAACTGCCAAAATCTTCAAGAAAGAAATTGCCAAGCTCGACACCCTGAACCCGCAGAGTCCTGACTATTCGATACAGATAGGATTCCTGCAGACCATGGTAGATTTGCCTTGGAACTCCTACACCCAGGACGACCTCAGTCTGACCCGTGCCAAGCGCATCCTGAACCACGACCACTACGGCATGGAGAATGTGAAGGAACGCATCCTGGAATTCCTCGCCGTAAGAGCACTGAACGGCGGCGGCAAGAGTCCTATCCTCTGCCTCTACGGTCCTCCGGGCGTAGGAAAGACCAGTCTGGGCAAGAGCATCGCAGCAGCCATGAAGCGCAAATATGTACGCATGTCGCTGGGCGGTCTGCACGATGAAGCCGAAATCCGCGGTCACCGCCGCACCTATGTGGGAGCCATGCCGGGCCGCATCATCAAGAACATGCTGAAGGCAGGCAGCAGCAATCCGGTCTTCATCCTCGACGAGATTGACAAGGTGGCGCAGAGCAATTTCAACGGCGACCCAGCATCAGCCCTGCTCGAAGTGCTGGACCCGGAACAGAACAATGCCTTCCACGACAATTATCTCGATATGGATTACGACCTCTCCAAGGTACTCTTCATCGCCACAGCCAATGACCTGAGCGTCATTCCGCGTCCGCTCCTCGACCGTATGGAGCTGATAGAAGTAGGCGGCTACATCACCGAAGAGAAGACAGAGATTGCCAAGCGCCACCTCGTACCGGAAGAGCTGGAAAGCACCGGACTCGACAAGGTTTCGCCAAAGGTAAGTTTCAACAAGAATGCCCTCGAGTTCATCATCGAGCACTACACCCGGGAGAGCGGCGTAAGACAGCTGAAAAAGCAGATTGACAAGAGTCTGCGCAAGATGGCTTACAAACTTGCCTGCAACCAGGAGCTGAAGAACTACACCATCACCCCTGCCGAAGTAAAAGACCTGCTGGGCAATCCGCCGTTCAACCGCGACATCTACCAGGGCAACGACTATGCAGGAGTGGTAACCGGACTAGCCTGGACCTCAGTGGGCGGCGAAATCCTCTACATCGAAACCTCGCTCAGCAAGGGCAAGGCAGGCAAGCTCACCCTGACCGGAAATCTGGGCGACGTGATGAAGGAATCAGCCATTATCGCACTGGAATACGTCAAGTCGCACATCGACCTGCTCCAGGTAGACTACCGCATCTTCGAGCAGTGGAACATCCACATCCACGTGCCTGAGGGAGCCACCCCGAAAGACGGTCCTTCTGCCGGAATCACCATCGCCACCAGCATCGCCTCAGCCATCACCCAGCGCAAGGTGCGTGCCAACACAGCCATGACCGGCGAGATAACCCTCCGCGGCAAAGTGCTCCCGGTAGGCGGAATCAAGGAGAAGATTCTGGCAGCCAAGCGGGCAGGAATCAAGCACATCGTGATGTGCAGGGAAAACCAGAAGAACGTAGAGGAAATACCGGAGAAATATCTCAAGGGCGTAGACTTCCACTATGTAGAGAACGTGGCTGACGTCTGGCAGTTCGCGCTGACCGACGAGAAGGTAAAAAAACCTACAGACTTCAGCATTGAGGAAAATGATAAAAAAGAATAGAAATGAAATTTGAATTACAAGTAACAGATAAAGCAAGCGATGCGCGTACAGGCATCATCACCACCGACCACGGACAGATCAAGACCCCAATCTTCATGCCCGTAGGAACCGTAGGAAGCGTGAAGGGCGTCCACTTCGAGGAACTCAAGAAGCAGGTCATGGCACAGATTATCCTCGGAAACACCTATCACCTCTACCTGCGCCCAGGTCTTGACGTCATCAGGGCAGCAGGCGGATTGCACAAGTTCAACGGCTGGGACCGTCCTATCCTCACCGACAGCGGCGGCTTCCAGGTCTTCTCGCTCACCGGCATCCGCAAACTCAAGGAAGAAGGCTGCGAGTTCCGCTCCCACATCGACGGCAGCAAGCACTTCTTCACACCGGAGAATGTAATGGACACCGAGCGCATCATCGGAGCCGACATCATGATGGCCTTCGATGAATGTCCCCCGGGACAGAGCGATTACCAGTACGCCAAGAACAGCCTCATGCTCACCCAGCGCTGGCTAGACCGCTGCATCAAGCGGTTCAACGAAACCGAGCCCCTCTACGGCTATCAGCAGAGTCTCTTCCCTATCGTTCAGGGCTGCACCTTCCCGGAACTGCGCCGCGAAGCAGCCAAATACATTGCCGACAAGGGAGCCGACGGAAATGCCATCGGCGGACTTGCCGTAGGAGAGCCTACCGAGGTGATGTATGAGATGATAGAAGTAGTGAACGAAATCCTGCCGAAAGACAAGCCGAGATATCTGATGGGCGTAGGAACCCCGCAGAACATCCTCGAAGCCATCGAGCGCGGCGTAGACATGTTCGACTGCGTAATGCCGACCCGCAACGGCCGCAACGCCATGCTCTTCACCTATCAGGGCACGATGAACATGCGCAACAAGAAGTGGGAGAAAGACTTCAGTCCGATAGATCCAGACGGCTGCGACATCGACCTCGTAACCACGAAGGCCTACCTCCACCACCTCTTCAAGGCCCAGGAGCTGCTGGCGATGCAGATAGCCAGCATCCACAACCTCTCTTTCTATCTGCGCCTCGTGACCGATGCCCGCCATCATATCGAGCAGGGCGATTTCGTGGCATGGAAGAATTCCATCATCGACCAGCTTGGCCGAAGAATTTAAGTAAGCAAGCATCATGAAAGATTTTAAGAAAATAAGAAAACACCGCCGGCTCTACCGCACTGGCCGATGGGCTTCCCGCAAGTTCGGGTGGCTCATCAGGGCTGTGCGCTGGCTGGCTCACAAGCTCCGGTTCCTGCGCATATTCCGGTTTCTCAACCCGTTCAGGTACATCAAGAAGCTCGACTGGTACATTATCAAGAAGTTTCTGGGCTACTATTTCTTCTCCATCGCCCTGATCATCTCCATCGCCATCGTCTTCGACTTCAACGAGAACCTGTCAAAATTCACAGAGCACCATGCACCGGCGCGCGCAATCATCTTCGATTACTACGCCAACTTCGTGCCCTATTTTGCCAACCTCTTCAGTGCGCTGTTCGTGTTCGTGGCGGTCATTCTCTTCACCACCAAGCTGGCAAGCAATTCCGAAATCATCGCCATCCTGGCGTCGGGAGTATCCTTCAAGCGTCTCCTTCGCCCATACATGATTACCTGCGTGCTGCTCTCAGCCCTCTCCTTCGGGCTTTCAGCCTACGTCATTCCCCACGGAACCGTCATCAGGCAGAACTTCGAGACGATGTACAAGAACAAGAAGAAGAATACCAGTGCCGAGAATGTACAGCTGCAGGTAGACAAGGGAGTGATTGCCTATATGCAGCATTACGACAACAGCATGAAACGCGGCTACGGATTCTGTCTCGACAAGTTCCAGGACAAGAAACTCGTAAGCCACCTTACAGCGATGGACATCCAGTACGACACCATTTCCGACAGCAAGTATCACTGGAAACTGAGCAACTGGAAAATCCGCAAGCTCCAGGGCATGAAGGAGCATATTACGAGCGGAGCCCAGAAGGACACCATCATCATGATGGAACCTACCGACCTGGTCTATTCCAAGGGTCAGCAGGAAACCTTCACCAGTCCTGAGCTCCGCGATTACATCTCCAAGCAGATTAACCGCGGTTCGGGCAACGTAGTGCAGTACGAGGTAGAATACCACAAGCGCATCGCCTCTTCCTTCGCTTCGTTCATCCTCACCATCATTGGCGTCTCCCTCTCAGCCCGCAAGCGCAAAGGCGGCATGGGAGCAGCATTGGGCGTTGGACTTGCGCTGAGTTTCGGCTACATCATGCTGCAGACGGTTTCTGCCACCTTCGCCATCCAGGCCAACTTCCCGTCTGTTCTGGCAGCGTGGCTTCCAAACTTCCTCTTCGCCATCGTAGCCTACTTCTGCTACCGCAAGGCACCGAGGTAATTATCAATTAATAATTAAGAGTTTATAGTTTATAGCAGCCATGCTCCCCTATAAACTATAAACTGTAAACTATAAACTATAGAAGAATGTATTTCGACGAATTAGATTTAAACGACAACGTGCTCGACGCTTTATATGACATGCGCTTCGACACATGCACTCCTGTACAGGAAAAGTGCATTCCAGAGATATTAGAAGGTCACGATGTCTTGGGTGTAGCCCAGACCGGAACCGGCAAAACCGCAGCCTATCTGCTGCCTGTATTGAGCAAGCTCGATGACGGCGGTTATCCGAAAGACGCCATCAACTGCGTCATCATGTCACCAACCCGCGAGCTCGCCCAGCAGATAGACCAGGCGATGCAAGGCTTCGGCTATTACCTGCAGGGCGTGAGCAGCGTAGCCGTATACGGCGGCAACGACGGCAACCGTTACGATCAGGAGTTGCGCAGCCTCCGCATGGGCGCCGATGTAGTCATCGCCACCCCGGGCCGCCTCATCTCCCATATCTCTCTGGGCAATGTAGACCTCAGCAAGGTAAGTTTCTTCATTCTTGACGAGGCCGACCGCATGCTCGACATGGGTTTCTCTGACGACATCAAGACCATCGCGTCAAAACTGCCAAAGACCTGCCAGACCATCATGTTCTCGGCAACCATGCCTGAGAAGATAGAAGAACTGGCTAAGACCCTGCTCAAGAATCCGGTAGAAATCAAACTTGCCGTCAGCAAGCCAGCCGAGAAAATCAAGCAGGAAGCATACGTATGCTACGAAACCCAGAAGATGACCATCATCAAGGACATCTTCAAGGCGGGCGACCTGAAGCGCGTCATCGTCTTCAGCGGCAGCAAATTCAAGGTGAAGCAACTCGCAGCTTCTCTCCAGCAGATTGGAGTAAACTGCGGAGCCATGCACAGCGACCTGGAACAGGCTGAGCGCGATGATGTGATGTTCAAGTTCAAGAGCGGACAGTATGATGTTCTCGTAGCTACCGATATTGTGGCGCGCGGAATCGACATCGATGATATTGAGATGGTCATCAATTACGATGTTCCTCACGATACAGAAGATTACGTTCACCGCATCGGCCGTACTGCCCGTGCCAACCGCGATGGTAGAGCCATCACCTTCGTGAGCGAAGAAGACCAGTACTGGTTCCAGCAGATAGAGAAGTTCCTGGAGAAGGTGGTAGACAAAATGCCTCTCCCTGAGGGATGCGGCGAAGGTCCTGAATACATCAAGCTTAACAAGCCGAAGAAGAAAGGCGCAAACGGAAGAAACAACAGACGCGGTAACGGCAAAAACGGCGAGGCCGGAAAGAACAGTGCCAAGAACCGCCGACAGAAAGACCGCGACCAGACTTCTCACAAGCGCAAGCCAAACAAGCCAAACGAGCGTCAGGAAAAAGCACCACGCAGCAACGAACAGCAGCCTCAGCAGGGTAACAAGCAGCAGAACGCAAAGCAGCAGCCACAGCAGGGCAACAAGCAGCAGAACGCAAAGCAGCAGAACAGGAAGCCAGCCCAGCCAGGCGAGCAGCCAAAGAACAGCAACAGCCAGAAGCGCCGCAATAACAGCAACCAACAGCGCCCAGGCACCGAGAACAATATTCGCCCAGGCAGCAACGGCCGTGGCAGAGGCGTAGCCCAGAAAAAGGGCGACAAGCCGGCGGCACACAAGCACACCCCTATCGTAAATCCACAGAAGAAAGAAAATGCTGTGAAGAAATTCATCAAGCGCATCTTCGGATTCAAGAAATAGGAAATAAATTATCTTTTAAAAGAAAAGAGGAATGATGAAAGCGCTACCCCTCACCCCGCTCATGACCATCAGCCTCACACTGACGATCGGAATCATCATAGCCAAATGGGGCTATGATGATTTCAATATGCGCTTCTGGCTCATCATCTCCATCATTTCATGCGCCCTTAGCAGCATCATCTTTTTCCTTACTAAGTTTTTAAGTAAAAAAGCTTACTTCAGCAGGAGCCACCAGTTTCTCATCTACTCCCAATGCGTGATGATTCATTTATGCATTCTGAGCCTTGGGGCCTTTCTTACCTGCAAGCAAATAGCTGATTCCCAAACCTCTACACAACTGAAAAACTGGCAGGAACTGTCTTACCTCACACGGGCAAAAATCAATACCGAACGCTATAAAAGCAATATTGAAAGCAAACTGGTTTCCCTTCACGTAAAACAGCAAGACTATGCAGTCATCGCAGCCATGGCGCTGGGCGACAAGAGCGCACTCGACTCGAACACCCGAAACAGTTACTCCATTTCCGGAGCCAGTCACATCTTGGCAGTAAGCGGACTTCATATAGGCATTATCTTCCAGCTTTTCATCTTTCTGCTAGGCGGCAGAAAGTACTCAGTTTACACCATCATCCTGTCCCTCATCTCCATCTGGACCTACGTTTTTCTCATAGGATTGCCGGCAAGTGCAGTCCGTGCAGCCATCATGCTTTCAGCCTACAGCTTAAGCTTAGCTTTCCATCGTACCGGTCTGCCTCTCAACACTTTATCCTCAGCTTATATATTTATGCTCTTCATCAGTCCGCTCTATCTTTTCGAGTTGAGTTTCCAGCTTTCGTTCCTGGCCGTAGCCTCCATTCTGTTGTTCTTCACACCCCTTTACACCCTCCTCCCCATCCGCAGCCGTTTCATCCGTTGGGCATGGGGACTCCTTTGCGTTTCACTGGCAGCCCAGATAGGAACCCTTCCGGTCATCGTCTACACCTTCGGCAGAATATCGTGCTATTCACTTCTCACCAATTACATCGCCATTCCCGCAGCAACCCTCATCCTATATCTTGGGGCAGCATTAATCCTGTTCTCCCCACTCACGTTATGGGCGCCCATAGCACCGGTTGTCGCCCCACTCATCAGCCTTACATCAGGCGCCCTGACCAGCATCACCCAGTTTTTGAATACAGCCATAAAACTGATCAGCATGCTGCCTGGAGCAAGCATCGAAAACGTAAGAATCAGTCTGCCTCAGGTAATCGGCCTCTACGCTATCATCCTGCTCATTTATGCCCTATGGCGCAGGATAGGTAAACAGAAGTCGTCAGAATGCAAGATTCCATAAAACGGAGATAAAGGCTTAAACCCCGAAAAACGTCTCTTATATAATAAGGTGTGCGTACACAAAAGCGCTATAAATCGAGGTTAAGAATGTTAAAAAATAACTTTTTTCTACTTTTTCTGCATTTTTTCTTTCTTTTTGTTGGTGTTTTCGAGAAAAACATGTATCTTTGCAACCAGAAATAAAAAATAAGAATTTAAACTCAATAAAAGATTAAAGATTATGAAAGCATCAGAAGTCATCGCGAATCTCCAAAGAAGATTCCCAAACGAGCCTGAGTACATTCAGGCAGTTAGTCAGGTTCTCGGTACTATCGAGGAAGAGTACAACAAGCACCCAGAGTTTGAGAAGGCAAACCTCATCGAGCGTCTCTGCATTCCAGACCGCATCATCCAGTTCCGCGTATCTTGGGTAGATGATAAGGGCAACGTACAGACTAACATGGGTTACCGCGTTCAGCACAACAACGCGATTGGCCCTTACAAGGGAGGTCTTCGCTACCACAAGTCAGTAAACTTGGGTATTTTGAAGTTCTTGGCTTTCGAGCAGACATTCAAGAACTCTCTTACTACTCTCCCAATGGGTGGTGCTAAGGGTGGTTCCGACTTCTCTCCACGTGGCAAGAGCAACAACGAGGTAATGCGTTTCTGCCAGGCTTTCATGACAGAACTTTATCGTCACATGGGTCCAGACGAGGATGTTCCAGCTGGTGACATCGGTGTAGGTGGCCGTGAGGTAGGTTACCTCTTCGGAATGTACAAGAAGTTGACACACCAGTTCCAGGGCGTCTTGACCGGTAAGGGTCAGGAGTTCGGCGGTTCATTGATCCGTCCTGAGGCTACAGGTTACGGTAACGTATACTTCCTCTGCAACATGCTCGCTACCAAGGGTATTGACATCAAGGGCAAGACTGTTTTGGTTTCAGGTTCAGGTAATGTAGCGCAGTACACTATGGAGAAGTTGCTCCAGTTGGGTGCTAAGCCAGTTACATGTTCAGATTCAGACGGTTACATCTACGACCCAGACGGAATCGACCGCGAGAAGCTCGATTACATCATGGAGCTCAAGAACGTAGAGCGTGGCCGTATCAAGGAATATGCAGAGAAGTATGGTGTAAAATATGTTGCAGGTGCTAAGCCTTGGTTTGAGAAGGCAGACATCGCTCTCCCATCAGCTACTCAGAACGAAATCAACGAGGAGGCAGCTAAGGCTCTCATCGCCAACGGCGTAATCGCAGTAAGCGAGGGTGCTAACATGCCTTCTACTCCAGAGGCTATCAAGGTATTCCAGGATGCTAAGATTCTCTACTCTCCAGGTAAGGCAGCCAACGCAGGTGGTGTTGCAGTATCAGGTCTTGAGATGAGCCAGAACTCAGAGCGTCTGAAGTGGTCTCGTGAGGAGGTTGATGCTAAGCTCCACGACATCATGAACGATATTCACGCTAACTGCGTGAAGTATGGTACAGAGCCAGACGGTTACATAAATTACGTAAAGGGTGCAAACGTAGCCGGCTTCCTGAAGGTAGCTAAGGCTATGATGGCTCAGGGCATTGTATAAGGCTAGAAATTTACAAAAATACATCTTAAAAAAATTTAAATGATAGGAAATAGCGGGTCTGTGACAGATCCGCTATTTTTTGTGTTTACTCCTTCCCCCACTCCTTCTTTACATCAAAGCAGGGACAGGCTTTGTTGGCAAATTCATTATGACCATGAATCGTGG
>OLOZ01002177.1_pt1 | contig 11637 bp, 9 predicted proteins | sample 1673021 | NCBI WGS metagenome assembly OLOZ01 (sample SAMEA3136747, study PRJEB25190) | human gut metagenome | biome: human gut; feature: human-associated habitat; material: faeces | place: Austria | collected 2013
GAACGAGCTCTACGACGACGGTCGCACTCGGGGAATCGACGGTCACGTCGATTGGACGCGGCTCGAGGCGGAGGCCAGGAAGATGCTCGAGTCCGGCCTCGAGCTTGCGGACAGGGTCGAGGCGGCATAGGATATCAACCGTATTCCAGATTCCAGGACGCCGGTCCGACTCGCTTCGGATCGGGCGCTACACCAACTTTCTCGACACTACCCTTATCGCGAAAGTATCGAGCTGTGCGGCGTCATCCACGAGACCGCTTTCGAGTGGCGGCACCGCGTGCTCGCTACGGAGTCCGGCTACCAGGACCGGATCGAGCTGCGCGACACCGTCTGGGTCGACGAGACCCACATCAACGGTACCGACCTCTCCAAGGGCTACGGGCTGTCCCGCCAGAAGCCGTGCATCTGCATCGCCATCAACGTCCACAAGAACCCCGTCGCCGTCGCATGCGGCCACGGGAAGCCAAGCTCGACGCGCGTGAGGAAGGCCATGGTCGGCAGGATAGCGCCCGAGTCGCTGCTCATCCACGACCTCGATCGGGAGCATGGCGCACCCTGCCGCTCGATGCGGGACGGCGCGAGGCTCCTCTTCCAGGTCTTCGTCGACGCCTACGAGAGGCAGCCGGTGGTGATCACCACGAACCTGGAGTTCAGCAGGTGGGGATCGGTGTTCTGCGACGACCAGATGGCCGCCGTCATAGACCGCATCGTCCACCACGAGAGGCTCGTCCATTTCCGCGGGGAGTCCTAACACGTGCGTCACACCCTCATGCGGGAGGGGCAAGTACTCAAAAAGGGCACGCACGGCCGGTGCGTGCCCTGCTCAAATCCCGATGCTCTTTTTGCTCAAATCCTCTTGACGAAACACGCCAGATCCCCGGCGTCAGCTACGAGAATACCCGGGCAAACCAACGGCGGCACCCGATCCGCATTGAGAATATTGGAAGGCGCCGGGGGTCGCTCGTGTCAATCCTGATCTAGAAGATACAGTGAATACTAGACTCATCCATCCGCAACCGGCGGCATGGTCGTATCGAAAAAATCGCCATCCAATCGAAACGAAATTCATATCTCAATGCTAAGTTTGACCAGAAAGACTATGAACCAACGGGAGTTTAAAGCGAAATCTATACGCGCGAAGAATTATTATCAATGACCTCTTCGGCAACACATTTAACTAAAGGAATCTCATAGGAAAGTGCGCGATCGTGCTTAAAAGGAATAAACGCACCGCAAGTTTGTTTTTTGCTGTGAACAATCGCATTTCTTACTTTATAAATTCGGGAAGCTATTAATCCGGCCACATTATCGGATTCCCAATCTATAACTGGAGCATCAGATTCAAATTCAACCCCATTGCTCGAATACCACGCAGGCCAATCGAAACGATAGCGACGTAGGGATTTCATTAACTGAGGCACATGGACACACGACTCAACCAAATACTCAAGCTCACGTTTTTCATTTCCAAAACCAAGTTCGCTCTTATGGGATATTTCTTTTTCTAACTTACTAACAATCGAATACAGATGCTGATCGTTGTATGCAAATTCAACCGACTGGAGCTCGTTTCTCAACAATTCGGTCGTCATTTTTCGATAGGCGGAATTAAAGTAAAATTCAACCGAATGATAGAAGGACAAAAACTGCAAATATGGGCTTCTCGAAGACACGCCAAGACAAAAATGATTGACAGCGCTCTCGTCAAATTTTACATCCGGAACACAATCAATTTCTAACTTCGTAACAAATAGCCTCCCATAACTTCCTTTTTCTAAAAACTCATCAAGCGATGAAATTAGCCTCAGCGGCCTATCTAAACAAGAGATGTACTTAAATTGGAAGGAAGCTGCTCGTTCACGAAGTTGTTTCGCTTTGCTATACCCTTTTGTAGTTATTCGTAAGGAGAGAATACCCGTGATTTCAACAAAAGCAGATATCCAATCACCAACATTATGTGAAACGGTTCTTCCATCGGTGATTGAATGCGATCTCAGGCGTCGCAAAAAAGGATTTCTGCCTCTGAAAGTATTGCCGTCAAAACAACCTTCATTTAATAACATTAATATAATACAAAAAATATATGTAACGCTCGCCGGCCCCATTCTAAATTCAGCATAAGCATTTACCGACTTACATGAAATTTGATCTGTATAATGAGTTGCATATAATCCGGATATATCGACCATGCACTCATAGTTCTTACCATTTGGAAACCATTCCATACCACGAAAATTAGCAATGGCCTCAACCGCTTTATCGTATTCGTGTTTCAAGTCGTCGTCATTTATAATAATTGTCTTCTCAACATCCGAAATCTCGTGGTCAAACTCTTCTTCAATTCGATAACTGAGATTTAAATGACATGTCAAATCATCACTGACGTTATTTGGAGAGCTCTTGATTCCCATGATGAAGCAAAAAACTTCTTTGAAAGTGACGTAATCGACAATATCCATAAGATACCTCTTAACTTTTATGTGACACTTGTTCTCAATACTATATCTGTCAACAATTTTTAATGCCATGAATTCTCATTGCCGGCGCAACAGTCTTGACTAGAAAGGGGTCCACGCAACCCGATGAAATAATGCATCCAACAAAACCAAATAGCGTAGGTGACCAAGAGCGAATGCAAGTTTTTACTAGAATCGCAAATCATTATCAGTAAATAGCCCTAAGGCTGACAGCTTTGCGATGTTTACAAGCTCACCGAGCCACCTATTTCTCAAAACAATCGCTGCGAGTCAAAAAGAACAAGCTGTTACGACTTGTCATCATGACTAATTATTAGACGATTTTCGACAAACGAATCAAACTCGACAAGTCGGCCGTTACGAAAATAGCACCAGGAACTCAACATAATGAGGGAAAGACTTCACACTCGTATAATTCAACAAGCTCCTCAATCGAGTTTGAAAGCCCTCCTTAATCTCGCATCTGTTTCCGCTGCAAATAATCAAAAGCAACGGAAACAGTTCCATAGACATAAATGGAAAATCTGATAGCCGCAAAATCATCAGAGCCATGTTAATAGCTAATGAATGACCAACATAATGGCAGCCGACGTAACAAACATCAAAATGCCTAGATTCACCAATCATTATTAAAGAATAGCATTGAAGGATTAACGAGCCTGCAACGCTTGTGGCTCGTTAACCCCCTCCGTTGACGCAATACTAAATTATTGGCTCTGTTAGACCATAATTGACTTTATGACCAATCATCTTTTTGCAATTGCACACTATTCGCCCCCTTGCCGGATTTAAGCCCGGCAAGGGGGCGATGTGTCCGAGACCGGACGAGTTGCTCGCCGGGGACCTGCCGTTTCAGGCCGGCCTGCCGGCTATCTCGCCGTTTCCCCGTCGGGCGCCGGCGCCTTGACCCTCATCTCGAACGGCATCCCGCCCTCCCGGACAAGCGCCCTGAGGAACGCATTGACGGCGGTGGGCATGGACAGGCCGAGCTCGTCCAGGATGGCCGTGGCCTCCCTCTTGACCTCCGGGTCGATACGGATCGTCGTGGCCGGTATGTTCGACGGCATGGCCTCACCCCTCCTCGTGTATCGCGGTGCGACCATTCTACCGCCCCTATGCGGCGGGCGCGGACCACTAGTCCATGTAGGGCGGCTCGACGTTGAACATGTCGCGGACGCGGATCCCGCAGGCAGCGTGCGCGAGCTGTCGCGCGACCGTGCGCTCGGCGGCGCCGGGGTCGGCCGCCATGAAGGTCCGGCACCACCTGAACCAGTCGAGGTATGCGCCGAGGCGCTTCGTCGACACGCCCCCGAACGGCTCCATGAAGGTACTAGGGAGCGAATGGACGGTGTTGATCCGATTGATGGTCCCCCCGGAGCGGTCCCTGGATTCGTAGGCCGTGTGCGCGGCGACCTCGAGCTCCACCAGGACGTCGACGTATGTGGAGGCCTTGTCCGTCGCCAGGACGGAGCCGGACGCGATGCGGCCACTCAGCACGCCCATGGCGCGTTTCCTCGATGAGTCCTAGGGCCTTTCGGCACCACCTATATTGCGAATCGGCACCGCCGCCCACCCGGATGAATATTGCCGTTCGGCACCGCCATTGAACGCCATGCCGTGCACCCCCGTTACGCTCAGGCTGCCATGTAGTCGAGTGAACGAGGAGGTTCCAGATGGCGAGAAGGATCAGGGGCAGGGAGGTCCTGAGGCTGAGGTCGGTGAACGGGCTGTCGCAGAACGCGATCGCCCGCACCGCCCACGTCTCGAAGCACAGTCCAGGACGTACTGGAGGCCGCGAGGGAGCGGGACGTCTCCCGGGAGAACGTCGAGGGGATGTCCGAGGAATCGGCCTACGCGTTGCTGTTCCCCGGCAGGGGCGACGCCGGACCGGTGCACGCCGGCCCGGACTGGGCGCGCGCCCACCGCGAGATCGTGAGGACCGGCGTCACGCTCAAGCTCCTGCACGCGGAGTACGCGGACAGGTGCGCCGAGGCGCTCAGGCCCAAGCCCAGGGGCAGACCGAGGGGGTCCGGTCCCAAATCGCGCGAGCGCACATAGTGGAGCACGAGTGGGGCAAGAGGAGATAGCTGGATATGTCGAAGCTGGAGGAGATAGACGAGCTGAAGGAAAGGCGGAGGGCTAGAAGAGGACGGGGTCGAAGACGGCTAAGTCCATTTGCGAAAGAGTCTTGACGGTACCGGCGAGGTAACGCATAGCTTCTTTCGTAAATTGACAACCATAGGTCGGTAAAATCTATTCTGTATTTTCCACAATCTGAGCAGTTAAAGAACTGACAGACAATTCGACATTCTGATCAATTATCTCATGTCCAAGCACGCCATCGTCTGTTTCTATCATTTCCTCCCCGTATATCGGATTATAGGAAATTTGAATATCGGCCTGCTGCGCAAAAGGACAGCCAACGATGTTCTCATATCTGAATAAAAGCAGAGCGGTTCCCTTTTTTCTAAAGCTTGCCAACGAAGCTTCAAATTTATAAACCCCGTCCCGAGGAACGCATAGACGATGCTGATCCATAGACGAAGCCTTGCCAAAAGCCGAATCATCCCTCAGGCGAAGTCGACAGGCCGGCCCATCCCCGACATTGCGAATTTCGATAGAAAGACGCACGGCCTCATTTACCGTGCTTGTCCAGATACCCTTATCTCCATCGATGTCGACAGGTTTATCGTCAACCAACACCTTATCGATTATAAAAAACGGACGCTTAGTATTTTCCCGTTTAAACTCATCTTGTTGCCTCTGCAGATTACGATCAAGCTTATTCAATCTCTCGGTCTGGTAGACCGAATACAGCGCAAGAGAAATGGAACCAGCGCCAACAGCAGCAGAGCCGATATATCCAAGCAAATCCCCTGAATCAAAACGCGCTTCAAAGACAGCGCAGGGCGCCTCATACATAAATAGAACATTCACCAACAACGGAGCACAAAATAGAAATGTCACTACAGTAATTAAGGTAAATAGAAGCCTATGAGTTGTCATTTTCATTAGCAAAAATACTCCCGTACGAGAGGCTTCTTAAGAGTCTCAAGCATTTCAATCTGTCGTTTCATGTCAAATCGCATCTTTATATTCCTATCGTAAGTTATATCGAGATTTATCGGTTTATATAAACTTGTATAAGCTTATCGCGGAATATCGTTTGCTTCGACCCGCTAAATCCAACATATCGAGACAGGCAATTACCGCCGGATAGAAAGTTGTTACACCTGTAAAAGTCATCGGTTCGTTCTAACAGACATGTTGATTGACCCGTTACCCACTGCTTGAGGGAAATCGACCCCAAAATGGTAAAGTAGACGCAACAGGCAACCATGGAGGAACAATGCTCAGCATTCACTACGGCGACAGAGACGATGTGATTTATGACACGTCGACATTCTTTGATTACAGCTATTCTCCCTCTTGGCTGCAAGATCCCCTGTCACAGCGCATTATCAAATCTATTGATAATGGCACTGTTCTTGGCGCAAACGCAATTGACACCAAGGTGCTTGGCGTTATTCCGCCAGAGAAACTATCAACGGGCACCAAAACACTTCTACTGATGCTCTTTATGCCTCAAAACCTCTACAACGCCTCAACCTGCGGAGATAATTGCGCCTATTGGATCTTGCGCATCGCCTCCAAACATGACATCACCATCAACCTCTACCATATGATGGATTTTGGCAAAGCGCGTTTTACAGCCCGTGTCATCAATTCCGGACAGATTGTTCATACCATGGATGAGCTTGTCCTTATCTCGGCAAAATGTCTGAGGGAGGCTCGAGCATGAGAGGGGAATACCAGCTGACCGTAAGGACCAATAAAGTTCAGGTCAAACTCACCATTCGCCGAAACCTCACCATCATCCAAGGCAAAAGCGCAACAGGCAAAACCACCCTGTTGGACAGCCTCCGTGCATACGAAAACCTAGGAGCCCAAAGCGGGATAATCGTTAATTGCGCAGCCCCCTGCCGCGTCATCGGCGGCAAAGATTGGGAAGCGCAACTCGGCCGCATCGATAACAGCATCGTGTTTGTGGACGATACGCAAAAATTCGTAAGGAGCCATGCATTCCAGCATGCAGCTCGACACAGCTCCAACTACTACGTCATCGTTGCGAGGGACGAATTGCCCCAGCTCCCCTATAGCGTGGATGAGATCTATGGCCTCAAAAACACCAACAGGGCAACAACAAAATATCCCGTCTACACACGCACGTACACTTCTACCTACCGCATTTACGGAGACGAGCTCTACGATGGAGATCGGCCAGAAGAAGTCATCGTCGAAGACAGCAATGCCGGCTATGAGTTCTTTAAAGTCCTGTGCGCCAAAAGTAAAATTCGCTGCGTAAGTGCCGGTGGCAAATCAAACATATACGAAACCGCCCTGAGCTCCCCAGCCCAAAAATTGCTCGTAATTGCAGATGGAGCCGCTTTTGGGCCCGAGATGCCCTATGTCTATTCGCTCAGAAGATTTAAGGAGATCGAGCTCTTTTTGCCGGAATCGTTTGAATGGCTTGTGCTGAGATCGGGACTCTTCAACGATGTCGAAACGCAAGACATGCTCCTTCATCCTGCCGATTTCATCGACTGCGAGAAGTTCTTCAGTTGGGAACAGTTCTTTACTAAACAGCTTAGGGAGCTGACCAGAGACAGCTACCTAGCCTATAGAAAAGAAGCTCTCAATCCCGCCTACCTACAGCAACATGAGCTCAACACGATTGCCGAATCGCTACCCAAACTCGGAATCACTTCGCGCTAGATCGAGAGATACTCGCTCTCGCTGCTAAGATTCGGCCCCGACCACGGATCGCCCGTCAAGAAGAGCTCCGGCCAGTGTTGCATGAACAGCGCTTGCTCGCGCTTCCAGCGGCGCAGTTTTTCCTCGTTGGCCTCTTCCCTACCGCGCGAGGTGAACTCGTAGTGATACAGCTCGGCATAGGGCGTAAAGATGGTGCGGTAGCCGACCTCCCACACGCGAAGGCAAAAGTCAGCGTCGTTAAAACCGACGGCGAATTCCTCGTTATAACCGCCAACCTGCTCAAATACGTCGCGTCGGACCATCTGGCAGGCACCCGTTACGGCGCTAAAGTTGCCCGGGCGCACAGCGCGGGCAAGATAGCCCTCGCGCTTTGCCGATAAGTCCTGGTTGGCATGGGCAAGTGCGCCACGCACGCCAACCAAAATGCCGGCATGCTGCACCAGATGATCGGCAAAGTAGAGTTTGGCGCCCACCACGCCCGCATCGGGACGCTGCAGATAGCCCATCATCTCTTCGATAAAGTCGGGGCTTATGACCTCGGTATCGTTGTTGAGCAGCAGCAGATAATCGCCCTTGGCGTGCTCAACGCCAAAGTTGATGATCTGGGAGTAATTGAACTCACCCGGCCAGTACACAACGCGCGCGATGCCCTTGCCTTCGGATGCTGCAGCCACGCGCTCTGGCAGGGTTTCGTAATACGCAAACGTCTCCGGGGCTTCGCTGTTGTTCTCCACCAAGACGATCTCGTAATTGGCATACGTTGCCTTCTGAGCGATCGACATCACGCAGGCATCGAGCGTCTCAACGTGATCCTTGGTGGGAATCACAATGCTCACCAGCGGCGCAGGCTCCGGCAGCGCATAGCGCATGCGGTAGACAAACGGCGTCTCGGTCTCCTCGACCGTTCCGCAAATACCCAGCGCGTTAAAGTGGCGCCGAAGCGCAAGGCGCCCGGCCTCGATGGCATACGGCTTGCTATCGGCAGACCCATCGGCGGTCGACCCCGGATGAACGCGCCAGTGATACAGCACGTGCGCAACATGCTTAAACCGCGCGCCCGCCGCAAGGCAGCGAAGCGTCAGGTCGTAGTCCTGGGCGCCCGCAACGTCTTCTGGGGACGTGCCAATGCGATCAATAAGCGCCTTCTCCACCATCAGGAAATGCGTCACGCAGTTATGGCTATAGAGCAGGTCAACGTTGAGTTTGGTCTTAAAGACCGGCTGGCCCCACTCCCCCGTTTTCTGGAACATGTCCTCGTCGCAGAACAGGACCTGGGGACGCTCGCCCTCGGCAGCCTTGTTCAGCGCGGAAACATACTGGAATAACGCGTCCGGTTCCAGAATGTCGTCATGGTCCAAGAACGCGACGTAGTCGCCCATCGCTTGCTCAATACCTGCGTTGGTGTTGACCACAATGCCGCCGTTGCCGGGCAGCCCAATGCGACGAACGCGCTCGTCGTTGGCACTTGCCGCAAGATTGGCCACCGCATCCCATTCGGGCGAGGCGTCCATGAACAGCAATTCCCAGTTGTCATAGCTCTGGGCTATCACCGAGTCCAGCAGCTCGCGCAGGTAAACCCGATCAGTCTTGTAACACGGCACCACAATGCTCACGAGCGGCCTATAGGCAAAGGCCGCCGAAGCGACACGCTGGCACGCCAAATCGCCCGGCTTTGCGCGATGTTGCTCAAACCAACGTCGATAAGCTGCGTCGTCTGCGCGTGCATCCTTCATGCGGTTCCAGCTGTCGTCGACCATGCCGTTGTACAGGCGACCATCCATGGCGCAAAACCCGCTCTGGATCTGCTCTGTGGAATCGCTCACAATCGCGACAAAATCTCGTATATCTTGAGGCATCTCAACGCTCAGATACGTTTTATTGACACGGCATCCATTCTGCTGCGGCACATCGACCTGCGATTCAAACACATGCACGGTAGCATCGATGGCATTCATATGCGTATCGAAGATCTGAAGCTCAGGCGCGCACTGGGAGTCTCCCGCCCAGGTAACCTCATAGCGCCACACCGCGCCGGCGTCTGCCGGCAAATAGCGAATGGCATCGATCTCGTAGCGACCGCAGTGTTCACCACGCTGCGCATCGCGGATAAGTGCGCACAGCGCAGGCTTTGCTTTGTAGTTAATCTTGGATTCCAGCTTGGCCACGCGGCTATCGAGGCGAATGGAGCCCAACCTTTGGCCACCGGATGCAAAAACGACATTCATCGACGAGCCATCCAAAAACGGAAGCACCAAGACGGCGAGCTCGCGCTCGTAATCGGAAACGGAAGGGCAAAGCGCCAGCACGCGGCCGTGATCGACCGGGAGCACCAGCGACGGCACACAAGAGCCGCTCGTCGTCGCATGGGCAAACGACCGAGAACCCTCCCGCTCAATAAGCGCGGCGACATCCTGACCGGCAAAACGAAGCAGCACAAAAAGACGGCCCTGGCTGCGGCAAAGTGCCAAACGCTTGATACTCATCTACACTTCTCGCTTTCCCAGGGCGTTCGCTGCCATGCGTTTGCAGGCGCCCAAGCGCCCAAACCTCAAGACGTCGTAATCGAACATGAGCTTTTTGCACTCACGGGCATTGGGGGCCTTGCTGGTAAGCGCTGCACGCACCATAGCAGCAACAGAAGGAGCGCATTGTGCGAGCGCAGCATCGCTGCCCACGGCAGAACCGGAAAGGGCCGCGGCGACGGCAGCAAACACCTTGCCGCAGTCCGAGCCCAGCAACCTGAGCGCATCGTACAGCACCAGATCGCATAGGAAGTACGCCAGGTCATCGGCATGCTGAGCATCGAGACCGTCGCGCTGCCAGTCAGCCAGCACCGCGGAGTAAATCTTCACGTGCTCCAGCAGGCGCGTCTCGTCGTCGTAGCGCATGGTGTCCATGAGCGAGCCCTTGCGCGCCACGCGGTAGTCATACAGCTTGTTCGAGATAAGCGCGGTCTTGTGCGAACGACCGTACACGGCAAAATCGAAGACCTGGTCCTCGCCGTACTTAACGGTTTCGTCGAACACGATCCCGTTGCCCAGCAAAAACTCACGCTTGCAGGCGGTGCGCCATGCAAAGGGGCGAGATGCTTCCTTAAACAGCAAGTCAGAGTTATAGCCTTCAAACGACACATCGCGCGGGCTCAGCACATAGTTAAGCCACGGATACCCCGCCTCCAGCGGATACGGGTTCGCGCCAAAGGTCAAAACATCACAGCGCTCGCGCTCAAAGGCATCGACGATCACGCGGCATGCATCGGGCGTAAAGCGGTCGTCGGAATCCAAGAACGCGACGATAGGCGCCGTGGACGCAGCGATGCCTGCATTACGGGCGCTCGACAGGCCGCCGTTCTCCTTATCGACCAGCGTAAAGCGCGCGTCCTTTTCGCAATAAGCAGCCGCGATATCGCGCGAACCATCCGGCGAGCCATCGTTGACTAACACGCCTTCCCAATCGGGCATGTCCTGTGCAAGCAGGGAGTCCAGGCACCAGGCCAGGCACTCCTCCACGTTATAGATGGGAACGACAACGGAAATCTTGGGGGTAGCCATAGTCACTCGCTCCTACTGTGCTGCCGGAACGTCGTCAGGGTGCGGGTTGTCGCCGTAGGTGCGCTGATACGTCAGCACGCGCCAGACCAGCGGTAGGCCGCCAATCTTAAAGTAATGCTTAAACGTATTGAGCTTGCCCGGCTTCTTAAAGTCAAAACGCGAATCGATATAGGCGCGGGGCGACTTGACCATCAGGCGCAAGTCGGTCTCGCCACGCGGATCGAACAGCGACAGGTCAAAGCGACCGGCATCCCAATCGGCCTTCAGCTCGGGTGAAGCCTTCTCCCAAAACTGCTCGCGCAGCTCATCGACCAGGCGCTCATCATTCCAACGATACGTATCGACCTTCATGCGCATTAAAATGCCCTGGAGCTGAGCCTTGAGCTCGGGACGTTCGTCCAAAAAGTGCTGCATCTCGGCATATTCGTCGCAAACGCAAAATACCTTGTTGGGCGAATTAACGGAGCTCTTCTCGTTATCCTGGCGATAACACAGGATGGGGTCCGCAATAAACGCGGCACGCTCGGCGCACGCCCAAACCTTGAAGTTAAAGCCCGCGTCCTGATACGAGGCACCCGGCGTGGGAAGGAACCGAATCTGATTGTCGTTGAGGAACTCGCGCCGATAGATAGCCGACCAAATGGAAGGTTTGCGGTAGAAGATGCCCGGACGATCGACGGGACGATACGCGGCGCCCGTCATATGCTCGTCGATAATCCCAAACAGCTCACGTCGCTCGCTGGGCGTGGACCAATACAGGTAAAAGTCGCCCTTAACCACATCGGCATGCTCAGCATCGGCCTTGGCGACCAGCTTTTGGAGCGAATCCTCAA
>OLOZ01002182.1_pt1 | contig 11629 bp, 9 predicted proteins | sample 1673021 | NCBI WGS metagenome assembly OLOZ01 (sample SAMEA3136747, study PRJEB25190) | human gut metagenome | biome: human gut; feature: human-associated habitat; material: faeces | place: Austria | collected 2013
TCAGGGCGGCCTGGTGCTGTGGGACGTGGACACGACCCAATGGGAGGGCTGCAACCACGTGGCTCCCACCCGCGATCAGATGGAGGTCATGTACGCCGGCACTTCCCAGGAGGGATACCTGCCTCCCATCTCCTATAACGAGCTGGTGGAAGCCGGTATCGATCTGGACATGCACGACTCCCATGAGGTGACCCTGGCCGACGGCAGCAAGCACACGGCTCGTCCCGTGTGGTCCTATCTCGAGGAATCCGTGGCCGACTGCACCCCCGAGTGGTGCGCGGAGATCACTGGCCTCGATCCGGCGCTCGTAGAGGAGGCTTGCGTGGTGTGGGCCACCCGTCCCGAGGGACAGACCTACGGCAACGGTGGCATCCACCTGCAGCTCGCCCCCGACCAGATCGGCAACTGTACGCAGTCGGTGCGCGCCATCCTGCACCTCATGTACATGACCGGGAATTTCGACGGGCCTGCCGGCAACCGCGGTCTTACGCGCTCGCCCCTCGACGAGCAAGCCACGGGCGTTCCCGGCTCCAACATGCCCCAAGAGGTGAAGGCGCAGCTCATCTCGCTGGGCGTCATCCCCGTGGAGGGTGTCGAGCCGGATCCCATGAACGTGCCCGACCGCATCGAGACCTTGAGCAACATGGTCAGCGCCGACCGCTTCCCGCTTCTGGCCTACTACAACGAGTGGTCCGATGCCACCCGCATCTGGAACGCCTGCATCGAGGGAGACCCCTACCCGCTGAAGGGCGGCATCAACGAGTCCGGCTCGTTCATGAACATGTCCAACGCGAACCTGGCCTGGGAGGCTCTCTCTAAGCTGGATTTCTGGGTGGACATCAACATGTTCCATCACCCCGGCACCGAGATGGCCGACATCATCCTGCCCTGCCAGCATTGGCTCGAGCTGAACAACATCCGCGTGTCCCAGGGCGCCTCGGGCGGCATCGGACTCACCCAGCGCGCCATCGAGCCGCCGGCGGACACCAAGTTCGACTACGACATCAACCGTCTCCTTTTCGAAACCATGGAACGCCACGGCAGCCCGAACGGTACCTGGACCAACATCGCCGGCGACGGGCCGGGCGCCTATCATCATGATGATCGCCTGGAAGACTGGTTCCAGAACAATTCGAAGACCAACCCCAAGGTGAAGTGGGAGCACTGGGAGGACTTCCGTCAGGATTTCCAGGAGAACGGCTGGATCAACGCCAAGGAGATCGAGCCCGACCGCTGGGGCACCTATCGTCGCTTTGAAACCGGTTGGATGCGCATGGGCAAGGACGCTTGTACCGGCAAGCTTTTCACCTGCGATGAGAAGGGCGAGCCGGTCAACAACTTCGGTTGTCCCACGCCGACGGCCCTCGTCGAGTTTTGGCCGCTGCTCTTCGAGAACTACTGCGTTGACCGCGCTAACGAGATCGAGCCGGGTCGCTACGACCTGCTCCATGAGATGATGCCGCACTTCGACGAGCCGGCAAGCGGTCCGGGCGGCGGTCAGGTTGACCTGGAGGAGTACCCGATCATTCTCACTACCGGGCGTCGCATTCCCGTGTACTTCCATTCCGAGCATCGCCAGCTGCCCTGGTGCCGCGAGCTGTGGCCGGCGCCGCGCCTGGAGATGAACCCCGCCGACGCCGAGAAGCTGGGGCTCAAGCAGGGCGACTGGGCCTGGATCGAGACCGAGTGGGGCAAGGTACGCCAGTGCGTCGATCTGTACCACGGCATCGCGCCCGGCTGGGCCAACGCCGAACACGCCTGGTGGTTCCCGGAGCTGCCGGCACCGACCCATGGATTCACACTCTCGAACATCGAGTGCATTTGGGATCCCTATGGGCAAGATACCCATATCAGCTCGCACCACATGCGCGGCGTGCCGGTGAAGATCTACAAGGCCACGCCCGAGAACTGCCCCGACGGCAAGGTCATCCCCTGCGCGCCGGAGGACGGCACCCAGATCATCTGCGATGCCTCCGACCCGCGCCTGAAGGAATGGCTGCCCAACTACGACATTCGAGAGGAGGCGTAGGGCATTATGGCAACGAACGCTATCGTCACCGACCTGAACCGTTGCGTGGGCTGCCTCGCATGCATGGTCGCGTGCAAGGCCGTGAACAACGTGCCTATCGGCAGCTACTGGAACAAGGTGCTCCGCATCGGCCCGAGCCTGAAACCTGGCGCCACGAGCGCCCACGACGTGGAGATGTACTACCTGCCCGTGCAGTGCCAGCACTGCGAGAATCCGGAGTGCGTGAAGGTATGCCCGACTCAGGCATCGCACGTGACCGAGGATGGCACCGTGCAGATTGACGAATCGAAGTGCATCGGCTGCCAGTTCTGCGCCATGGCCTGCCCCTACGGCGTGCGCTATCTCAACGAAGAGGAGCGCGTCGTCGAGAAGTGCACGCTCTGCGAGCAGATCACCGCCCAGGGCGGCCTGCCTCAGTGCGTCATCCAGTGCGGCGGCCGCGCCCGCTTCTTCGGCGATCTTGAGCAGGGCATCGACACCTTCGAGGCGCCGGCGGTGGGCTACGACGTCGACCGCTCCTACGACAACCTGTATACCGGCAACCGCGTGACGCTGGGCGAGCTGGCTGTGGAGTACGGCGATGCCGACGTGCACCATCTGCCTGACGTGGGCAATGGCCCGCACTTCGCCTACATCCTGCGCGACCGCGAATGGAAAGGCGGCGAATAATGGAACTGCAATGGCCCCTTATCTTATTTACCACGCTTCTGGCCTGGGCAGCCGGCCTGTTTGCGGCTCAGTGCGTCTGGGCGCTTCGCGGGAAGGGCGCCCGCGCCCAGATGCCGGCGCTCATCACCTCGGCCGTGCTTCTGGTCGTCGGCGGTATCGCCGTGTTCTTCCACCTGGAGCACTGGGAGCGCATCTTCAACGGCTTCGGCCACATGACCAGCGGCATCACCCAGGAGCTCATCGCCATCGTGGTGCTCGCCGTCGTCATGGTCGTCTGCTTCGTGTACCTGCGCCGCGGCGGCGATGACGCGAAGGTGCCGGCGTGGCTTTCCGCCATCGGCATCGTCGTGGCGGCGGTCCTCGTCGTCGTCATGGGCCACTCCTACATGATGGCCTCGCTGCCCGCCTGGGACTCGCTTCTGCAGATCGCCTCGCTGCTCGGCGCGGCCTGCGGCTTCGGCCCGGCCACCATGGCGCTCATCTGCGCCGTGCGCGACGAGGCGTCCGACCTCGATGCGAAGGCGAACCTTATCGGCCAGGCCGTGAACGTGGTGCTTGTGGTGGCCTATCTCGTCGCCATGCAGGCCACGGCTGGCTCCTACACGGCGGTGGAGTTCTGGTTCGACCCGACGAGCCCGACCATGGACATCACTCCCGACGGCTCGACGGCGCCCTTCTCCGGCGCATCGCTGGCCTGGGCGGTCGTGGCCATCGTGGCCGCTGTTGCCGGCTTGGGCTCCGCGCTGGCCGGGCGCGCGAAGGGCGACTGGAAGGTGTGGGGCGCCGTGGGCGCGGCCTGCGTGCTCGTGAGCGCGCTCGCCCTGCGCGCGGTGTTCTACATGACCGGCGTGTCCATCTACCCGTTCTTCTAGAGCACGAGGGAGGCCGGTCTCCCGGTTGGCGCCCGTAGGGGGCGACCTCGGTCGCCCCTCCCGACTGGGAAACTTATGCTGGTCCTCCCCCGTAGGGGGCGACCTCGGTCGCCCCTCCCGACTGAGAAAGATTGTCTTTGTCGAGGAGGGCCGACCAAGGTCGGCCCCTACGGAAGAGCGGCTGCTAATTCCCGACCCCCCCGATCCCGAAAGCCCCCGGTGGGCGCGATTCGCATCCCCAAACCCCTTGCAAACGCGAATCGCCCCCACTGGGGGCTTTCTTCGCTTTGTGAACCGGCGCTTTCGGTGGGTCAGAACCTCTTGCTTTCATATGAGTGCAAGAAGTTGCGGTTTCGAAGGTCCAGGACCAGAATTATCTCTTTCGTGCGGAGAAAAGTGCGATCGTGCGAGTTTCAGAGCTTTCGAAACTCGCATGATCGTACTTTTTCTTGCACGAGGACTCTTTCTCGGCTCCAAAGACTCGCACGATCGCACTTTTCTCTGCATGGAAGGCGAAAAAGCAAGTTTGGGCGCTCGCTCTCAAGTATGCATTTCGGAAGTTGGTGCTAGCTCCCGTAGCGCGCGGCGACCCATTCTCGGGTGACTTCGGCGAAAGCGTGGGTGGCGGCTGAGGCGGTGTCCCAGGAGCGTACGGCGAGCGAGATGTTGCGGGAGCACTCGCGCTCGGCCGGCAGCACGGCGAGGGGGAACAGAGGCCGCGACAGAATGAGGCTTGGCAGCACGGAGAAGCCCAGCCCGGCGCTGACCATGGACATGACGGCGTAGTCGGAGTCTACGGTGAAGCGCACGTTGGGCGCGACGCCGTTGGCTTCGAACAGGGCCTCCATCTCGGAGGGGCGGGCGTTGCCCTGCAGCTGCACATAGGGCTCGCGGGCCAAAGCCTCGGTGGGGAAGAAGGGGGCGCCAGCGAGGGGATGGTCCGGCGGCAGCACCACGAGAAGCGGGTCGGTGTGCAGCGGCACCGCCTCCAGGTTGCGCCGCTCGGGCGCGATGGAGAAGGCGCAGTCGGCGCGGCCCTCCCACACGGCGCTCACAAGCTCCTCCTCGTCGTCGATGCACAGAAGCTTCAGGTCGATTTTCGGATACTGGTCGAGGAAGGCCCGCGCGATGGAGGGGAACCATTCGATGGCCACACTCGTGAAGGCACCCACGCGCACGAGGCCCCCCTCCCGATCGGCAAGTTCGCGCACGCGGGCGGCCAGCGCATGCTCGTCGGCGTTGATCGCCTGCACAAGACCGAGCACTTCGCGGCCCTCGGTAGTAAGATGCACGCCGCCGTACTCGCGCAGAAAGAGCATTAGTCCCAGCTCCTTTTCCAAGGCGTTCACCAGGTAGCTGATGCCGGCCTGGGTATAGCCCAGTTCCTCGGCGGCGGCCTTGAAGCTGCCGAGGCGCGCCACTGTGAGGAACGCGTCGTATTTCTGATTGGCCATAAGGCGCCTCCTGGGGGTGCGGATAAGCCTGCTTCGTGTTGTGCGTCTGCACAAGTATAAGACTTTCTTGAAATGTTTTACAAGAAGTCTCATTTTACTTTTTACTGCTCGGAGCTTAGTATAACCATCGTTCCAAATTCAGAGAAAGAACGCCCCAGGTGGGGCTTGGATTTTTGCGCTTTGAAGGAGGTTGCGCGCCGCCATGTGCCGGATGCGGGCCGCGACGAAGCTGAGAGGAGGAGCCATGAGTCATTGGAAGCAGGCGCGTTGGCCGTTCGTGGTCTTCGTGCTCATTGAAGTGGTCATTTTCGGATCGGGCAGCGCTGTGACGAAGTTCGCCTACGACTCCATCACGCCTCTGTGGTGTCTGGCCGTCCGCTTCGGCTTGGCCACGGCGGTGTTCGCGCTCTTCTTCGGGCGCCGCATCATCGCGCGGCTTCGCAGCGTGAAGGTGCGGCTGTGGCTGCCCCAGGCGCTGTGCATGGGTATTTCGTATCTGTGCTGCAACGTGGCGCTCGACCTTACCACCGCCACCAACGTGGGGTTTCTCGTGGCGCTGCCGGTGGTGTTCGCGCCTCTGCTCTCAACGATGGTGGAGCGCTCCCGCTACCCGCGCGCTATCATTCCTTTTCAGGTGGGAGTAGCCGGCGGCCTGTACCTCCTGTGCAGCCAGGGCGGCAGCCTCGCCGTGGGGCCGGGCGAGCTTCTGGCTTTAGGGTCGTCGGTGGCGCTGGCCGGCGCGCTCGTGTTCGGCAAGCAGGCGCTGGCCGAGCTTGACGCTGTGACCGTGGCCGGTACCCAGATTGCCGTGGCCTTCGCGCTGTGCCTGGGATGCGCTCTGGCGTGGGAGCCGATGCTGGACGTGGCCGCCGTGCGGCCGGTGGCCTGGGGTATCATCGTGTTCTTGGCGTTGTTCTCCACCTGCCTGGCGTTCTTCCTGCAGAGCTTGGCGCTCGACCGCCTCTCTTCCACAACGGTGTCGCTGCTGCTGACGGGCGAGCCGGTGTTCACGGCTCTGTTCGCCTACCTGTTCCTGGGGGAGACGCTTTCGGCGATGGGGCTTCTGGGTGCCGCGGTCATCGTGGGCACGGTGGTGGCCGCCACCTGGGCCGACGGACGCACGGGCGCTCCCGCAGCTCCGGCTGCTCCCGTCGTCGTTTCCCGTCGAGCCGTGCCGCGCCCGAGATTGCTCGTGTCGAAGCGCCGCGACGACAGGATGGCGGCTTAGGCTACTCCGCCACGATGACGCCGAGGCGCCGGGCCAGGGCGGCGGCCTGATAGACGTTCATCTTCGTGCCGTAGATTTCCGCCATGGTGTCGGAGAGCGCCACGCCCTCCAGCTGACAGGTGGAGAAATCGAGCCCGAGCAGCGGCGTGCGGAAGAAGCTCGTGCCAATGAAGCGGTCGTCGTCCAAGGTCACGTAGTGCAGCTCCATTTCGGCCATGTCGGCGCCGGAGAAATCGCAGCGCGTGGCCGATACGGCCCAGAAACGGCAGCGGTTGAAGGCCCCAAAGTCCAGTGTGCAGTCCGTGAGCGTTACGTGCTCAAGGTTCGCTTCCATGAACGATGCGCCCGTGAGCTTGCAGTTCTTGAAGGTGCAGCGGGTGAAGCCGGCGTTGTCGAAGTAGCTGTTGGCGAAGTCGCATCCTTCGAACACCGTGTCGGTGAACAGCGAACCGGAGAAGTCGCAGCAGGAGAGGAAGCAGTTCGCGAACCGGGCGTGGGCCGCCTGCAATTCCGAGAAGTTCTCGTCGGCGATGATGAGGCCGCTCGCGTCGATAGCCTCGAGGGGCTCTTCCGCGCCGCCGCGCAAGTCGTCGGCCTCCAGGGCGCGCAGCTCTTCCGGAATGGTCGGTAGCGACAGGGTGCGCTGGGCGGCCGCCGTCTCGTAGGCGATCTGGACGGGATCGGGAATAGTGGCCACGGGGGTCCTTTCTTCGACATGGCGATGGTGGTGCGTGAGGGCCATGCTGCTGGTGCGAGCAGCGATCCCTTGACGCTCCGGCCATTGTACTACGTCTACGAAGAGGAGGGCGAGGCGTGGCCGCGGCGTTGCCCTCGGCGAGAGCCTTTGCGGTTCGAAAGCATGAGGCCGGCGATGGCGAGGGCGACGCCGGCGACGATGGGAGCGGTGACGGGCTCTCCGAGCACGAGGGCCGAGGCGGCGCCGGTGAGCGCCGGTACCAGGTAGATGTAGGTGCTCGTGACGACGGCGCCGAGATGCTTCACGGCGAAGTTCCAGGTGGCGAAGCAGGCGGCAGAGGCGAGAAGCCCCAAGAAGAGCAGGTTCGGGACGACGAGGGGGTTCCCGAGAGCTTCTGCGGGAAACGTTCCGGCGAAGGGGAGGGCCGGGGCCATGAACAGGAGGCCCCAAGCGAAGATGCGCTTGGTGGCGGTCAGGGTCTCGTAGCCGGCTTCGGCGATGCGGCTGACAAGGGTTGAGTAGACGGCCCACACGAGCGAGGCGATAAAGGCCAGCCCGCAGCCGATGAGGTTGTCCGCGGCGCTTCCCGTGAAGGCACTCCCACCGCTGGCGGTGCCGACGAGCAGGATGCCGCCCATGGCCAGGACGAACCCGATGGCGAAGCTCGCGGGGGAGGCGGGGCGCTGCCCGCGCGCAAGGGCGATGAGGGCGCAGAAGAGGGGAGAGGTGGCGCAGATGGCGCCGACGGCCGTGGCGCTCGTGAAGGTGAGCGCCACGTTCTCCAGCAGGAAGTAGCAGGCCACGCCGGTAAAGCCCGCCGCGGCAAACAAGCGGCCGTCACGCGGATTCGCCAGGCGCAGGCGGTGCGGCCGCAGGCAGCTGAGGGCGGCAAAGCCCAAAACGAACCGGATGACGAGAATCCACAGCGGCGTGAGGCCGGCGGCGAGCAGCACCTTGGTGGCGACGAAGGTGGTGCTCCAGACGAGGATGGTGAACAGGGCGAGTGCATGCGCTTTCATGAGAGCACCTGCTCGGGTGACGAATCGACGGAGCCTCTCGGGGTAGAGGGGGACAATGGGGCGCCCTTGGCCCGGTCGGCGCCGACGCTGGATTCAGTGACGGCCCGTTGATAGAAGCCCGGCGTCATCCCCAGGCGCTCCTTGAAGGCGCGGGTCAGGTGGGCCTGATCGGAGAACCCTGCCGCCAGGGCCGCCTCGGCGCAGCTGGCACCGCTGGCGAGCGCCTCGCGGGCCGACTCCACCCGCAGCGAAGTCAGATAGCGCATGGGCGTGAGCCCGAAGGCGGCGGTGAACGAGCGCAGGGCGCGGTACTTGTCCAGGGCCGCCGCGGCGGCGACCTCTTCCAAACGCACGGTGGTGGACGCGTGTTCCCTCAGATAGGCGGCCATGGCCTGAGCGGCCGGGTTGGGGGCTGCCGGATTGGCCGGGGAGGGATGCTCTCGGCCTCCCGATTGGCTGTGGGTTGCGAGGTCGCGAGCCGTTTGGTCGGAGGTTTCGGGCTCGTTGTGGGCTGCCAGCAGCCCGATGAGCAGGCAGAGCTCCTCTTCCACGTGCGCCTCGTCGATGATGGGCTCTTGCATGAGGCCGGCGAGGTCTCCCATGAGGGCGATGGCCTCGGCGTCTTCAACGATGGGGCCGGCAAAAGGCGGGCAATCGTGGAAATCGAGCAGGGCGAGGCTGTCGTAGACGAGCGGCGTGGCTCCCTCTTGGACGCATCCGTGGGCGTCGCCCGCGTTGAGGGCGAGCAGCTGGCCGGGGCCGAGGCGGTAGCGCGTGCGGTTGCATTCCATAATGCGATGCCCCTCGCGCACGAGGCCTATGACCGGGTAGCCGTGGGCGTGAGGCGCGAACAGCTGGTCGAAGCCGGTGAAATGCCGGAACTCGATCGTGCCGCCAAGGGCGCGGCGCACGGTCTCGCGGTGCCGGGGGTGGCGGGGCTGCTGAATATGTGGGGCATGAGTCATCTCCATAACAAGGAGAGATGATAGCCATTTGCCCGTAGATTTCTTGCATGAAATTGCAGCGGCGCACCATGCGGTCTTGCGGACGATGAGGGCGCCGGGGAACGTCGCGGGCGGTGGGGAGCGGATGACGCTGCGGCCTACCGCCACCAGGCGATGGCGATCTGGGTACGGTTTCTCAGGCCGCACTTCTGCAGGATGGCCGAGATGTGGTTGCGCACGGTGCCCTCGGACAGGTACAGCGCCTGCGCGATCTCGCGGTTGTCGAGCCCCTCGGCGATGAGCTCGGCGATATCGCGCTCGCGCTGTGTGAGTCCCTCGGCGAAGGCGGGGGCGGCCTGGCTGTTATCGGGGTGCGACAGAGAGTCGTCGAAGGCGGCTCCGGCGCCGTTTGCTGGCCGTTGCCCGATGAGCGCGCTCACGCGGTCGGTGACATCGGATCCCAGGACGATCTGGCCTTCCATGACGGAATGCAGCGCTTCGGCCAGACCACGAGCTTCCTGCTTGATGAGGTAGCCGCGGGCCCCGATCGCCAGCGCGCGCACGATGTAGTCGTCGTCGGCGAAGGTGGTGAGGAAAACGATGCGCGCCTTCGGGTGGGCGGCGAGGATGGCCTCGCCGGCGGCCAGGCCCGACAGGTCGGGCATGCGGATGTCGAGGAGCATGATGTCGGGGTGGTGCTCGTTGAAAAGCGCCGCCGCCTCGGCCCCCTTCGTGCCGAGGGCCGCCACGCGCACGCTACCGCGCGCCTCCAGTATCGTGCGCAGCGATTGGGCCACGAACTCGTCGTCGTCCACGATGACGACGGAAAGGGGAGACGGGGCGCTCATGGGCGAACCTCCTGGGTTTTGGGGAAGGTGGCGAAGACGCGGGAGCCGGCGCGCGGTGGGGGCAACGGTCCGAATGAGAAGGTGCCGCCCAAGGCCGTCGCGCGCTCTTCCATCGAGGCGAGACCGAGGCCGCCCTCGCCGACCAGGTTCGCCGCGCGTCCGTTGTCCTCGATGGCGAGCTGATAGAAGCCGGGGAACTCGAGGAGGGAGACGGCGACGCTCGTGGCGCGCCCGTGCGTGCGGGCGTTCGCGAGCGCCTCGCGCACGATGGCCACGACGGCAAGGGCGACAGGGCGGGGAAGGCTTTCGGCCTCGAAGGAAAGCGCGCCGGCGACTCCCGGGAATTCCCCGATCAGCTCGGCTAAGGTGGTCTGTGGATCGAAGGCCTCGTCGTGCAGGTCGTGCACGCTGGCCCGCACGGTGCCGAGGGCCTCGTGGAGGGTGGCGCCGACCGCCGCCAGCTCTTCGGCAAGCGCCGGATCGTCCTCGTGCGTGACGGCAAGGGCCTCCATTTGCAGCACCGAGCGGGTGAGCAGGTGGCCGACGTTGTCGTGGATCTCCCGCGCGATGCGGGCTCGCTCGGCCAGCACCGCGCAGCTCACTTCCAAATCTTGCCGCTCGGCGAGGTCGCGGGCTCGCTCGGCCAGCGCGAGGCGGTCTTCCTGCACGGCGTCGCGCCATTGGCGGAGCGAGGCGCGCTCGGTTTGAACTTTGGTCGCGCGCCGGGCGGCCAGGCAGGCGAGCGCTCCCAGCAGAAGGGCGGCTGCCGCCAGCGCGCCGCTTCCGGACACTGCGGCTCCCAGGAGGGCCGCGGGCCATAGAAAGCGCAGGGGGCCGAGGTTCTGCGCCACGGCGGCGTAGGCCAGAAGCGGCACGAAGGCGGCGAGGGCCGGCGCGGCAAGTGCGGCGATGAGGTAGGCGGCGGCGATGGCGGGACGTGCGACGCGGATGAAGCGCGCGGCGCGGACGGGGCTTGCGGCGCTGGCAGGGGCCTGGCGCTGCGCACCGCCTTCGCCGCGATCGAGCAGCTCGAGCGCGCCCGTGGCGATGAGGGCGAGAAGCGGCGCCGCTACGGCTGCGGGGGCAGCGGGAGCGAGCAGAAGGAGGGGAAGCCCCAGCCCGAAGAGAACGATCTCGTCGACGATTCTATCCATGGGGCCATTATAAGGCGCACGTTCGCGAAGCAAGGGGCACGTCGACATTCGTGACATTTGGCACTTCTGCGGCGCGGCGGTTCTTGGAATAATGGGGCCATGACCGATAGGGGAAGGAGCGCTCATGGACGGCGAGCTTACGAACGACAGCGCGCGGACCGGCGCGCTGAGGATCGATGGCACGCAGGATGGCGCGCAGGGCGACTGCGCGAGAGACGATAGCGCACGGGCCGGCGCTATGTCGGCGCCCATCGTCGAGGTGCGCAACTTGGTGAAGCGCTACGGAGACGTGGTGGCGCTCGACCACTTCGATTTGCGCATCGAGCCCGGCGAGATCTTCGGGCTTTTGGGCCCGAACGGTTCGGGCAAGACGACGGCCATCAATTGCATATTGCAGCTGCTCACCTTCGACAAGGGCGACATCTGCCTGTTCGGCGAGCCCATGACGCCCACGCGCTACGACCTGAAGCGCAAGATCGGCGTGGTGCCGCAGAACGTGGCGCTGTTCGAGGAGCTCACCGTGCGGGAGAACATCGACTTCTTCTGTGCCCTGTACGTGGACGATCGGCGCGAGCGGGCGCGGCTCGTGGACGAGGCCATCGCGTTCGTGGGCCTCGAGGACTACGTGAAGTTCCGCCCGCGCAAGCTCTCCGGCGGCCTTCTGCGGCGTCTCAACATCGCCTGCGGCATCGCCCACAGGCCCCGGCTCGCCTTC
>OLOZ01002187.1_pt1 | contig 11583 bp, 15 predicted proteins | sample 1673021 | NCBI WGS metagenome assembly OLOZ01 (sample SAMEA3136747, study PRJEB25190) | human gut metagenome | biome: human gut; feature: human-associated habitat; material: faeces | place: Austria | collected 2013
AATAAGCGAAAGGTACAATATAGCTTACATGTATAAAATCTGGTTTGTTAAATCTGAGCTGAATGTATGTAAGCAGTTTGTTTCTATGCCTTAATCATAATCCGAAATCGGACTATACCTATTAAAAAAGGTTCGATTTCGGATTTTTGCGTGCTGCTTTACAGATCAGGAAAGCAAAAAGGGAGAGAAAACGTATATTGCAGAAGCTCTGGGACTGTAGGATGAGCTCTATTGCCTGCTTTTTATCAAAAAATAAAAAGGGGTATTTGATATGGATCCAAAGTTTTTAATGTGTAAAAAATGTGGAAGTACCATAACTTTTCTGACAGGCGAGGGAGATGACGTAAAATGTTGTGGGGATGAAATGGTAAGGTTGCATGCTTCTGAGACAGACGGCGCCAAGGAAAAACATGTTCCTAAGGTGAAAAAGCAGGAAGGTGCTGTAAGAGTTGATGTCGGAGAGATCAGCCATCCTATGGAAGACGATCATTTTATAGAATGGATATATCTTCAGACGAAAAGGGGCGGACAGTTTGCAAGACTTAAGGCAGGTGAAGAACCACGGGCTACGTTTGGAGTTTCGGCGGAAGTTCCGGGAGATGAAGCCATTGCTGTTTTTGCATACTGCAATAAGCACGGCCTCTGGAAAATGGGACTGTAATCAAAAAAAGATCCTTCATTAAAAAGAAGAAGGATCTTTTTTCATTATTCATTTTGAGCTTCTACTGTAAATTCCAAACCGTTTTCGGAATATACGGCTTTCAGATTCATATCGGAAAAATAGTTTTCAATATATTTGCGTAAATCATCATTTTTTTCTTCAAGAGAGAAAAACTGACCTCCGCATCTGTCATGAAAATGCAGGTGCATGGAAAAGCGTTTGTCAACTTCAGCTTTTAGTTTGCTTACTTCAGAAAAGGGTAATGCATACATGAATAAGAACCTCCTTTTTATTTTTAGTACTTTTCATATGATACCATGTTGATGAAGGGCATTCAAGATATCCCGGAGTGATAGAAATGATATTTAATAGTATCTTCAGTTTTGGAGAAACTATTAAAACAAAGGTGGTGATATGGTGTGGATAATTATGGCCATGGCTGTTATTGCAAGTATTTTTACATCTATAGGGCTGATTATGATAGGATTTTTGATGGTTACAGAATTTCCGGATGAGTGATTTTTCTGTGTGCATTAATAAGAATGCCGGGAAAATTTTCTTGCATATTATCTTTTCATATGATATAGTAATTCAGGTAGAAAGAAGAAGTTATCCGCTTCTCACCTAAGAGCGAAGGCTGTTTGGGTTAATAATAGGCAGATTTTGATTTTACTTTATTAAATGCGGAATCATAATTTATGCGAAAATTGGGGCGGATACATAGATCCGTTTTTTTATTATTCATAAAAACGGCAAGGGGAATTTATTAACGGAGTTTTATGGAGGTATAAGGCAATTAGCAGAGAAGCTATGATAAACGAAGAAATTCGTTCAAAGGAATTAAGAGTTATTGATACAGACGGTAGTCAGCTGGGAATAATGAGCAGGCAAGAAGCGCTTGATATATCGGAGGAAAAGAAGCTCGATTTGGTTTGTATTTCACCGAAAGCCAATCCGCCTGTTTGTAAGATTCTCGATTATGGAAAGTATAAGTATGAGCTTCAGAAGAAGGAAAAGGAAGCGAAGAAAAAGCAGAAGACTACTCAGGTCAAGGAGATCAGACTGTCAACATTCATAGAGGATCATGACATAATGGTTAAAGCTAAAACAGGTTCAAAATTCCTTAAGGATGGAGATAAACTGAAGGTGAGTCTGAGATTCAGAGGAAGAGAAAAGGATTATGTCGCAAGAGGGATGGAAGTAATGAACAAGTTTGCCGAAGCCGTTTCAGAAGTGGGTGACATCGATAGGAAACCTAATTTTGAAGGCAGAAGTCTTACTATGATTCTTACGCCGAAAAATGATAAATAAATTTAATAAGTAGGAGGATAATACGTCATGGCAAAGCAGAAAATGAAGTCTCACAGAGGCGCATCCAAGAGATTCAAGATAACAGGTTCAGGAAAAGTAAAGAGAAATAAAGCATATAAGAGCCATATTCTTACGAAGAAAAGCCAAAAGAGAAAGAGAGGCCTGAGAAAGGCTACGACTCTGACAAGCGCAGATCTTAAAAGAATAAAAGCGATATTAAGCAAGTAAGGAGGTAGCAAGATGGCAAGAGTAAAAAAAGGTGTAAATGCACATAAGAGACATAAAAAAGTTTTAAAAATGGCTAAAGGGTACTACGGTGCCAAGAGCAAGACTTTCAAGGCAGCTAAACCCGCTACTATGAGAGCTCTCCGTTCTGCTTATATAGGGAGAAAGAATAAGAAGAGAGAATACAGAAGGTTATGGATTGCGAGAATCAATGCTGCAGCAAGAATGAATGATATTTCATACAGCAGATTGATGAACGGGCTTAAGAAATCAAATATTGAAATAAACAGAAAAATGCTTTCAGAAATGGCTATCCACGATCCCGCGGCTTTCGCTAAGATCTGCGATACCGCAAAAAAGGCTCTTTAGAAACAAATAATATACAAGCAGATTATAGAGGTCAATTTATAGACCTCTATTTTTATTGTTGAAATTAAAGATAGAGTTTTATATAGAAAGGATTGTTTGCGTTGTTTATGCAAGCAATCCTTTTGAGGCAAGTTTAGTTTTCTGTACCATATGGTGTAAGCTGTCTCATATAGTCTATTATGTCACCTCTGTAGTCGCTCTTACAGCTCCATTTACCGGTGGAATTTATTATCATATTGTATTTGTGTTCTTCATCATATGGTGTCCACTTGGGAATTAAATCGTTGTTAGGATTGCCTGTCTTGGCAAAATGATACACCATAGACTGGGCTTTGGATATCATTTCATCAGACATAAGATCCGGATCACCGGTAAGTTCGGTATATCCGTCTTTACAGCCGAATTCAAAACACAGATCCATACAGTGAAGTGCTCTGCCATAAGGAGAGACTTCTGCTGAATCACCACTGTATTCAATGACACTTTTCATATCAGGCGCATATTCCCAGTAATAAAGATAGGTATTTTGATTGTATTTTGATTGAGTCTCGGCAATCATCTGAGTAGGGTAATTGAAATAGATTTCATTATACATATCCATAGCTTGTTTTACCGGATCATCACCCATTGTAAGGAAAGTGTCGTAGAATCCTTCTTTTTCCACTCCGTAATATCTGCCATAAGCATCGGATCTCATTGTATCTGTCTCTACCATATAATCGTATATTGACTGTGGGTCGGATATAGCCTCCGAGATACTGTTGTCCCAGTCGACAGCATTCCAATCCTCTTCGCCATTGGTGCCGCCTATAAGAAGGTCTATATCTGAAGCGACTCCATTTTGAAGATCTTCCCACCATGTTTCGGATACGATTCTGCCGTCTGCGCATTTAAGACCGGGGTGTACTCTGCCAAGGCGGTCTACGATGTCTGATATGTTTTCAGAGATATTTTTATCCGTCAAGGCTGCAGCTTCTTCTACTGTTCTCACCCCAAGCATTTCAAATATTATTTTGGAATTTTCTGTTACGGTTTCTTTTGATACTGCTTCTCTTGATTGGGTTCCGCTGTTGATGATAGCTCTGTTGAAATATTTGTGAGTACTTTGATCTGCCATAAGCATTTCCACAGCGCCTCCGCCTGCGGACTGTCCCATGATAGTTACGTTCTCAGGATCACCGCCGAATGCAGAGATGTTTTGGTTTATCCATTTTAAAGCTTGCGTCTGATCAAGCTTGCTTAAGTTTATAGCATCGGCATATTCATCTGTATATCCTTCCAGTACGGACATATCCACACCGGACATTATAGACATTCTGTAGTTGATGGTAACAAATACACAGTCTTCTCCTTCCGGAAGGCTTCTGATAAAGTATTCTCCGTCATAAGAAGGATCGGATGTTCCTCCCCATATACAACTGCCTCCATGGATAAACATTATTACAGGCTTATCCTTTGTTTCTGTATCTTTGGTCCATACATTAAGGAACAGGCAATCCTGTGAGCATGGGTCCTGAGATGCTGTTTCCACTTCATCGTAGGGCTGGATACAGTTATAACCGAAGGATGTAGCCTTTATTTCATCTTCTGCAGTTGTTTTAACATCTGTAGCTGCTTTAAAAGGCTCCATATTTCCGTATCGTATACCTAAAAATTCATCAATTCCCTCATTTTGCTGCCCTATATACGTTCCGGATGGTGCCTTTGCAACAGTCTGTGATTCGCCGCATCCGGAAAGGCTCATGCCAAAAGATAGGGTAAGACCTGCAAAAAACATTATTAATATCCTGTTCATTCTTTGCCTCCTTTCAAAAACATTTAATATGTTTTTAAAATAAAAACTTTTATTGCAGATTATTATAATTTACTGATAAAAATTTTGATATAGTACGACAGTACAGTTTTTGATCAGAGCTTGATTTTTTTGATCAGTTCATATCTGTTTTTAACATTTAGTTTTTTATATATATGTGAGAGATGTTGTTTTACGGTACTCTCGGATATATATAGTTTTTTTGCTATATCGGGATTGCTGAGGCCGCTGCAGGCGATGCTCAGCAATTCAAGTTCACGTGATGTCAGTTTGTATTTTCTGCCGACAGATTCTAAGGTCTCTTCACCAGTGATTCCCAGAATTTCAGGCATATAATAGTTTGCTCTGAATTCATTTTTCCTTGACACCATATAAAGGGTCAGGATACACATTGCCGCATAGAAAATATGGGCGGGATCGAAACTTGAAAACAGTATTTGGTTGGGAACCTCATCAAGGCAGGATATTATATCCCAGTTGGTGATATAAATCATGTAGATTACGAGGAATGAGGAAAAGAGCAGAACCCATTTTCTTTGCCGTTCTCCTTTCATTTTGAAGATTCCGTAGAAAATAAAAAATATACCTATGAGGATTAATGTTATATCGAATGTACAGTTGATATATAAAAGGATCTCAGAAGTTTTCTTTTGAGTGAGGCCTAATACAGACGGACTGAATTTGGCCATAAGGTTAAGAACATCCACAGTTATGCCGTATATGGCTGTGTATATGCAGAATCCTTTGATTCTGATAATATATGGATTTCCTGATATTGTGACTATGGCTGCGAGCCAAGAGGCTGCGATAAAGAAATAAGCCACATCTGAAAGAGTTGTAAGAGTATAGAACAGAGGTTTTGTAATATGCAGCTCAGTAAAAAACGTTACAAACATTTCCATTATAGTATAGGCAAGAAAGGATAAGAGCAGGACAGAGATTGTTTTGTATAGTGAACCTTCTCTCTTGACGGAAAATCTTACATATAACGTAGCGGCAACGGTGCAAGTTATTATGGTAAACACATAGAAAACCATACTTGTAAACATAGATAGTATTATCATTTCATCCTCCAATAATATTACAGATATTATTGCTTTTTAATATTTTTTTTGCAAGGCTTTTTTGTTTTGACAATCTCTCTTTTCGACAAATTGCGATGATTAAACAATATATAATCCTAATTACCATCGTTTTTACATAAAGGAATTTTACGGGTGAAAAAATTGATAGTATACGGGGAGATTCTCTTCATAGAGAATTTCGTAATAGGGTGCGTGCTTCTTTACATAACAGCTGAGATTTTTAAAGTCAGATTCACTGTTTTAAAGGATAAGATCAGATTTGTTTTAGGCGGTGTAATGTGCGGCATTTTTTCCATGGAAATATTTTTGCCACTGCCAATGTATTTTACGGTTATATCCGAGATAATGTTTGCCTTTGCTGTATGTTTTGTTGTATTAGGTAAAGAGCGTATATGGAAGAAAGCTCTGACCATGATTCTTGTGACATATTTTATGGGAGGCCTTACAATGGGGCTTTTGCTGATAACTCAAAACCCCGGTATATATACAGCTTCGGGAATATACACAGGAGATATGAAAGCTGCCTTTTTAGCTCTTTTTATCGGTATGGGTACATTCACTGCTAAGCAAATAATGAAAACTGTGGCAAGCAGGAAGTTTTATGAGGAACATGTTTTTGATGTAAAGATATTTATCGGAGATGAAGTCTTTGAAACAAAAGGTTTTTTCGACACCGGAAATCAGCTTACAGATCCTATAAACGGAAAACCTGTAGCGGTGGCTCAGGAAAGTCTGTGGAGTAGATTCGAAGATGAGGGCGCTGTCAGTGATGACAGAATAGGCATTGTACCTTACGAGGCAATAGGAACAAAGGGTATAATGATGTCGCTTCGTGTGGATTTTATAGAAATTTCAGGAAGACGGCTCAGGGGAAATGTTATTGCTAAGGGAAGCAGAGAATTCAACATATATGGGAAAGCAGCCAATGGGTGTGAGTTGCTTTTATCCAAAGATATGTCGGACAGGAAAACGTGAAGGGAGAGGAATAATGATAAGGAAATTGATGTTATGGCTGAGGCTGAAATTTTTAAACAAGAAAAATAAAGTTTTTTACATAGGAGGTAATGATACGCTGCCGCCTCCTCTCTCTGCAGAGGAAGAACATAAGGCCATACTGGGATTTATGGCGGGAAGTAAAATAGACAGAGATCTGCTGATAGAACATAATCTTAGACTGGTGGTCTATATAGCAAAGAAGTTTGAAAGTGCAGGTGTGAATGTGGAAGATCTTATTTCCATAGGAACCATAGGATTGATAAAGGCTGTTAATACCTTTAAGATAGAAAAGAATATAAAACTGGCTACATATGCATCAAGGTGTATAGAAAATGAGATTCTTATGTATCTGAGAAGAAATAATAAAATAAAGGGGGAAGTATCTTTAGATGAGCCTCTCAATGTGGACTGGGATGGAAACGAGCTTCTTCTTTCTGATATATTAGGTACAGAAAGTGATGAGGTCTATGGGCATATAGAAGAGGAAGTGAATAAAAGCCTTTTGGGATATGCTATGGATAAACTGACAGGAAGAGAGCGTGAAATAGTGGAAATGAGATTTGGTCTTGCCGGAGGCAGAGAATTGACTCAAAAGGAAGTTGCCGATAAAATGGGAATATCGCAGTCATATATTTCAAGACTGGAAAAAAAGATAATAGGAAGGCTGCAAAAGGAAATAAAAAAATTAGGATAAAGTGGTAAAAAAATATTGAAATAAACTATATACTGGTGTATCATAAAAAACATAGTGAATAAATATGCTGTACAATTAATAAAAATTCAAACAAGCAACATGAAATCGGAGGCATTAATTTATGAAATATAAAGTATTTATTGACGGTGCGGAAGGCACTACAGGGTTAAAGATACATCAATATTTTCAAAAACGCGATGATATAGAAGTATTAAAAATAGATTCAGATAAGCGTAAGGACTTAGAGGAAAGATTGGCATTGATAAAAAAAGCCGATGTTTCCTTTTTGTGTCTGCCTGACTCTGCCGCAAGAGAAATTGCGGATGCAGCGCCTGCGGAATGCAGGATACTTGATACATCTACTGCTCACAGAACTGATCTTTCATGGGTATATGGAATGCCGGAACTTTGTCCGCAGCAGAGAGATATGATAAAAGAAAGCAACAGGGTGGCTGTGCCCGGGTGTCATGCAACAGGAGTCATTTTGCTGATAAAGCCGTTACTTGAAGCAGGTATTATATCGGCGGACTATCCTTTCTCCGCTACTTCACTTACAGGCTACAGCGGAGGCGGAAAAAAAATGATAGCACAGTATGAGGCAGGAGATAGGCAAAGAGGCAATATGGGAGGGCAGGATATTCTATGCAGTCCGAGACAGTATGGAATATCGCAGACACATAAGCATCTTCCGGAAATCCTGTCGGCAACGGGAATCAGTACACCGCCTGCATTTATGCCTATAGTTGGAGATTACTACAGCGGCATGGAGGTGATTGTACCTGTTAAAATCAGCGGTGCATCAAAAACGGATGTAGAAAAAATAATGTCGGATTATTATGAAGGGCAGCCCTTAGTGAAAGTAAAAGAATCTCTTGATGATGAAGGATTCATAGCAGCGGGAAGGCTGTCAGGATCAAATACACTTGAAATAGCTGTAGAAGGAAACGATGAAAATATATTGCTCATAGCAACTTATGATAATCTGGGCAAAGGCGCGTCGGGAGCTGCGATACAGAATATGAATATTATGCTTGGAATAGATGAAACGAAAGGGTTGATATAGATATGTCAGAGATTATCATAAAGGATATTGAGGGAGGAGTCTGTGCTCCGAAAGGTTTTAAGGCCGCGGGAACAGCCTGTGGTATAAAAGGCAAAACAGATAAAAAAGATCTGGCTCTTATAGTAAGCGATGTCATGTGCAGTGCAGCGGCAGTATATACTACAAACAAAGTTAAGGGAGCGCCTCTTGAAGTTACAAAGCGTAATATTTCCGATGGAAAAGCTATTGCGATAATATGCAACAGCGGTAATGCCAATACATGCGCGCCAAACGGAATAGAGATAGCAGAAAAGACATGTCAGACAGCGGCGGACAGTATAGGCGCTGACAAAGAGGATATAGTGGTTTGTTCCACGGGGGTCATAGGACAGGAGCTTTATATAGAACCCTTTGAGAGGGGTATTCCGGCGCTGATGCAACAACTCAGTTATCAGGGGTCAGCATCTGCCGCAGAAGCCATCATGACTACGGATACGGTTCCAAAGGAGACAGCAGTGGAATTTGTCATAGGAGGAAAGGTATGTAAGATCGGCGGTATAGCGAAGGGTAGCGGAATGATAAATCCCAATATGGCAACCATGCTTTCATTTATAACTTCCGATGTAAGTATATCGCCTGAAATGCTGGACAAGGCGTTGAAAGAAGATGTGAAGACAAGTTACAACCAGATCTGCGTAGACGGAGATACTTCCACCAACGATATGACGGTGGTTCTTGCCAATGGCCTTGCAGGAAATGAGAAGATAGTAAAGGATGGAGATGATTTTGAGGCTTTTAAAGCAGCTCTGTCGAGGGTGACAGTTTATCTGGCAAAGAGACTGGCAAGAGACGGCGAAGGAGCTACAAAGCTTATTGAATGTCGCGTCAGCGGAGCTGCGGACGATATTCAGGCTCGAATCATAAGTAAATCAGTCATAGCTTCAGATCTGCTTAAAGCAGCCATGTTTGGAGCAGACGCTAACTGGGGACGTGTATTGTGTGCAATAGGATATGCTCCCGGAGAATTCGGTACAGAAAACATAGATGTTATTATGGAATCGGATAAAGGCAGCATTCAGGTATGCAGCGGATCGAGACATAAAGAATACAGTGAGGAAAAGGCGTCGCAGATCTTGGCAGAAGAGGAAATCACCATAATTGTAGATATGCACCAGGGAAGCGGCAGTGCTGTGGCGTGGGGATGTGATCTTACATATGATTACGTTAAAATAAACGGAGATTACAGGAGTTAATAATGGTAAGTCAGAAATATTTAGATAAAGCAGAAGTTTTAATAGAGGCTCTTCCATATATACAGCGTTTCAACAGAAAAATAATTGTTGTAAAATATGGCGGCAGTGCTATGATAGATGAGGAGCTTAAAAAAGATGTTATTGAGGATGTAGTGTTGCTTAAGCTGATAGGCTTTAAGCCGATAATAGTTCACGGAGGCGGTAAGGAAATCAGCCGTTGGGTGGACAAGGTGGGAATGGACACCAAGTTTATAAACGGGCTTAGAGTTACTGACGCAGAGACTATGGAGCTGGCGGAGATGGTGCTGGCCAAGGTAAATAAAGAATTGGTGACAAAGATCCAGTCTCTTGGAATAAAGGCGGCGGGTATCAGTGGACAGGACGGAGGTCTTCTTACTGTCAAGAAAAAATATTCAGATGGCAAAGATATCGGATTCGTCGGTGATGTTACTAAAGTAGAACCTAAGATATTGAAAGATCTTCTGGAAAAAGATTTTCTGCCGGTAGTTTTTCCTATAGGATTGGATAGTGAAGGAGTTTCCTATAATATTAATGCTGATGAGGCGGCAAGTTCTATAGCCACAGCTCTCAAGGCTGAAAAGCTGGCATATCTTTCCGATGTTGAGGGTGTCAGGATGGATCCGTCTGATCCCGAATCTGTAATATCGGAACTTTATACTAATGAAGCTAAAGAACTGATAGAAAAAGGTATAATATCAGGAGGAATGCTCCCTAAAATACAAAATTGCATAGACGCTATCAATAAAGGTGTCTCAAGGGTACATATAATGGACGGAAGGATACCTCACGGTCTTCTTCTGGAGATATTTACAAATAAGGGTATAGGTGACGTTTTATCGTCTTACGCTCACGCTGGAGTCGTTTGATGCGTTCCAGATATTTAGCAGCTGGATTTCAGCTTTAAATTGACCAATTTTAAAAATATCGCCTAATCCCATAGCGTGTCTCACTTCCTTTGTATTTTTATTACACACAACATATATATATAATCGCAAATGCGGTTATATCATTCAATTTTTCCTACAGCCAAATATGGAATAAACATGATGTAGTAGTTATCTACAGTCGTTCCAACACCATACTTCTGTCTGTAGCATTCAATACATTCTGTCAAAAATTCATTGGTGACTTCCAGATACTCAGCCACCTCATATCGATTCTGGCATCCGGCTTCGTAGGCTCTGATCAGACCTTGCAAGCCGATCTGTTTATTGTACGCCCAGAGTCTTGCCTGACGTTCCTGTTTGCGATTTGTCGGGACGCTCATGTCAAGGATATTCCCGACAGTAGTATAGTAGTGTCCGAGTTCCTCTGCGAGCACGCAGGTTTTCTGTGTAGAGTCCATGTCTTTTTTTATGGCTACAACACCATCACAGTACAATCCTTTAATCCGGTCACTTTCAAATGTATAGTCCACAACTTCTATACCGTCCTCGCAGGCTTCTTCCTGTAAACGCTCGTATGTATTCATATAAGCACCTCCCACTCAAGTATATCTGACAAGCTGTCCAATAATTAGGACTGCTTTCTTTTTGTCTTTACATATTCTGCAAAATTCTTGATTTCTTCCAGTTCGGATTCTGTATATTCTTCGCCATCGAAATGTGCGGCGAGAGTAGTTGGCTGATAGTTCTGATCAGCTACCATCTTTTCTAATTCATCAGCACTTATTCCAAGTGCATTGCAAATTTTACATACATTAATGTAGCCGGCTTTTTCTGCTCCACGTTCTAGAATTGCCTTGACTGTAGAATACGGTAATCCGGAAATTTTTACTATGTCGGCTACTTTCATATTTTTCTGTTCCATCAATTTTCTAAGTAATTCAGCACGTTGTTCCATGACGATTACCTCCTTGTCTTGATATTACAATATTGCGTTATTAATGTAAATAGAAAATTGCAATATTTTGCAAAAAAGTTGTTGACAATTGCGCAATATTGCAATATAGTAAAAATACGAATTGCGAAATTGCGCAATGGAAAGGAGAAAAGAATAAAATGCCAGAAGTAAAAGTTGAAAACTTAGAGGCAGAGATGAAGAGAAAAAAGATATCCAGAAGCGATATCGCGTCTTTACTGGGACTTTCGTATAGAACAATTCATTCACGATT
>OLOZ01002203.1_pt1 | contig 11494 bp, 10 predicted proteins | sample 1673021 | NCBI WGS metagenome assembly OLOZ01 (sample SAMEA3136747, study PRJEB25190) | human gut metagenome | biome: human gut; feature: human-associated habitat; material: faeces | place: Austria | collected 2013
TATTCGCGAGTTCAGCCGCCAGAAGGAGAGCATGGGCTCTATGGTTGAGGATATGATGCAGGGTGACATGGCTGCTATGGCGAAGAAGATCGCCGAGCTGCAGACCCAGGTTGACGAGGCGTTGCGCAACACGTTCCGCCCCGAATTCCTCAACCGCATCGACGATGTGATCACGTTCAATGCGCTGACGTCTGCCGAAATCGAGCCGATTGTGAACCTGCAACTCGTCAAGGTGCGCGAGCGTCTTGCCGAGCGTCGCATCGACCTCGAGGTCAAGCCCGCGGCGGTCGAGCAGCTTGCCATCGACGGCTACGATCCCGTATATGGCGCACGTCCGTTGAAGCGTCTGGTTCAGCGCGAAGTGGTGGACCGCGTTGCCAACGAGATGATTGCGGGCCATGTGTTGGAAGGCTCCAAGGTCGTCATCGATATGGACATCATGGAGGGCTACACCTGCACGGTGGAAGCGCCGCAGGTTGTGGAAAGCGTGCATGATGATGTCGCCGACGGCTCCTACGAGGTGCCTGAGGCGTAAGACGCGCGAATGGCGAGCAGTCGTCCTGAGCAAAGGCCGCTTAAGGCGCCGCATGCGTAATCGCAATAAGGCGACATGCCGCGAAGTCCTTGAATAGGGGGCGTTTCCGAAAGGAGCGCCCCCTGTTTGCGTTTGCACCCGCAGTGGGTCTTTCGTGATTCTCGCTATTTAGAAAGGCGCTTCGAAGGCCCGATTTCTCGGTGCTTGTTCGATATACCCTCAAGGGGTATACTCCTTTCAAAAATCCAATACCCTATGGGGGCATAGGAGGATGCAATGGAAACATACGAGCAGGATTCGTGCTGCATGGGCAAGCAGAATACGGCGGCATCGGGCAAGACCCAGCAATGCGGCGCATGCAGGCACAAGGACACCGAACGCGCGGCAGAGCTCCAGTCGGACATCCAGAAGCGCCTCAATCGCGCGATCGGCCAGCTCAACGGCGTGAAGGCCATGATTGAGGATAACCGCTACTGCGGAGATGTGCTCATGCAGCTTTCTGCTTCGGAGGCGGCAATCCGGCGCATTTCGGAAATCATCCTGCAAGATCATCTCGAAACGTGCGTGGTCGAACAGATTCGCAGTGGCAACGCCGAAGTGGTCGACGAAGTCATGCAGCTCATCAAAAGGTTTGGCTAGGCCATGAAGCAGACGTTCGACATCACGGGAATGACCTGCGCGGCATGCTCGGCGCGCGTCGAGAAGGCGACGCGTGCTGTGGAGGGCGTACAGGATGTTGCCGTCAATCTGCTCAAAAACAGCATGGAGGTTTCGTATGCGGACGAAACGCCTGCGGCAATGCGGCGTGTAGATGATGCCGTGTGCGCGGCGGTGAGCCATGCGGGCTACGGCGCCGAGGTTCGTGGAAGCGGTCTTGCGGCCGCGGGCCCGTCGTCAAATGGGGCTTCGTCTCGTTCGGCGCAACGAACCGGCTCGCAGCAGCGCGCCGAAGCGGAACGCAAGCAGATGCGTACGCGCCTCATCGTGTCCTTCGTATTTACTATTCCTTTGTTCTACCTTTCCATGGGCCATATGTTCGGTTGGCCCATGCCGTCGTTTTTCTCGGGCGCAGAAACCGTCTTGCCGCTCGCGCTGACGGAATTTCTGCTTCTGTTGCCTGTTATCTTCGTCAACTTCAAGTTCTTCAAGGTCGGCTTTGCCAGCTTGGCACATGGCGCTCCCAATATGGATTCGCTCATAGCGCTGGGCTCTACCGCCTCCACGCTGTATGGCGTTTATGCGCTGTATCGCATGGGCTATGCGTTTGGCGCGGGGCAGGTCGAAGTGGCGCACGCTTTCGCCATGGATTTGTATTTCGAGTCCGCCGCTATGATTCTCACGCTCATCACGTTGGGTAAGTATTTCGAAGCGCGCGCGAAGGGGAAGACGACCGATGCGGTGACGTCTCTTATGAATCTTTCCCCTAAGACGGCGCTTCTGCGCGTGGATGGGGAAGAGCGAGAGGTTCCCATCGAGGATGTACAGGTGGGTGACGAGCTGGTTGTGCGCACGGGCGCGAGCGTGCCCGTGGACGGCGTGGTAATCGAGGGTTCTGCTGCCGTAGACGAATCGGCCATTACGGGCGAGAGCGTTCCGGTCGAGAAGAACGCGGGCGACCGCGTCATCGGCGCGACGGTCAGCCGTTCGGGTTGGATGGTTCTTCGTGCGGAGCACGTGGGAGAAGATACGGCGCTGGCGGGCATTATTCGTATGGTTGATGAGGCAACAAGCTCGAAAGCGCCCATCGAAAAGATCGCCGACAAAGTGAGCGGCGTGTTTGTGCCTGTGGTCATGGTCGTTGCTCTCGTGGCGTTTTGTGTATGGATTGCAATGGGGGCCGGGCTTGAGACGGCGCTTGCGCGCGCCATCTCGGTGCTGGTCATTTCGTGTCCGTGCGCGCTCGGCCTTGCCACGCCGACGGCCATTATGGTGGGCACCGGGCGCGGCGCGGCAAGCGGCATTCTTGTGAAGTCGGCCGAAGCGCTTGAGACGGCTCTGCAGGCAGCTCATGACGTGAAGACCGTCGTGCTCGACAAGACGGGGACCATTACGCAGGGACATCCCAGCGTTGTCTCGTTCATGTGCGCTGAAGGCGCAGACGAGCGCGGGCTTGTAGCGTCTGCGGCGGCGGTCGAGCGCTATTCCGAGCATCCGTTGGCGAAGGCTCTTGTCGATTATGCGGGCGAGCAAGAGGTGGCTATTCCTGAAGCGAGGGAGTTTTCCCAGGTCGAAGGAGGTGGTGTAAGCGCCGTTGTCGGGTCGTCCCGCTACATGGTGGGCAATGCGCGTCTTATGGAAAGCTGCGGCGTCGCTTTGGACGGGTTCGCCCTTATGGGAGAGCGCGCGGCAGATGAAGGCGCTACGCCCCTGTTCGTGGCGAAGGACGGTTCCGTCGTGGGCATGGCGGCCGTGGCGGACGCGGTGAAGCCTACGAGTGCTCAGGCCGTGAAGGCGCTTTCCGCCATGGGCATTGCTACGGTCATGATGACGGGCGACGGCGAAAGGACCGCCCTTGCCGTTCAGAAGGCATGTCCCGTCGATCGCGTGATAGCCGGCGTATTGCCTGCGGATAAGGAGCGCGAAGTTGCGCGCCTTGCCGAAGGGAATCCTGGCACCGTTGCCATGGTGGGCGACGGCATCAATGACGCGCCCGCGCTCGCCCGCGCCGATGTAGGCATAGCGATCGGGGCGGGAACGGATATTGCCATGGATGCCGCCGATATGGTGCTGATGCGCAGCGACTTGCTGGACGTGGCCCGCGCCATCCAGCTTTCGCGCGCAACCATGCGTATCATCAAGCAGAATCTGTTCTGGGCGCTGGTATACAACGCCGCCTGCATTCCCGTTGCTGCCGGCGCGTTGGCCTGGGCGGGAGTGACGCTCAGCCCCATGATAGCCGCTGCGGCCATGAGCTTAAGTTCGGTGTGCGTGGTAAGCAATGCGCTTCGTTTGCGCAGGTGGAAGCCGGTGGAATATTTGGCGCATGATGAGATCGGGGCCGATGGCACGTTGGGCCGTCGCCAAAACGATGAAGAAGTCGAAAACGACGAGAAGGAGAAACCCATGGAAAAGACGTTGCATGTCGAAGGAATGATGTGCCCCCGTTGCGTGGCCCATGTGAAAAAGGCGCTCGAAGAAGTGCCAGGCGTCGAGTGCGCCGATGTCGATCTGGATGCGAAGCGCGCCGTAGTGACGCTCTCCGAAGACGTTGCCGACGAAACGCTCATCGAAGCCGTGGTAAAGGAAGACTACGAAGCCTCGATGGAGGCGTAACCCACCTGCGGCTTTCTCCGAAATTTATAAGCTCGCATTGGGCAATACGTTCAGAAGCACAAAGGGTATCGATACATCGCGATGCCGTTTTAGAGTATGCTCGAAAGAACGAATGGCGCAATGAGCGCAAAAGACGAGCGCCGCTGACGTTGCGCCGCAGGCAGAACCTGACGAGACGCGGGGAGGACTCATGGAAAACGATTCCGAACGCATGATGATGCAGATGATGGCGAACATGATGGCAGGCAAGCGGGACGAAGAGCCCGAGAGCTGCTCTTCATGCAGGATCGACTTCTTCGAACGCGAGAATGCTGTGGACAATCAGGCGGAAGGCGTGTTTTCTCGCATGCTTTTCAAAGGATGCTTCGCCATTGACGGGTATGTGATTCAGAACGCCGAAGGCGAGCCTGTGGAATCCGGGCTCGGCGCCGATTTCGACGAGGCGAACGGCCCTACTGCGGCGTGGGTGTGGTTTTGCCGCCCCGCCAACGACGCGGTGAAGGAGAAGTTCCAGGAATTCTTCGGCGGTTCTTTCGACGAAAGCGGCCAGCGTATGGATATCTCCACCGATAGATTTGTTGCATTTTCTGATTCTAAGTCGTGGGGCTCCTACGAAGAAGCGTTCGGCGGTTCTTTCGACGAAGACGAAAACGACGCGCTTTGGTAGCCTGGGCCGATAGGGCCGTTATTTTGCAGGTTTCCTGCGGAAGAGCGTGATCATCACAATTACGAGGGCTACGGCCGCAACGGCGGCGGGTCCCACTACAAACGGCAAAGCGGCCATCAGGTCGCTTTGTTGTTCTTGGCCTTCCTCCGGGCCTTCGAGGATTTCGAAGGTTGCATGCTGCTGTCCGGTGCAGTTGCCTATTCCTGCCACGATGAGCATGGCCGTTCCTTCTTCCACGTTGTCTTCGTAGGAGACCGTGTAGTCGACGTCTTCGACAAGGATTTTTCCTTCGAGTTCAACGGTGGGCGCGGGGCAGAGGGGTTCTCCTGTCTCGGTCTGGTCGGCAATGACGTCGACGGTGGCGTAGGCAAGGTCTCCGGGAAGAATGGTGAATCCGGTTTCTATGGTTCCGCCGTAGGCCCCCTTGCCGGTGATGGTCACGGAGACGGTGCCGGGGTTTATGTTGTCGCCCTCGAAGGCCACGTCGAAGTCTTTTCCTTCGCGCAGCGCCTTGTTTTCGAGCTTCAGCGTGATGGTGGGCTCGACGGGGCTTCCGTCGTACATGACGTCTTGCAATCCCTGGACGCGCGCGTTGCTGATATCGATGCTGCCTGTGACGCCGCGCTTCTTCTGAAGGTTTTCGTAGGTAAGCAGCATGGGGCTGAGCTCGTTGCGAAGCGCTTCGGCCGCCCCGTCGATGCCCGAACGGCCTTGCGTATCGGCCGCGAAGGCGGAATGGGGAACCCCCGCGAACAATGCGGCTGCGACAGCGAGTGCTACCAGCGCATGTCCTTTTTGCATGGGTTCTCCTTTTTGCAGAATACTGGGTGGTTGCAACGGCGTTTTCGACACGCGATGTGCTCGGGCGTCCGCGAGTTCGTGACTCGGGGGATTTTGCCATCTACACAATTCGCGCTCACTTGTCGGCTCTCGTGGTTCTTGCGAGCATGCCCGATTATAATCCAGGCATGTCGAGATTGAACTCTACACAGCAGAAGTCCATGGCCGCCGCAATCGTTTTGGTGGTTGGCGTGCTGCTGTCATACGCCAGCGGAAAGGCTTTCATTCCTTCCGAGGTGTTGACCGATCAGGTGCTTTCCAACATTCATCATGCCGAACGGCAGGCGGTGACGCTCGCTCCGGGCGATGAGGTGGCTTCGCTCGGGTTGCGCCATACGGTGCCTACGGCGCTTGAGGAAGCGGTGCTTGTTGATGTCGTCGACGGCGACTCCATAGACGTGCTGGTCGGCGGCAAAGAAAAGACTGTCAGAATGATTGGCATCAACACCCCTGAGGCAGGCGGCGACGGCCAGGAGAAAGGCACGGCCGAAGGCGTCCAGGCTGCAAATCACCTTCGTATGATCCTTCATGTGGGCGATGTGGTGTATTTGCAGAAGGACACTACTGACAGCACGAAGAACGGCCAGCTGCTTCGCTTCGTCTGGATTGCAAAGCCGACAAGCTTCACGGACGTCAACGAAGTCCGCGCTAAAATGCTCAATGCGAAAATGTTGGCAGAGGGCTATGGCGTCGCTCACAAGGATAAGCCGAATGATGCGTATTTCACCATTTTCAAGGCGTCGCAGCTCGAGGCGTACCACGCCGATAAGGGCCTTTGGGCGGAGGGTACTGACTGGTCCTACGCAATCTAGGGGTGTGTTCGCTTCGCGTGCGGCATGGCGCTGTGTGGGCGATTGGCTGCCACTTCTTCAAAAGACGGCACAAGGCAAACAGGAGGAACTATGTATTCGTATAAGACGCGTGGAACATGCTCCCGCTCCATTCAGTTCGATGTCGTTGACGGCGTTGTGCGCGATGTTCGTTTCGAGGGCGGCTGCAATGGGAACTTGAAAGGTATCGGCAGGCTCGTTGAGGGCATGCCGGCGCAGCGCGTCGTCGAGCTGCTCGAGGGAACGTCATGCGGACCGCGCCCTACGAGCTGTCCCGATCAGCTCGCCCAAGCCTTGAAACTTGCGTTGGAGAATCAAAGATAGTTTGCAGAGAAGTGGGCTGTTTCGGCCGAATTACCCTTGATGCTGGCTGTTTATTGCGTATCATTCACGGTAAAGCGCACATTACGTAAACAGGCTGTTCGTAAAACGAACGGTGACCTGGGCGCTGATGCTTTTCTTGGCGAACCGGTGTGCTGCGTGTTTTGTTGTTGGTGGCAAACAAGGAGGTTCGGTATGAAGCAGGAAAACAGGAGGGGCAAGGCTCTTTCCGTTGTGATGTCAGCAACGCTTGCGGCAACGTTCGGTGTGCCGGCGTTGGCCGTGGCGGACGAGGCAGCGCCTACGCCTGCGGCTATTGAGCAGTCTGCGGCGAATGATGGCGTTCAGCAGGGCACTCCTGCGGCTGCTCCGACGGAGCAGAAGGCTTCACAGGCTCAGGTGGAAGGCGCCATCAAAATCGGAGAAACGTCTTATCCGACTTTGCAAGAGGCCGTTGACGCCGTGTCTGCCGGAACGGCATCTGGCACGGTTGTCACTCTGACGGGCGATGTCTCTGGCAATGGAGTGGTGGTCAAGAGCGGAACGGATCTTACGCTTGACCTTGGAGGACACACCTATACGGTGGATGGAAGCACCGTTGGATCGGCGGGAACCGAGACAAACGGATTCCAGCTTCTCCAGAATAGCAATATCACGTTCAAGAACGGAACCATCAAGTCCGATAAGGCTGTAATCCTGATTCAGAATTACAGTAATCTGACTCTTGACGGCGTGTCCCTCGAAGGTGGCAAGCTTACCCAGTACACCCTGTCCAACAATAATGGCAACACGGTGATCGGCGCGGGCACGAATGTGAAAGCCGGCCAGGCTGCTCCCGGGGTCGCATTCGATGTGTGCGGATTTTCGTCCTACAAGCAAGTTAGCGTGACGGTTTCTCCCGATGCCGGCGCTATTGTGGGCGCAATCGAGCTTTCTTCCGGAAACGATGCGGATCTTTCTCTCTCTCGATTAACGGTGGAGATCTTTCTGCGGCTAGCTTGAACGTTGCGTCCGGCGGCGATAAGGTGAAGGTCGAAAAGAGCGAGAACGTGGCGCTTCCCGCCCCCGACGGACATCAGTGGGTGGATGGCAGCCTGGTTGCGGTCGGCAACAACGTTGCTGCGATTAAAAAGCAGACGGCTCCGTTGTAGGGTACGAAAGCGTTTCCGAGGCGATTGAGAAGGCATCGGACGGCACGGTTGTGTTCCTGCTCGCCGATGTCGAAGAAGACGTGGTTATTCCTGAGGGCAAAACCGTCTCCATCGATCTTTCGGGTAAAAAGATTGCCAACCTGACGGGCAACACCATTACGGTTGGCGCGGACGCCAACTTCTCCGTTGTCGATTCCGTTGGCGGCGGCGTTGTGGACAATGTAACGCATGGCAAGGCGGCTCTTTCCATCGAGGAGGGCGCAAAGGTCGTCCTGAACGGCGGAACGTTCGAGCGCTCCAAAGAGGCCGGAACCGCTTCGGGCGCAAACGGTAACTCCTACTACACGATCCTCAATAAAGGCGATCTTGAAATCAACGGCGGTACTACGGTGAAGCTGCTGCTGGCAGACGGCTCTCCCGCCGGCTTCTCGAGCGTCATTGCCAACGGCTGGTATTCGGGCTCGCCGAGCACGCCCGGCTATACGGCGCAGCTCACGATGAACGGTGGCGTAGTCGAGGGCGGAAAATACCTCAAGAACGACTCCTATGGAACGATGACCATCAACGGCGGAGAGGTTAAGAACGGAGCCGAAGCCTCTATTCTCAACTGGAACGAGCTGACCATCACCGGCGGAACGTTCGGTCCTGCTGATGACGCGAATGGCGTTGTGTTCAACGTAAAGGCCGGAGACTCCGAGCAGGGCAAGACCGTTGTTCTTGGCGGAACCTTTGTGACCACGGGCGATCAAGAGGTCATCTTCACGAGCGATGACGCCAATAAGTCTGAAAATGCTGAGGTTTCTGGAGGCGTGTTTGAAGGTAATCCTCCTGCAGATGAATACATCGCCCCTGGCTTTGGATTCGAAAAGCAAGAGGACGGCTCTTTCGGAATTGTTGCTGCTAAGCTTCTGGCGAAGGATTCCGTTATCGACGGCGTGTATTCCTACGACGTAAAGGGCGGCAAGGCTGCCGCGCTCGCCGAGAGCGATCTGCTTGCTCTTGTCGAGATGAGTGTCGAGCAAGGTTACGCGGTGAAGGTGGACACGAAGCATCTTGCAGAGCTGAACAAGGCTATCGGCGCTGCCGATACGAGCAAAACGTTCGACTTCGTTTTCACTGCGGTTAAAGACGGAACGGCCGAAGGTGACGAGAGCGGGGTCGACCCCCTGACCGTTACGGTGAAGCTTTCCGACTCCGCTGCCGGTTCTGGCTCCGAGGGAGGCTCGGCTGCTGGCAATGCGGGCGGCAACTCTTCTGATGATACGAACCAGGCCGCGAAGGCCGACGGCTCGAAGGGCTCCGCAACGTTCGCTAAGACGAATGACGCATCCAATGCCGCAGTTGCCGCAGTTGCGCTGACCGGCGTTGTGGCCGCAGGTGCCGCTGCCGCTGCGACGCGCAAGCGTCGCGAAGAGTAGCGGCTTCGCTGAAAAGGCAAAGTCGTTGGAATAGAGGGATTGCTACTGCCCTCGAGAAGACGACGTAGCATTTCGCCCTAACGTTTCCGCGAATGGGCGCACGCAAAAAGGCTCCGACGAATCGGAGCCTTTTTTCTTGCCTGTTTTCGGAGTCTTTCGAAGATGGTGCAACAATTTCTAAATAAATTCGCACCTAAGGGGGCGCTTCGTCGTTAAAGAGGATAGGAGGTGAGAAACGTTTGAAGACAGGAAGCACATCGTTTGACGAGAAAGCGATGCGTCTCATGGTTGAGCGGCACTATGAAGATGTGTTGGCGTACTGCAGGCGCCACGCCCCCGTGTCTGCGGCGGAAGATTTGACGCAGGAGACGTTTCTTCGGTTCGTTCGTCGTGCCGAAGCGTATGACGAACGGGGCAAGCCCCTTGCGTTGCTTTTAACCATAGCGCGCAATGCGTGTATCGATGCGGCGCGATCGGCCGGTCGGGCACCGAGTTTTGTCGAACTTGACAAAGGCCTTGAGCCGTCGCAGAGCGATTTGTATGCCGTAGAGCTGGAATCGGCTTTAGCTTCGTTGCCGCCTGATGAGCGTGAGGCTTTAGAACTGCGTTTCGATCAGGGTCTTGGTGTGGCAGAAGCGGCTTCTGTCATGGGGATGTCGCGTTTTGCGATGAATAGGCTCCTCAAACGTGCGCTCGCGCACGCGCGCAGCGCTCTTGCCCCGGAACCGAAAGGGAGGTTGAAGTGAGGACTCTCGAAGACGATTTGAAGGCGTATTACCGCTCCCGCCGCGTTTCCGCAGACCCGGCGGTAAAAGCGGCCGTGGCGGACAGGGTCGCCCGTGAATGTGCCGATATTCGCGCAGAGCGGGATGTTGCGTTTGATGGGATGCCCTTATCCGTCGCCGAAAAGATTCGATGCGGACAAGTGGCCGATTATGCTGCGTTCGTTGCGGGGCAGGCGCGTTTCATGGGCGTCCGTTCATGGCTGCTTCAGGCGGCTGTTGTGGCGCTTGTGGTTTTCGTTTCCTGGGCTGACCCGTCTGGGACGATGGGACTTTTTGCCTGTCTTGCAGGTGCGGCTATTGCCGTGTGCGGCTTGCCCGACATATTCGCATCGCGCATGTGCGGCCTTGTAGAGCTCGAGCGGTCGTGCAAGTTCAATGCGCGGTCCGTTGCGTCCGCGCGCATGACGGTGCTGGCATGCGCAAACGCCGTGGCGCTTTTCGTCTCATCGTGCCTCATCGCCGCAGAAGGCGAGGTTGTCTTGGTCGTCGCGCAGGTCTTCGCGCCGTACTTTCTTACGGTGGGCGGATGCCTTGCGGCGGCACGTCGCATGGGCGCATCGGGCGCGCTCGCTGCTTCGGCGGCCTGGGGTTCGATCGTGGTGGCGGTTGCCTATGGTTTGGCAATCAAGTGCTCCTGGGTCTACGAGATGGCTTCCTGGTGGATATGGGGGATTGTCGTTGTTGCTGCGGCGGCATGGATGCTTTTCGAGGCGCGCCGTTGGCTTTCCGACATGCGGTTCTCTCCCAGGGTTCTTGCTTTCGATTCCTCGTATGTAAATCGATGAGCTTAGCGGGTTTGGAGAAGTCTTAGATGGTAAAGGAGGAAACCGTGGAGCTTTCTCTCGAAAATGTGACAAGGCGCTTTGGGCAGAAGGATGCGGTAGCAGGAGTTTCCGCTGTGTTGAAGCCGGGAGTCTATGGCCTGCTTGGGGCGAACGGAGCTGGTAAAACGACGCTCATGCGCATGGTGTGCGATGTTTTGCGACCGACGAGCGGGCGCATTGCGTACAACGGTGTCGACGTGGCCTCGATGGGTGAGGAATACCGTGCGCTGCTAGGGTATTTGCCGCAAGATTTCGGCTATTACCCAGATTTCACGGCGATGGATTTCATGCTTTATATGGCGGCGCTGAAGGGCGTGCCGCGTCGTAAGGCACGTTCCCTCTGTGCGGACTTGCTGGATGAAGTTGGGCTGGCAGACCACGCCAAGGCCAAGATTCGCACGTTTTCGGGCGGTATGAAGCAGCGTTTGGGAATTGCCCAGGCCGTGCTGAACAATCCGGAAGTTTTGGTGCTCGACGAACCGACGGCGGGCCTCGATCCCAAAGAGCGTGTGCGTTTTCGCAACCTGATAGCAGGGTTCTCGCAGGATAAGATCGTGCTGCTCTCCACGCATATCGTGTCGGATGTCGAATACATCGCCGACGAGGTTCTTCTTATGAAGAGCGGGGCGCTCATTATGCGCGGTGCTCCCGAATCGGTTGTTGCCTCCGTTGCGGGGAAGGTGTGGGAGTGTCGCGCGTCGGCGCAGAAGGCGGCCCGCATGGCAGAAGAGCTGTGCGCAAGCAATGTGCATTACGCGTCGGACGGGGCGGCCGTCGTTCGTGTTGTGTCGGACGAGGCGCCCACCGAAGAGGCTCGTTCCGTAGAGCCGACGCTGGAAGACCTGTATCT
>OLOZ01002207.1_pt1 | contig 11478 bp, 8 predicted proteins | sample 1673021 | NCBI WGS metagenome assembly OLOZ01 (sample SAMEA3136747, study PRJEB25190) | human gut metagenome | biome: human gut; feature: human-associated habitat; material: faeces | place: Austria | collected 2013
ACCTGCCATTTCTCAACGTTCAATTCTCTGGTAATTACCTGAATAATATCCATTTTTATCTTTCTCCCGTTGTTTCAAATTTGCCTGAGGCTGCTTTTTCCTCTTTACACAGCTTCTGACATTTATCAAAGATCAATCTGTGCGATCACGTCCTTCAGAGCATTGGCGCTTGCATGAAGCTTCTCTGTCTCCTCCTCGGTCAGCGGAACACGAACGATACGTTTTACACCTTCCGGTCCGATAGAAGCCATGGTACTAAGACATACGTCTTCAACACCGTACTCTCCGTGAAGCATGGTTGATACACTGACTATTGTATCAGATGCTGCAAGAAGAAGCGAGCAAAGTCTGCAAACAGATACGGCTACCGCATAAAATGTAGCACCCTTCTTGGCGATCACTGTTGATCCTGAAGTATGAACATACTCCAGAACCTCTTCTCTGTCAAGTGGCTGCAGATCTTTCTGATCCTCATGAACGATCTTGTCAAATTCATCAAGGGTCGCACCTGCAACAAAGGCTCTGGACCACGGTACAAAGGAAGTATCTCCATGCTCTCCGAATACATAGGCGTGGATGTTTTTCTCAGATACGCCGTAATGCTGGGAAAGTCTGCAGCGGAGACGGGCCGTATCCAGGGCGGTTCCGGAACCAAGGATCTGATTTTCCGGCAGTCCGGAAAGCTTTGCAAATGCATAAGTCATAATATCACATGGATTACTTACGATAATATAAAGCGCTTTGGGAGCCACCTTTACGATCTCCGGAGTAATACTCTTCATAATGTTGACGTTGGTCTGTGTCAGCTCGATGCGAGTCTGTCCCGGTTTTCTGGCAATACCGGAAGTGATGATCACAATGTCAGAATCTGCAGCATCCGGGTAATCTCCTGCCACGATGGAGATCGGCTCACGGAAACTGGTTCCCTGCTCAATATCCATAACCTCACCTTCAGCCTTATCTTTGTTAATATCGATCAGAACGATCTCTGATGCAATACTCCTCTGTGATAAGGTATAAGCGATAGTTGCTCCTACACTTCCTGCTCCGATGATCGTAATTTTACTGCTCATATTTGTTCTCCTTTCAGCATTGTTTGTCATTTTAATAACAACTTTAATTACACACATTCAAACATAACATAAAACATTGCCCTGTGCAATAAAAATTTTATTGTATTTCTCAGGTTAATCCCCGCTAATTTGCATTTCAAATTATTTAAACCGCTTATATTTTCTGATATTTTTCATATTATTCTGTATACATTCCTGTTATTTTTTTATCGATTTATAGAAGCAATTTCAGAAACCTAGCAAAAAACCTCTGAACTTCAAAAAAAATCAAGAAGTCCAGAGGTTTCTTTCACCTCTTATTATTGGCTTAGATTCAGATGTTTATAGCTGCTCCAACGTTCACCCGGTTAATTCTTTGCCTGGGCAAGGGCTTTTTGTGCAGCGTCCAGGATCCCTTCGGAAGAATATGTGGCTCCGCTGACAGTATCGATCCCATCCGCCGACTGGTTTGCCATGATCTGAGAATAGATCGTGCTCCATGCAGGATCAAAAAATTCCGGTGTATCCTGATTTGTCTGCTCAATGGATGCGATCTGGCCTCCTGAGATCGTAATTGTCAGATATGTTTTTCCTCCATATCCAAAAGCCGAGCCTGTATACGTTCCATCTCTGTACATTCCCACCGGTTCCGGTGCTTCCGTTGGCTCCGGTGTTGCATCCGGCTCATCTGTCCCTGGTGTTGGAGTTACATTGGGTTTTTCAGGAACCGGCGTCATATTCGGATTCTCCGGCTCCGGCGTCGGGGTTGCTGCCGGCGTCTCTGTTGGCTTCGGTGTGGCCGTTGGTTTCGGCGTTGCCGTAGGTTTCGGTGTGGCTGTTGGCTTTGGTGTCGGTTTCTTTGTCGGAGTTGGTGTCGGTTTCTTTCCATACTCCGGATTGATCGCTTCTTTAAGAGCTTTTTTTACAGCGTTGAGGATTCCGTTGGAGGAATAGGTTGCTCCGCTGACTGCATCAATATCATCTACAGAATCCGTACCAATGATCTGTTCCTCCAGCACGCTCCATGCTTTTTCAAAAAACTGCTTTGTGTCCGTATTTTCCTGTTTCAGAGCTTGGATCACTCCATCCTTGATGGTCACAATTACTTTCACGTCTCCATTGAAGCCCTTTGCCGAAGCTGTATATTTACCGTCCAGATATTTTTTGGGACTGTCCGGATCTTCCGGTTCCTTTGTAGGAGATGGTTTTTTGGATGGTTTTTTTGTAGGTGACGGAGCTGATGTCGGAGTTGGTAAAGCAGTTGCCGCAGGTGTAGGGGTGACCTGCTGGCTGTTTCCATCTGCCGCTGCCTGGGAGAGGGCATTCTGAACTGCCTGGATGATTCCGTTGGAGGAATAGGTTGCTCCACTTACTGCATCTACATTCGGTGTATTTCCGGCGATCATCCTGCTGATCACACCCCGAGCTGACGCAAAATACGACGCGGTTTCTCCAGATGCCTCCAGAATATCTATGGCTGCAATCTTTCCGCCGCTGATTGTTACTCTCACGCGAATCGTCCCGCCAAATCCGGTTCCGCTTCCTTCATACGTACCGTCCTTATATCCATCTGCCGGAACGCTTGCTACCGGTGTCTGCGTGGTTCCCTGTCCTGCGGCGCCGGAATTGCTTTTTGCAGATTCGGAAACCGTTCTTGTACCTGAGCTTTTTTTCGCTGCTGTTTTTTTTGCACTTTTTTTCGATGAGCTTTTCTTTTTTGTTGTACTGTTTTTCTCAGCTGTGCTGTCAGAAACAGTATTTTCTTTTTCATACCCGAAATATTTTTCCAGCTCTGAAGCGGACATTACGGTCGTCTCTGCCTGCCCGACTGCTTCTGTCTCTCCATCAGAGCCCTTCGCCTTTATGCCTGAAAACACAAGCGCCGCAATCACAGCAGCTGCAGGAACCAGCTTGGTCCAGGGTATCTTCGGAGTATTTTTTTCCTCCTGCTTTTTATCTTTCAGATCTTTTTCCATGCTTCCTTACTCTCTCCTCTTTTCTTGCGGCCTCTGTCAGACATTGCTCTTCAGAAATCAGCAGACCTCTGCCGCAGACATTGCTCTATGTCTGCGACAGAGGCTTCTGGATATCTGTGATCACATTCGGTTCAACAGTGAAATTATTTAACTGTTACCACAAATTTCTTTGTAATTCCGTTGCATTTCACTGTGATCGTTGCTTTACCTTTTTTGATTCCCTTTACAACACCCTTGCTGTTTACAGCTGCAACTTTTTTATTGCTGCTTGTATATGTAACCTTGCCTGCAGGTGTTGCTTTGGATCTGATGGTTGTTGTTTTACCTTTTTTGATCGTTGCAGAAGATTTTACAAGACTGAATGCAGGATTCTTGACAACTACTTTGCAGGTTGTCTTCAGGGCTCCTGCCTTTGCTGTAATCGTAACGGTTCCTGCTTTGATTCCTTTTACAACACCTGTTTTACTGTTTACGGTTGCAACCTTTGTGTTGCTGCTTGTGTATTTTACAGTTGCAGATGGTGTTGCAGTTGCTTTTACAGTTGCTGTTTTTCCTTTGTAGATCGTTACGGAAGCCTTTGCAAATTTAATTGTAGAAGCTTTTACTGTTACCTTGCAGGTTGCTGTGGTATTTCCTACCTTTGCTGTGATAACTGCTGTTCCGGCTTTTACGCCTTTAACAACACCCTTGCTGCTTACCGTTGCAACCTTTGTGTTGCCGGACTTAAATGTTACTGCTGCATCGCTGTCATTTGTTGTTGCCTTAAGAGTCGTTGTTTTTCCTGTATATACAGCTGCTGCTGTCTTATCAAGTGTAACTGTTACCTTCTGAAGCTCTTTCTCTGCTCCCTGAAGATGTTCAAGTGCTTCATTTACCTCAGCCTGACTTGCATCTGTTTTTGCAAGAATGTCTTCTGCTTCCTGAAGCTCACCGGCAAAGGACTTCCAGGTTGCAATTGTGTAATCTGCCTCTGCCAGAGCCTTTGCAGCTTCCACTTCTGTTTTAAGACTTGTAAAATCAGTCGGCTCCATTGTAGGATTTACGATATTCTCTGCAGTTGCCTGGAAGCTGTAGGTATAGTCATTATATCCAAGAGCATACACTGTCAGTTTCCAGTATCCTGTTCCGTCTGTTCCTCCCGGAAGCTTGCAGCGTGCAGATTTTGTAAGTCCAAGCTGGATTCCCATTGCTTTATGCATCCAGTTATCTGCGGCAAACTTGGTTCCATAAGAAGCGAGGCATTTTGTATATGTGGAATCATCTCCATAATAATCCCAGCGTACAGCCTGCATATTTGCACCAAGATCGCCATAATTTCCATTGAGATCCACACGGAGAAATTCGCCGTAGCTTCCGCTTGCTGCTTTTACACTCGGCTTGATCTCTGTTGCTGTTTTTAACGCCTGATCCTTGATACCGGAAGCTGTTCCGTCTGATTTTCTTGCTGTAAATGTAAAGCCGTCACCATTTTTCTCCGCATATTTCAGACCATTTGTCTGTGCATTTACGTCTGCCACAAGGCCTTTATAATACTGGAGATTGTTTTCACTGTATCCTCCGGAGAGCACAGCTCCATCCTGTACAACATTATACTTTTTGCAGAAATCTGCAAAATCTGCGGTCTTAACTGCTACCGGGACATATTTCAGACCATATATCTCATAATGATCCATCGTATAGGTTTTTCCATCTTCTGTTGTTATACTGCCTCTGTTCCATTTTACCTTGGAACCGTCTGTAAGATAAAGTGTGCTTCCTTTATCCTCCCAGTAGGATACGTCGAATCTGGTTCCGTCTTCAGCAATGATCGTAGCTTCTGTCTGATAGCTTCCTCTGTGAAGTCCATGATTTGCAGTCGCTCTTGTTACTGTATCAAAAGCTCCTGTATCAAACTCACTATGTGAATCCTTCTCTTCTGAAGAGCTTGTATCTCCAGCTGCATATACGCCTTCTGCTGCCCAGTACTCACCCCAGGTAAGTCCTGCATATACGTACTGATACTCGCCTGTCAGCTGGTCAGAATCGGAAAATGCTTCCGCCACTTCATCGCCTTCTGTGAAATCCTCTTCCCCTGTAGAGAACGGGTCTGCTTCCTCTGCTGTATCTTCCTGCTGGATATCCTCTGTCTCGTCTGCAACAGCTTCTGGCACTGCTGCATCCTCTGCTGCTTCTTCTGTTATGTCTGCAGCATCCTCTATAGCTTCTTCTGCTACAGCTTCAGTATCCTCTGCCGTTTCCTCTGTGCTAAAATCCTCCGTATCTCCTGCCTCTGCCTCGGAAACCACGGCTGCATCAAGATCAGATGCCATTACAGCGGTCGGAAAGGTTGTTGCTGCCACTGCAAGACTTAAAATGCATGGAGCTGTTTTTTTCAATAGATTCCACTTCTGCATTGCTTATTCCTCCTAAAAATATGATATATTTATAGAACCCTTTCCAGGTTTACTATCGCAAGTACTGCGGATATGAGCATTCCCCTCTGCCAAACAATCATAAACCGGATCGCCGGGAGATCAGCTTCACTCTGCAATATCCTCCACACTATAGGAATCCGCAAGCAGGCTGAACCGCTCCTTCATCCCCTCAGTGAGATACACATGATGGTCTTCATCCACAAAAAGTCCGTCTGCACCGTAAGCTTTCAACAGCTGTGTCCCTTTTTCCACCCCCAGCACAAAACATGCTGTGGAAAGCGCATCTGCCTCCAGACCTGAGTCACAGACTACCGTTACCCCAGTCACTCCGCTTTCTGCCGGATAGCCGGTAGACGGGTCCATAATGTGGTGATACCTTACACCATTTTCGATAAAATATTTCTCATAATCTCCGGATGTGGAAAGAAATTCTGTACCATTTAAGGCAACCACACCAAGATAGTCATCCTCATTTTCAGCTCTGGGATCTGTCACCGCCACATTCCAGGAAGAACCATCCGGCTTGCTTCCGTAGGTCATGACACTGCTTCCTCCCAGATTCATAAGTGCTGCTGTTACATCCTTCTTTGTTTCCAGTTCTTTAAGGATCAGGTCACAGCCAATACCCTTTCCCGCTGCTCCAAGATCCAGAGAACAGCCCTCCTCCATGTGGACCGTATTTCCGTCAAGAAAAATCTTCTGATATCCGGAATCCTTCAGAACATTCTTAATTTCTGCTTCTTCCGGAATTTTCTGGTTTTCCCCTCCAATATCCCACAGGCGGATCAGCTTCCCGATGGTTGGGTCAAAGGCTCCGTCAGAATCCTCTGCGATCTTCAGAAGACGTTTCAGGTATCCGGAAAGCTCGTCGGAAATCTCCGTATCTTTTCCGCTGTCTGCATTCACCTTATAGATCTGGGACTTCTCATTGGTCCAGGAAAGAAGGTTCGTCTCCACATCTGTCAGCACAGCTGTCAGCTTACTGTTTATATCGTCACCTGTGGTATAAAGTGTTTCTGATACCACAGTATCCATTGCAAAATCTGTATCGGTATATGTCTGTACATCATTTTCCGAAGCAGCCATGCACAGCACAGGAAACAACACCGCAATTCCTGTAAATGTAGCTGCTGCCAGAAAAGTTTTCTTTTTCAGAGCCTGATATCTCATAGATCATTTTTCCTCAATTGTTCCAATGTGAATATTTTTTCTCGGGCATGCTGCGGCACATGCGTGGCAGCAAAGACATTCGCCGGATCTGCCTGTGTCGCCGTCGATATCCAGATGAGCCGGACATCTTTTTTTACAGAGACCACATTTCGGCGGACATTTCTCACTGGTTCTCCGAAACAGTGCACCCGGAAGGATTGGCATTAATGCAAAAACCGCTCCCATGGGACAGAGAAACTGGCAGAAAAACCTTTCCTGTGTACACATTCCCACAATGATCAGCACCAGGAGCACAATTCCCACCAGATATTTGCTGTTCGGGAGCCGTCCTGCCGTGAGCATGGAAAAAACATCCCACGGGCTGGTTCCCGTAAGCTTTCCGTATACACCTGTAAGGCAGGAAAGCAGGATCAGTGCCAGTACGATATATTTGACTTTCTGAAGCCCGTGAACCATTTTTTCGGAAAGAGCCGGTTTCTTTTTTTTGTGAAAGCATTTCATCCGGATCCAGGAAAAGCCTTCATATACGGCATCTCCGAAAGATCCGAATGCACACGCATATCCGCAGAAATGTCTTCCGAAAAAGCAGGTAAAGATCAGAAGCACTGCCGTTACAGTCAGAAAGGAATTCCACTCCACCGGCTGACCGGCCGCAATGGCAAGAAAGATCGATTTGATACCTGCAAAGGCTGTAGAAAACAGAGACGGGGCGGCAATAAAAAATGCCAGCTGTATTCCCGCACGCATCAGCCTTACCTCCCGCTGTCTTTTTTTCATGAGTTTTCCGCCTTTCCAAGTGCCGCATCCACTGCGTTCAGGATTCCTGTGGAGCTGAACGTTGCTCCGGATACGGTATCCACATCTGTACTCTGAGCACTCAGGATGGAATCGATCACACTCTCTGCCTGTGAAAGATATGCACTGTCCTCACCTGGGGCGCTGACTACGTTGATGGATGTGATCTCATCACCGGTAAGTGTCACCTCCACCTGAATGGTCCCGCCGTATCCCTCGGCTTCTCCTGTATAGGTTCCATCTTTATATACATTATCGGAATCTGCGGTTGCTGTGTCCTCTGCGTCTGCATCGGATACATTGCCGTCTGAAGTGTCTGTTGTTTTGTCATCGCCTGCTGTATCTGTATCACTGCTGCCTGATCCTGCAGATGCTGCCTGATTCTGCATACGATTTACATAACTCGTCTCCAGCGCACTGAGAAGTTCATTCTGCTGCTCCTGAAGTGTATCTACCTTATCTGTCAGAGCCGCGATCTCTTTTTCATTTGCCTGAGCTTTCATGCTGCTGTTATAAAAAAGTACAGCCAGGATCACCAACAGTAAGGAGATCACTCTCATATAAAAATTCTGATTTTTCATCTCTTTTCTCCCTTGTATTTTTAACAATTCTGTAAATTGCTGCATCAGACTCACGCTATGCGAACATATATTGCTACGTCAGATGCTCTCGATCCAGTCCTGTAATCTGCGTATAACTGTCTTTTGGATAAATTATATAGTTTTTATCCATATACATAAATTAGTTTTGATTAATCTTTTTTGCAAAATTAGACGATGCTAACTTACAGTTAGGTATTATATCACCTGTTTTTTTTCTTGTCTACACTTTTGTTAGTAGTTTATAACTTTTTCCAATATGAATTTTTCTGTTTTATGTCTTTTATAAAAGAAAAATCATCGCCACTCCTCCCTTTCCGTTGGGAACAGCTGTATGAATTATGGTTAGATATCATTAACTTATGTTTGCCTTTTAATTTCGATTATGATATGATTTTTTCTGAATCTGTAACAGAAATGGAGATTTGTTTTGAAGAAAAAAGAATTGATTTTTATTGCCGGGATCCTGATTCTGGCGGGGGTTCTCTGGCTTGGTTTTCAGATTGAGGGGAAACGTTCCCATAATACGATCCGTATTACCGTTGACGGAAAAGAATTCGGAACCTATTCGCTTTCCCAGGACCAGATCATCCACATCGGAGACACCAATGTCTGCGAGATCAAAGATGGAAAAGTTACAATGATCGAAGCAACCTGCCCGGATCATTACTGTATGAAACAGAAGGCTGTGGACGAGCACGGCGGTTCCATCATCTGCCTTCCTAATAAGGTTGTGATAGAAGGGGAAAATACTGCAGAGGATTCGGATTCGGAGAGTTCGCCTAAAATTGATGCGGTGACATAAAATTTCCGGAGAATATGCGCAATGCGTGTTCTCCGTAGATTTTTCTCTGACAGATGGTATTCTGTCTGTGCTATTCCTGCAACGATATTCCTGCAACAAATGAAAGGATTTATTTATGAAACGAAAAACAGCTTATCTCGGATTATTTGCTGCAGTAGCAATCATTTTTGGATATGTGGAGTCTCTGGTCCCTGTATTTACAGGGATTCCGGGTATCAAGCTCGGGCTTGCAAACCTGGCGGTGCTTTTTATACTGGACCGATATTCCTTTAAAGAAGCGGCTCTCGTGTCCGTTGTCAGAATCCTGGTGATCGGATTTATGTTTGGAAATCTGTTCAGTATTTTGTATAGTCTGGCTGGCGCTGCGCTTAGCCTGACTGTGATGGAGCTTTTGAAAAAACATTCCGGCTTCAGTCTGATCGGTATCAGTGTGGCCGGTGGTGTCACACATAATATCGGGCAGCTGATCGTTGCCATGATCGTGGTGAGCAATACGAGTTTGATGGTTTATGCACCGGCACTGCTGGTGGCAGGAGTCCTGGCGGGGATTCTCATAGGTGGGTTGACAAAGGAGGTTGTGGGACGACTTCCTTTGAATCTATAATTATGTGGGGGCCTTTTTTTAATTATGATTTTTTTACTTTTTGAAAGTGAGGGAAATTTGGGGTGGTTTGATTTTTTTGGATTATAGTTTTCACTTTTTGAAAGTGGGTAATTTGCGAGAAGGGGAAGCACTCATAGTTGCGAAGGCCGTCTCCCCTTCTCGCGCTCTTCCCCTCCTGGCCACGCCGCTGTGATGCGTTGTGGAATGTGTAAGTGTATCGGCTCAGTCCTGTATTCTGCTGTATCGGCAGTGACAGGCTGAGCCGATTGTTGCTTCGGCACTGTTTATTGCTTCTTCACTGTTTATTGCTTCTGGCTGAATGGGAAAGTGGCCTGCGTAGCGGGCCTGTTCTCTGGATTGTGGTGTATCGCTGTTATTCAGGAACAGGCTTCGCCAATATATTTACGTCAGCATAAATCGGCTCAACCTTCCACAGCCAACGTAGTAGAATCCATCGCCCCTCCAATATCTTCACATATTTCTACAGCCTACAATAGCTGCGTGCCCGGAAAGGGGGAGCTCGAGGGGGAAAAGCGGGCTTCGCAACTTTGAGTGCTTTCCCCCTCGTACCTGCCCATGCCAAAATGGTCCCCCTGAAAGGGAAAGTACCTGCGTCTCAAGCATCCCCCCGGAAAGGGCATCACCTGCGTCTCATGCATCCTCCCGGAAAGGGAAAACATCCTCCGGAAGGCGATCAGGCTTCTGTTTCATCGTGGAACTGCGGGATCGGAGTTACCGGAGGATAAGGATCCACCGGAGGTTCATCAAACTCTCCGGAAATATTCCGATAGAAAACTGCCATACAGGTTTCTATATAAGGCACCAGCCAGATCAGTGCCAGATACAATGTAAATATGGAAAAAATGATCCACGGAACAAAACTTAAGAGCATTTTCATATATTCCCAGTAATGTCCCTTCATAAGCTTTGCACTGGCTTTCAGTGCCTGCACTCCTTTTATGTCCGAATTATCGGACAGGATGTAATAACTCATGGTGAACGGCATAGCTGCCAGCAGGTTCAGCGCGAACCCGAGAAGTGTGAGCAGCATGTAAGTTACTGCCCAGTTCATCTGCTCCTCCGTTGTATTTCCCATATTGCTTGTAAAAGAAAACCACGCCAGTGGAAGTGATGTCACCAAATTGATCAATGCCAGCACAAAGGATGCCACGATCACATGATCCGGCTGATGGCTGAAAAAGTACAGAAGGTCTCCGAAAGAGTAGGCTTCCCTTCTGGAAATATTCAGATAGATCCGGTAAAGTCCTGCGGAAAAAATACAGATCACCAGAGAAAGGACAAAGCTGAATACCTCTCCTCCAATGATCGCATACAGGGAATCTCCCGGAAAAAGTGCTGTGGAAATATAGCTTGAAACTGCGCTCATCGCCGCAACCGCAATACTCCCGATCACAGGGACCGTAAAATTACCGGCCAGAGTTTCCCCTGCCAGCTTCTTACAGCCCTTCAGATTTTTTCTCATAATTCTGTATCCCTTCGTTATAGAAGGCGGAGACTCATCCAAGCCTCCGCCCCGTCATTTTTTACTTCAGATATATCATATTCTCATATTTCACATCTGTTTAGTCTGCAAGATTAAACGCATCATGTACCGCATTCATGGCACGTACGCCATCTTTCTCGTTAATGAGAACCGTCACACGGATCTCAGATGTTGCGATCATATTGATGTTCACACCCTCATTGTAAAGGCTCTCGAACATTTTTGCAGCAACACCCGGATTGCTCATCATACCTGCTCCTACAATAGAAAGCTTGGCAATGTTTTTCTCCGCATGAAGCTCAGAATAGGCGATGCGTGCCTGGTTAGCTTCCAGAACACCCATTGCATCGTCCAGATCATTTTTATCAACAGTAAAGGAAATGTCCTTGGTTCCGGCACGGCCGATAGACTGAAGGATCATATCCACATTGATATTTTTCTTAGCCAGGGTATCAAAAAGCTTAAATGCCACTCCTGGTGAATCTTTAAGTCCGATCACAGCAATACGTACTGCATCTGTATCCAGAGCAACACCGCTGATCAGCATTCTCTCCACTGT
>OLOZ01002209.1_pt1 | contig 11464 bp, 10 predicted proteins | sample 1673021 | NCBI WGS metagenome assembly OLOZ01 (sample SAMEA3136747, study PRJEB25190) | human gut metagenome | biome: human gut; feature: human-associated habitat; material: faeces | place: Austria | collected 2013
TATAGAAAAAAATATGATACACTAACATCATGGCTTTCTACAGCAGTTCAAAGAATTAGTCCATCAGGGGCTGATGCATTAATTCTTTGAACTGTGAGATAACAGACCAGGAGGAGAGAAAAGAATGGGCAAAATTGCCATTGTAACAGACAGCAACAGCGGTATCACACAGGCACAGGCAGAAGAGCTTGGCGTTTATGTGATACCGATGCCGTTTTATATTAATGAAAAAATGTATCTTGAAGGTGTAACTCTCACACAGGAAGAGTTTTATGAGAAGCTTAAGAAGGATGAACCGATCTCCACATCTCAGCCAAGTCCGGCTGATCTCTGTGATCTGTGGGACAAGCTTCTGAGAGATTATGAGGAAATCGTTCATATTCCGATGTCAAGCGGATTGAGTGCATCCTGTTCTACTGCAATGGGACTTGCTATTGATTATAATGGTCGTGTTCAGGTAGTGGATAATCAGCGGATTTCCGTAACACAGAGACAGTCTGTAATGGATGCTAAGATGCTTGCCGAGGCAGGAAAAAGTGCCGCAGAGATCAAGAAGATCCTTACGGATCAGAAACTCGATTCCAGTATTTATATCACACTTGACACCCTGAAATATCTGAAAAAAGGTGGCAGGATCACACCGGCAGCAGCAGCCATCGGAACGGTTCTGAACCTGAAGCCTGTACTTCAGATCCAGGGAGAGAAGCTGGATGCCTACGCCAAGGTCCGTGGCAAGAAGCAGGCCAAACGTGCCATGCTGAAGGCAATGAAGAATGATTGGGAAACACGTTTTAAGGAATACGCATCCGACGGTGAGATGTGTCTTCAGGCTGCTTATACAGGAAATCTGGAAGAAGCAGAAGAATTTAAAAAAGAGATCCAGGAGGTATTTCCGGGAATGGAGATACATATGGATCCCCTTTCCTTAAGTGTTGCCTGCCATATCGGTTATGGTGCCCTTGCAGTCGCATGTTCAAGAAAAGTGACGTTATAAGCATAAAATACAGAAACAAAGATATGAGGAGTTTGAAACATGAAGAAGATTATGGAACAGATGGCGGAAGAACTTTCCGCAGCATTTGAAAAAGCAGGTTATGATCCGTCCTACGGAAAAGTTACTGTTTCCAACAGACCGGACTTATGTGAGTATCAGTGTAACGGTGCTATGGCAGGAGCCAAAGCATATCACAAGGCACCGTTTATGATCGCTGATGATGTGGTAGCACAGCTGTCAGACAGCCGGATCTTTTCCAGAGCAGAAGTTGTAAAGCCTGGATTTATCAACCTGGATGTGAACCCGGAATTTGTTGCAGAATACATGAATAAGATGGCAGAGGACGAGAAGCTTTCTGTTGAGACTGCCAAGAATCCGAAGACGATCATTATCGACTATGGCGGACCAAACGTTGCCAAGCCGCTTCACGTAGGACATCTCCGTTCTGCGATCATCGGTGAGAGCATCAAGCGTATCGGACGTTTTGTAGGACATAAGGTGATCGGTGATGTACATCTTGGAGACTGGGGCCTTCAGATGGGACTGATCATCACCGAGCTGAAACACCGGAAACCGGAGCTGGTATATTTTGATGACAGCTTTACCGGTGAATATCCGGCAGAAGCACCGTTTACCATCAGCGAGCTGGAAGAGATCTATCCATGTGCCAGTGGGAAGTCCAAAGAGGATGAGGCTTACCGTAATGAGGCACTGGAGGCAACCCACCTTCTTCAGCAGGGTAAACCCGGATACATGGCTCTCTGGAACCACATTATGAATGTATCTGTAACTGATCTGAAGAGAAACTACGCGAACCTGAACGTAGATTTTGACCTCTGGAAAAAAGAATCCGATGCACAGCCGTACATCCCGGATATGGTAGAAGACATGAAGAAGCGAGGATTTGCCTATGAGGACCAGGGTGCTCTTGTTGTAGATGTAAAAGAAGAGAGTGATACCAAGGAGATCCCTCCATGTATGCTTCTGAAATCAGACGGAGCTTCTCTCTATACGACCACAGACCTTGCTACTATCGTAGAGCGTATGAAACTCTTTCAGCCGGATGAGATCCTTTATGTTGTTGACAAGCGTCAGGAGCTGCATTTTATCCAGGTATTCCGCTGCGCAAGAAAAACCGGTCTTGTAAATCCGGAGACCAAGCTTTCCTTCCTTGGTTTCGGTACCATGAATGGAAAAGACGGTAAACCGTTTAAGACAAGAGAAGGCGGTGTTATGCGTCTGGAGAACCTGATCGCAGATATTGATGAGGAAATGTATCGTAAGATCGTGGAGAATCGCAGTGTAAAAGATAAAGATGCAAAGGATACTGCCAAGATCGTAGGACTTTCCGCGATCAAATACGGAGATCTTTCCAACCAGGCGACCAAGGATTACATCTTTGATGTTGACCGCTTTACATCCTTTGAGGGAAATACAGGTCCGTATATCCTTTATACTATCGTTCGTATTAAGTCGATCCTGAACCGTTATGTACAGGAGGGAGGAGATTTAAGTACAGGTAAGATCCTTCCGGCAGTCAATGCCAGTGAGAAGAACCTGATGCTTCAGCTTTCCGGCTTTGCAGCAATGGTTGAGAACGCTTTTGAAGAAAAAGCACCACATAAGATCTGTGCATATATCTATGAGGTATCCAATGCATTTAACAGCTTTTACCATGAGACCAAGATCTTAAGCGAAGAGGATCAGGCACAGAAGGAATCCTTCCTTCAGCTGCTCCAGCTTACAAGAAGAGTGCTTGAGACAAGCATCGATCTTCTTGGATTCTCTGCACCGGATCGTATGTAAGGTATAGCTTTGCAGATACAAACACTATGAATAATGACAGACCGCCGGATAAAGAGACATTTTTGTCTGCTATATTCGGCGGACTTTTTTATATAGAAAGTTCTTTGCAAAAAGAACAGGACGTGCTATAATAGGACTTATCCTAAACGAGGGCAGATCACGAATTTCTGCCTGACTATAAGTTATCTGATTTTTTTCAAACCGGAATTCACCGGATTATCCCAAATCAATAAGAAATGTAAGCATAAATATTGTCTGACAGAAATGAGAGGAAGGTGATCTGTCTGATCGGAAATGTTCTGAAAGAACGTTATTGCATTGTAGAACAAATTGGACATGGCGGAGGTGGAAGCCTTTATCTGGCAAAAGATATGGAGCTTGGTATCTGCCGTGCAGTGAAAGAGATACCGATCGCAAAGAAAAAAGAAGCCAGACTCATGCAGCATCTGGAATATCCTGCAATACCGAAGATTATCGATTATGTGGAAACAGGGGAGTACTGTTATCTGATCATGGAATATATCAAGGGTCAGTCGCTGGGAGAACTTCTACGTTCAGGAAAACGGTTTTCTTTACGGGAAATCCTTGCTCTGGGAAAGGAGATTGCCAGAGTATTGGAATATCTTCACAGTCGGAAGCCACCGGTCTGTTACGGGGACCTGAAACCGGATAATCTTATGTTTTCTGAAACCGGGCATCTGTATCTGATAGATCTTGGAAGTGCCATGTTCGATCATGGGAAAAGAAAACAGATCTGTGAAGGAACGAAAGGCTATGCGGCGCCGGAGCAGTATCAGGGCTACTTAAGACCGGGAAGTGATATTTATGCTCTGGGGAAGACCCTGGAAAAGCTTTGCGGAAAAAAGAAATGGCAGTGGTTTTTATATCCGGATTTTTTCTGGCTTCTGTTCCGATGTACCAGAAAACAGGAAAAATACAGATATTCGGATATGTCAGTGGTTCAGAAGAAAATTCAAAAGCTGGAAAACAGATATCGGATGATCACTTGGAAAAAACGATTTCTGGAAGCGGCAGCTGCAGGGATTCTGATAGGAACACTGATCTTGATAGCAGGATTGCTGAAAACGGAAGAATTTTCTGTGGCGATCTCAGAAGTAACAGATTTGTATTACGAAGCCAGACAGTATCCGGAAGACTCAAAAGATCGGGAAAAGTGCTGTATGGCAGCGGAAAAGAGACTCCAGAGGTTAAGTAGAAATTATGGGGAAAAAGAACAGCAGCGTCGTATTGCGCTATTGCTGGCATGGAATGCGGAGCTTTTGTGTGAACCGGAAAAAGCGGCTTTATATTATGAAAATCTTCTTCTGTATGATGCAGAATATCCTGTGGCCTACGGGGAATATGGGATGTTTCTTATTCGGACCGGTCAGAAAGAGGCCAGCAGAAAGCTGTGGGAAGATTATAAAGAGAAAGAAAAAGCGGAATTACTGGATGACAGTGAAAGCAGAAATCTGCAGCTTTGGGAGGAGATCAATGAGAAAAAGAAGAGAAAGTGATCAGAAAAAACCAAAAGAAATGAAAATTCCTAGTAGGAAAACCTGTTTTATTGTTTTGTTTCTGCTGGTCTTATGCAGCTGGATGATCCCTTCCATTGCTGTCTATGGATTTGATGTGTCAGGAATGGATAGTTTTGATACCGGCGGATTTGATATGAATGTGGGAGAAGGAACCGGACAGCTGCCGGAAGACTGGGAAGAAAGCTATGCAGGAGAAGGAAGTGATGATAGTAATTGGAACAGAGAAGAAGGAAATACTGAGGAGTATTCCGCTGCCTGGGCAGAATCGGAGAATGATCAGGAGGAGTCTGCACAATGGAATTTAGATTTTCAGACAGATGAGGTACGTTCTCAGGAAGAAAGCTTTATGGAAAATGGAAATACTGCGGCAGAAGTAGAAATAGCTGATACACCTGCGGAAAAACTGACGGAAACGCCGATACCAACAAAACTGCCAATACTGACTGAACAACCAATCCCCATACAGACAGTGACAGCAAGTCCATCTGTAACGTTGACTCAAAAAACAGTTCGAAAGTCAGTGACAGATGCATCAAAGAGGGAGAAGAAGCAAAATCCGGCATTATCTTACTATCGGACAGAACCAATAGGAACGCCGGATAGGAAAAAACAAAAAGAGCAAAAACCGGTGATCCGAATGAAAACAGACGGTAACAGGATCCGGATAGAGATCAGTCCGGATATTCCGTTCCAGATCCTTTCATTTCGGATCAATGGAAAAGAATGTGATTTTTACTGGCAAGGAAAAAAGCTTCTGGCGGAATTACCGAAAAAAAGCAGAAATCCCTGGAAAGCAGAACTCATGGGTTTTGTGAAATCCGGGAAGCTGTACTATGAAACCATGGACTTACCAGAAAAACAGTGATACAATAGGCATACTTACTGATTATTTTATACAACAGGAGGAATTTATGTATAAGGCAATCTTTTTTGATCTGGACGGAACACTGACAGAATCCGGAGAGGGGATTACGAAATCTGTACAGTATGCACTGGAGAAGCTTGGAGTTTCGGCACCGGAGCTGGAGCCATTGAAGGTTTTTGTGGGTCCGCCGCTTCTGGAACAGTTTATGAAATATGCGGGATTTGATAAAGAGACAGCGCAGAAGGGAATCGAATATTACAGAGAACGGTATTCAGAAAAAGGAATGTATGAGAACACCGTTTATCCGGGCGTGGAAAACACTCTGGCAGAACTGAAACGTCGTGGCTACAGACTGGCTGTGGCGTCTGCGAAACCGACCTTTTACGTAACACAGATCATGGACCATTTTAATCTGAGCCGGTATTTTGAGGTGATCGCCGGGACGGACCTCAATGGACCGAAAGTAACCAAATCCCAGGTGATTGAGGAAGCTCTGGAAAGAATGAGCCTTTCTGACCACCGTGACCAGGTGATCATGGTGGGTGACAGAGAACATGACATTCTTGGAGCCAGACGATGCGGGATACAGTGTGTGGCTGTATCTTACGGATATGGAAGCAGAGAAGAACTGGAAAAGGCACAGCCTCTTCAGATCGTAGCTTCCGCAGATGAACTTCTGAATTTTTTCGTCTGACCCCTCTGCACAGACAGAATATTTTTCAAATAGTGTGGAGGGAGCTTTATCCGGCAGGAATCCATTATCTTATCGGACAGATCCTCGGAAGCGCCGTGCTTCTCTGGCTGGCAGGGCATGTCGGCAACGCACAGGAAAGGTACTATAGTTATACGCTGGTGATCACCGGACTTACCGGAGTGCTGGTTATGTTTCCGGCAGTATATTTTTACCGGAAGGATCGTATAGGAAGGCTGATCGGCGGTTTGACTTCCGTTGAGGAACAAAGGCTATCTATTCCTGAAATGCTGCTTCTTCTTGCTGCTGGAGCCGGATTTGCCCAGTATGCCAATGTGCTGGTGGCGATCCTGCAGAACTGGATCTCATCCAGCTATGGAGAGACGATGACGAAGATTACTTCAGGAAAGAGTTTATTTATGATGATCTTCTGGATGGGGATCATAGCGCCTGTTGCAGAAGAAATGATCTTTCGCTGGCTGATCTATCTGCGACTTCGGGATCACTTTTCTGTACTGTTTTCCGCTGTGATCTCTGCGGCGTTTTTCGGAATTTATCACGGAAATGTCCTGCAGGCTGTGTATGCGTTTGTTCTGGGAGGGATTTTTGCGTGGTTTCTGGAGATGGGCGGTAATAAGTGGACCAGTGTGCTGATGCACATCGGAGCCAATACCTGGATACTTATTTTCAGTGAATATGCCCAGACTCTGGTGGAAAAAGCCGGAGCAGGAAGCCTTCTGATGATCTATGGTGTTTTTGCGGCAACGATGATTGGAGGATATCAGTATTTTGCACGCCGGGGAGAAAAACGTGGCTACCGGGCTGTTTGATCCAATGTGGATCACGAATATCTGCCTGCTACTGGATCAGGCAGAGTGATAGATGAATATTTGCTTTACAGAGAATCTGTAGTGGAATCATAGTATAAGGATGCCATTACAGATTTTTTTTATAAAAATATGCCGGAATCTTTTGCTGCCGGTAAATTTATATAGATTTTATATTTATTTAAGAGACCATTTCTTGCGTACCTTTGTATCGTGTGCTATCATAAGTGTATTAAAAGAATTAATACACTTAATACACAGATTACAGAGAAAGGAGCGTCGTATGTTATTCTTGGACTATCAGGACAGACGTCCCATTTACGAGCAGATCGTAGAGAAATTCCGGATGCTGATCCTGTCAGGAGCTGTGGAGCCATCTTCCAAGATGCCGTCTGTGCGGCAGCTGGCCGTGGAATTATCCATCAATCCCAATACCATCCAGCGGGCATATATGGAACTGGAGCAGCAGGGGCTGATCTGTCCGGTGAAGGGAAAAGGCAGTTTTGTCACAGACAGCGGCAGGATCAGGCAGATCGGTATGGAAGAAACCTTAAGTGAGCTGAAAAAGATCACAGAAAAGGGAATGGCTCTGGGAGTAGGGGAGGAAGAAATGATCGGTGTGATCCGCTTATGCTATAAGGAGGGAAACAATGATTGAGATAAAAAACTGCAGCAAAGCTTTTGGTAAGATACAGGCAGTAAATAAGGTCACCATGGATATCGGGGAACGGGAGGTTTTTGGACTGATTGGCTCCAACGGTGCGGGAAAAAGTACTCTGCTCCGTATCATGGCCGGGATCATCCGTCAGGACAGAGGAGAGGTGCTGATGGATGAAGAACCGGTTTTTGAAAATGAAAGGATCAAAGAGCATTTTTTCTACATCCCGGACGATGCATATATTCCGGCAAATTACAATGCTCTGGACATGGCAGAATTTTACCGTTGTATTTATCCGGGATTTCAGCAGGCGCGTTTTGAGACAATGATGAAGCAGTTTCATCTGGATGGAAAACGAAAAATCAGCACTTTTTCCAAGGGAATGAAGAAACAGCTTCTGGTGATCCTGGGAATCAGTACAGGAACGAAATATCTGTTTTGTGATGAAACCTTTGATGGCCTGGACCCGGTAATGCGCCAGGCAGTAAAAAGTATTTTTGCATCGGAGATCATGAGTCGTGAATTTACGCCGGTGATCGCTTCCCACAATCTTCGGGAGCTGGAAGATATCTGCGATCACATCGGGCTTCTTCATCAGGGAGGAATTCTCCTTTCCAGAGATCTGGAGGATATGAAATTCCACATCCATAAGATCCAGTGTGTACTTACTGACAAAAAGAAAGAAGAAGAATTAAAGAAAGAGCTGGATGTTTTGAAAACAGAGCATCAGGGCTCCCTGTTGCTTATTACTGCAAGGGGAACAAGAAGAGAGATCATGGAGAAGATACAGGCAAAAAATCCTCTTTTCTGCGAAGTGCTCCCACTGACTCTGGAAGAAATATTTATCAGCGAAACGGAGGTGGCAGGCTATGAAGTCAAAAATTTATTCCAGTGAGTATATGAAATCCTCTTCTAAAGGACAAAGATGGATCCCGGCATTTGCCATGATCGCATTTCTCCTTGCATTTCCGGTAGCGGAACTTATTCTGATGGGAAAATGGAATGAGCGCAGTTATACTCAGAGTCAGCTTTCCTATCTGTATTCCAGCCTGTGGAACAGTGACTTTCTCACAATGGGAGCAGCTGTGGCTGCGGTAACCGCATTTTTTGCAGCAGTAAGCGGCTTCTGGTATCTGTATTCCCCGAGAAAAGTGGATTTCTATCACAGCCTTCCGGTAAAGCGAAGTGCACTGTTTCTGCACAGAGTATTGTTGGCTGTTCTTTATTATCTGGTGCCATATGTGATCATGGAATTTGCTGCGGTATGCATCGGGGCAGCCAGAGGATATTACAGCCTTTCCATTATGAAAAAGGCACTGATCCTGCTGGTGCTCCATCTCCTGATGTATCTTCTGGTGTATTTTTCCACAGTGCTGGTGATCGCCTGCACCGGTACCATGTTGATGGGAGCACTTGCATGGGCAGGGCTGTTTACCTACAGTATCGTTCTGGCAGTGATGCTGCAGTTAAGCGGACATTTATTTTTTGATACCTGGTACGAGGGCAGTTACGGAATTCTGGCAGCAGTGCGGAATCTGGGATCTCCTCTTATGGTGATCGTAAGCTTTATAGATAGATACAGCAGCGGAAGCTTTGGAAAGCAGTTGCTGATACTGATCCTTACGCTGTTTATCATGGCAGCACTTTCCTGGATGGCATTTTGTAGACGAAGGTCAGAGAATACCGGAAAAGCTCTGGTATATACCTGGATGGAGCCGGTCTTAAGTGCCCTGATCACAATACCATCCGGACTGGGGATCGGTCTGATCTTTTATATGATTCCGGAAGATTCATCCAAAACAGCATGGTGGATCTTCGGAATGATACTGGGAACGATCCTGGTCCATGGAATTCTGGAAGTGATCTATGAAATGGATTTTCGCAGATTTTTCCGCGGAAAAGTGCAGCTTATGATCTTTGGAGGTGTTGTGGCAATCTGTGCGCTGACCATGAAAATGGATCTTCTGGGATATGACAGTTATTTTCCGGCTTATGACAATCTTCAGGGAGTTGTGATAAATGTAAGCAATCTCTCATATGCAGAGCAGCTTTGCAATGTGGAAAAAAAAGAAGACGGAATCTATAAGATCCGGTATACTGCTACCTCAGACAATAGTTCTGGTCTGCTGGATCAGCCGGTAATGAAAAGTAAAGCATTATATAACAGTCTGAAGGATATCAGGCTTCAGAATGAAAAAGGAAAAAAATCAGGAAGGCGCATGTATGTGCGCTACATAAATAAACAGGGATTCAGTGTATGCAGAGGCTATATTGTATCCTCTGCACAGGCACAGAATCTTATGGAAGCCCTGTATGATGAGCAGACATGGAAAGAAGACAGATATTCATTTTTTCAGCTGGACAAACAGTATCTGAAAGAGGTCACCGGTATTTTCTGTGACGGAGATATTCAAACCTTATTTGAGAAAAATGCAGAGAAGCGTCAGGCGCTGGCAGAGGCGTTGAGAAAGGACATTCTGGAAAACGGCGGTCAGACAGTAAAAGACCAGCCATGTGCAATGCTGATGTTCGATTATGCGGGAATTCCGTCAGAAGGATACATGGATGAATGGGGAATGAATGTACCGGCTGTGCAGGAAGGAGAGAGGGTGTCTACCTCCGTTCTGGTGTATCCGGCATATAAGAGAACACTTGCAATTTTGGAAGAAACAGGATATCCTCTTTCTATGGATAAGCTGTCTGTTGAGTATATTGATGTTTATTACTTCAGCTCCGAAGCTGCCGGCGAAGATGATGAAGTTTTTTCCGACACTGAGCCCATTTCGGATCTTGAAGAAACAGATAACGGTTATAAAGTCCGTTACGATAAAAAGGAACAGCTGGAAGCTCTGAAAAAATGTATCCGTCCATCACAGCTGGTAAACGGATGGACTATCTGGAATGCAGATGCCACAATGGAAGTGGTTCTGGAAGGACAGGAGAGCACCGGCGGGGATTCCGGACTTTATATGACATTTGCCGGTGAGATCCCGGATTTTATCAAAGCAGATGCAAAGGCAGCCCATGTAACAGAATGGGAGGTAAATGATTAATGGAAAAACCAGTCCGGCTAGATAAATTTCTGGCAGATGCCGGCGCAGGTACAAGAAGCGAGGTAAAAAAATACATACAGAAGGGTCAGGTGCAGGTTAACGGGAAACCTGTGAAGAAACCGGAGCTGAAAGTAACAGAAGAAGATCAGGTGGTTATGAACGGGCAGGAGATCCATGCTGCACCGGAATATGTATACTATCTTTTTAACAAGCCGGCAGGCTGTGTCAGCGCAACGGAGGACTCCAGAGATAAAACGGTTCTCGACTACATTGAAGAGAAAGACAGAAGAAAGGGTCTTTTTCCGGTGGGACGCTTGGATAAAGATACAGAAGGCTTTCTTCTGATCACAGATGACGGTCCTCTGGCACACGAGCTTCTTTCTCCGAAAAAGCATGTGGATAAGACCTACTATGCAAAAGTATCCGGGAAAGTGACAGAAGAAGATGTCGTGAAGCTGGCAGAAGGCGTGGATATCGGGGAAAAAGATCTCACACGACCGGCAAGGCTGGAGATCCTTTCCACCTGGGAGTCCGGTACAGAATCTGCAGAAGCCGGTAAGAACTGGGAATCTGAGATCCGACTTACCATCCACGAGGGAAAATTCCATCAGGTAAAACGGATGATGGAGGCACTGGGAAAAAAAGTAACTTATTTGAAAAGACTATCCATGGGGCCGCTGGCGCTTCCTTCAGATCTTCCGACAGGAAAATATCGTTCGCTCACCGAAAAAGAGCTGGAGCTTCTGAAGTCTGCCGGAAACCGCTGAAAAACAGAAAAAAATTGGAAAAATCCCCTTTACATAAGGGGATTTTCTATGCTATAATTCAGAAGTTGCAAAAATAAGCACGCACGGCGATTCTATAAGGATGGTGCCCTACGGTGTGAGGATGGGTCCAGAGAGAAGGCGACCTGTGCGGAAGAATTTAACCAAAAAGGAGAAAAGACATGAGCGTTATTTCAATGAAGCAGCTTTTAGAGGCAGGTGTTCATTTCGGACATCAGACAAGAAGATGGAACCCTAAAATGGCTCC
>OLOZ01002216.1_pt1 | contig 11418 bp, 8 predicted proteins | sample 1673021 | NCBI WGS metagenome assembly OLOZ01 (sample SAMEA3136747, study PRJEB25190) | human gut metagenome | biome: human gut; feature: human-associated habitat; material: faeces | place: Austria | collected 2013
GGACTGGTAAACCAGCGGAACCGTATCCGGACGGCGGCCGCCGAAGACGATAGCGGAGACCGGAACACCCTGCGGGTTCTCAAACTCGCTGGAGAGGCACGGGCAGTTAGCGGTAGGAGCGGTGAAGCGGCTGTTCGGATGAGCCAGCTTGTTGCCAGCAGCAATATACTCGGGGCCGTTTACCTTAGCGCCCTTCCACTCTTCTGCGTTGACCGGCGGGTTCTTGTCGAGGCTCTCCCACCAAACGGTGTTGTCATCGAGGTTACGCGCAACGTTGGTGAAGATGGCGCCCTTCTGGGTGGAGATAAGAGCGTTCGGGTTGGACTTCATGTTCGTGCCGGGAGCGACGCCGAAGAAGCCGTTTTCCGGGTTGATGGCATACAGTCTGCCATCCGGGCCCTTGCGCATCCAAGCGATGTCGTCGCCGACGGTCCAGACCTTGTAGCCCTTTGCACGGTAGCCTTCCGGCGGAATCATCATAGCCAGGTTGGTCTTGCCGCAAGCAGACGGGAATGCAGCGCAAACGTACTTAACCTCGCCCTTCGGGTTCTCAACGCCGAGGATGAGCATGTGCTCTGCCATCCAGCCTTCGTTCTTAGCCTGATAGGAAGCGATACGCAGAGCGAAGCACTTCTTGCCGAGCAGAACGTTGCCGCCGTAAGCGGAGTTTACGGAGATGATGGTGTTGTCTTCCGGGAACTGGCAGATCCAGCGCTTCTCCGGGTCAACGTCGCACTTGCAGTGCAGACCGCGAACCCAGTCGTTGCTGTCGCCGAGAACGTCCATGACCTTCTGACCGACTCTGGTCATGATGGACATGTTGAGAACAACATAGATGGAGTCTGTCAGCTCAACGCCGATCTTAGCGAGCGGGGAACCGACCGGGCCCATGGAGTACGGGATAACGTACATGGTACGGCCCTTGTAGCTGCCACGAGCAATATCGTACAGCATCTTGTATGCTTCCTGCGGCTCTTTCCAATGGTTGGTCGGGCCTGCGTCCTCTTCTTTTCTGGAGCAGATGAGGGTTCTGTCCTCAACACGGGCAACATCATTCGGAGCTGTTCTGTGATAGTAGCAGCCCGGGAGCTTTTCCTGATTCAGCTTGATCATTTCGCCGGACTCAACTGCTTCCTTGCGGAGCTCTTCGAGCTGCTCTTCGGAGCCGTCGATCCAAACAACCTGATCCGGATTGACAAGAGCTTTCATCTCGTCGATCCAAGCAAGAATTGTCTTGTTGTTAGTCATTGTTATTTCTCCTTTCGCCAAAAAGGCAAATAAAATGTAAAATAACCCATTTGTCTTTATTCTACCACAAGTTCCCCGCATAATCAATTACAAAATCATGAATTACCCCCATCTTTTTTCGATATAGCGGTATTGATTTAGCGCATATCAGAGGAAATTTGCGGAGTTTTTTAATAATCGAGCTGTAAAAGCGTTACGCGTCCGTTTCGACGGGTGGCGTTCATATCGATAAGACGCTGGTTTTCGCTGCCGCGAAAGAGCAGCTCAAGATTGCGCTGCTGTTCGATATACGGCCCGTCCACCAGAACGTCGCACGCGTTTAAAAGCGCGTCCACATCGGGGTTGTGCATAGAAACAAGCTGCTCATATGTCCAGCCGGAATAGGCGGTGACGTCTTTATGCAGGGCGTGCACTTGCTTTGCGAGCGCTAAAAGCGGCTTTGGCTGACAGAACGGCTCACCGCCCGAAAACGTGATGCCGCGCAGCAGCGGATTTTTTTTGAACATGTCAAAGATGACATCGGTATCTTCCACCCTGCCGCCCGCAAAATCATGCGTTTGGGGGTTATGGCAGCCGGGACAATGGTGTGGACAGCCCTGTGTGAACACGGTGAGGCGGATGCCGCGCCCGTCCACGATGGAATCGTTCACGATGCCGGAAATGCGGATTTCCATTTTGCCGTGCCTTACAGGCTGTGCTTTACGCGGTCGTGTTCTTCGGCGCGTTTGGCGTCGTTCCAGCGGTCGGTGGTGCCGACAAGGTAGCCTGTGATGCGGCGGATGCGGTCGAACCCGCGGCCTTCGCCGACGATGATGGTTTTTGTATTTTTCTGCGTTTTGGGTGACATGATAACTGCCTCGATTCTTTTTATAAATACATTTTTACATTCATTTCAATTTTTCTAAAGGCGGCAGATGCCGCCTTTTAGGTGGTTCTTGAGCTGGTTTCGCGCAGCGAAATTGATGATTTTCAATCATCAAAAGCACAAAACCATAGCTGAACGACTTGTCGTTCAGGTTAAACCCATGTGTTGCCGTTTTTGCTTTTATGACCTTGCGGTGCAAGTTTATTGGGAGACCCCCTAATTGGGTCTCCCATACTTCAACAGTCCACCGGACTGTTGAAGTTCCCGTCCTGATTTTTGGTAGGCAAAAGGGTTTCGCCATTTGCAAATGGCGACTCGGGGCTTCGCCCCAAGACCCCACCGCCTTTGAAAAGGCGGGCGAAACTTTTAATCATCGTTGACGGAAACTTTGCTCTATCTAATCAAATGCGAATAATCCGGGACGTCGTGGTAGCGCTTTTTCAGCTCCAGAAGCCTTTCGAGCGGAACGCCTTCGCCCTCTCTTCTGCCGCACCTCGGGCACACCTCGTCGATGATGCCGTTGATGAGGTGGCGGGTACCCACCTGCTGGGCGCGGCCGGGCAGCGTCACATCCACGGCCGCCGCCCCCATGGCCGCCTCAAGCTCGGCGGCATCGAGCGCCGCCTTGCGGGCGGCCAGCGCCTCTTCCACTTCCACGCGGGCCGCGTTCACGGCCTTGCCCACGCTCGCGCGCTCCTCGGCGGGCACCTGGCCCATGGATCTCAAGTACCCGGTCAGCGTGCCGGACTTGCCCAGCACCGCCACGCGCACGGCCTCGAGCGCCGCCGACGTGTCCGCCGCGGCGATTTCGGCCAAGGTGCGCTCGCGCAGCGCCGCCAACTCCTCTGCGATTGCCATAAGGTTCGCCTTTCTTCTCGAGCCAACAAAAAAGAGCCTTCTTCCGTCCCGCCTGGGGCCGCTTGCGGCTTACCAGGAATCCAAGGACGGGAGAAGGCTCTCGCGGTACCACCTCGGTTGGCAACGCTTCAGCGACCCGAAGGGAATCGCAGTGCGGCGTCGCCCGCTTGTTCGCGCTCTGTGACGGGAGCACCCGGCACCCCTACTGGTCGCCTCGCCCGTGGGCGTTCGCGTTCGGGAATGCTGCTCGGAAGGGAATAAGACGCACTCAGAGGGTCGGGCTCTCTCAGCCGGTGAAGCCCTTCTCTGGCGACCGTGACGCGCGTCCGCTGTCTTCGTCATCGCATGTAACGCCACAGTATAGCGCACTTCGAGGCGGAGCGAGCGCAGAACTTTCCCGCTCCCGACAGACGGGAAGCGGGCCGCGGGCACGCGGAGGCAGACGAGAAGCGGGCTCCGACGAGCCGCGAAGAAGCGCAGCGTTCCAGTGGCGCGGCGAGGCGCCCTACAGGAAGCGGTACTTGACGGTGCGCAGGCCCCAGGCGCGGCAGCTGGAGAAGCCGAAGGCCTTCCACACACCCGGCTGCAAATCGAGGGCGCGGGAACCGCCGCCCATGGAGCCGCAGTCGTTCACCGTGGCATAGACGGTCTGGCCGCCGTAGACGATCTCCACGGTGCGCCCGAAGTAGCTGCGGTAGTTCGGCAGCGACTTGGGCACCGCCACGCCCATGGAGTTGTCGTCACAGACGGCACCGGTGGACGTGGTGCCGGGGTTCGGCGTGTTCGGATCGGTGCTGCCGCCGTAGGCCGAGGCCACGCCGGAAAGCCACCCTTCCTCCGAGGAGCCGCCGGATCCGCCCCCGTTGCCGGAGCCGCCGGAGCTTCCCGCGTTTCCGGAATTCCCGGATGAGCCCGAGTTGCCGGAATCACCGGACGAGCCGCCGTTATCGGAAGGGCCCTCGTCGTCGGAGACCACCGGCTCGCGATCGCCCGTATTGGCGTCGGGGCTCTCCTGCACAGCCGCGGCCGCCGCTGCGGCGGCCTCCTCTTCCTGCTTGCGCAGGGCCTCGGCCTGAGCGGCGAGCTCGGCCAGACGGGCCGCGTGCTCCTCCTGAGCGCCCTCCAGACGGGCCGTGGCATCCTCCACGACGCTTTGGGCCTCGGCGCGCTTAGCCTCCTGGGCCGCCAACGCCTCTTCCTGCTCGTTCTTCTGGGCGTTCAGCTCGTCGCTCACGTCGTCGAAGGCGCGCTTGCGCTCCTTCTGCTCGGCCACCTCGTCGGCCTGATAGGACATGATCTGAGTGACGTACTCCATGTTGCGGAGCAGCTCGTCGAAGTTCTTCGAATCAAGGATGAGGCCTAAAAGCCCCATGGAACTGCCGTCGCGGTACTCGCCCACGGCCACCTGGCCCAAAGCCGCGCGCCCCTCGAGCATGGCCTGCTGGGCCTCCATGGCCGCCGCCGCCGTCTCGTCGATCTTGGTCTGCAGCTCGGCCACCTCGGCGGTGAGCTGCTCGTACTCGCTATTGATCTGGGCCATGCGGGATTCGGCCTCGTCCAGCGTGGCCTGCGCCGCATCCACGGCAGCCTGAGTGTCGTCGGCAGGATCGGCCGCAGCCGGAACCGCGCCGATGCCGACGAGGGAGAAGGCGAGCAACAGGGCGAGAAAGACCCTCGTCGCTTTTCCTTTTCCGAACGCTCGCTGTGCCAAGGTTTCCCTTCCGTTCTGCCATTACGCCGCAGCTTTCCCCGGGCGAACATGCCGACCGGTGCGCTGCATCGCTCCATCTTCCCCAAATCGACCGACCGAGGCAAGCGTCTTACCGAAAAAGACACGAGCCGTCGACTCCTTGTCCATGGAGCATAACACTTTTTGACCATAATGCAAATACTTGTTCGTATTATTATTGCAATTTGTTCGGTGTTCCGTTATACTGCGCCAAAAGCAAGAGAAAGGAGCGGCCATGCACGCCATGGTAACGGCCCGAGTGCCCCTGGAAATCCGCGACCAGGTGAACGCGAAGCTGCGGTCCATCGGCTCCTCCCCCACCGAGCTGGTGAACGCTGCCTACGATTACGTACTCGCCACCGGCGAGCTGCCCGATGCGCAACGGGGAGAATCTCCCCTGCGCATCACCCTCACCGACGCCCAGGCCAACGAGCTGCGCTTCCGCTTGCGCCAGGCCACGCGCCCCGTACCGGCGTCGTTTTGGGAGGCCCGCGACGGCGCGCCCGCAACCAGGGGAGGAGAATAGCCATGCGCCTGCTCATCGACAGCGACGTTCTGCTCGACTTCATTGGCGAACGCGAGAGCACCGCCGCCGCCTGGGTGAAGCTCCATGCCATGGAGCTGGCCGGGGCCGCGGAGCTGTGGGTCTCCGCCGAGGCCTTCGGAGAGGTGCGCACCGCCCTCGCCGAGGCCCTCTCCGACCACGACGCCCGCTCGGCTTTGCGTTCGGCCATGGCGTTTCTGTCCGTGTGCTCGATCGACGGCCCCGACGTGCGCTTCGCCCTGGAACACGAGGGGCTGCCCTATCACGCGGCCCTCACCGAATCCTGCGCTCGCAAGCTGCAGGCCGACTTCATCGTCACCCACGGCGGCGAGGTATCCGTCTCCCGGGCCGTGCGCCGCGTGGCCCCCGACGAGCTGTTCAGCGTGCTTGAGGCGGAGCAGGGCATCGTCTTCGACGTCATCGACTTCTAGCGGGGAACCATGATCGACGAAATCCAAGTGAAGGACGTGGCCCTCATCCGCGAGGCCTCCCTTTCGCCCTCCCCCCGTCTCACCGTCCTCACTGGCGAGACGGGCGCCGGAAAGACGGCGCTCGTCAGCGCCGTGAAGCTGCTCGTCGGCGAGCGCGCCGACAGCTCCTACGTGCGCGAGGGGGCAAAAAACGCCGAAGTGCGGGGGCGCCTGTTCCCTTCCGATCCCGCCGCCGAGGAGCTCGTCGCGGTGCGCAAGGTCAGCGCCGACGGCCGCAGCCGCGCCACGATAAACGGCGCCATGGCCAGCGTCTCGGAGCTCGCGCGCACGGTGGGGCCTTTGGTGGAGCTCTGCGGACAGCACGAGTATCAATCGCTGCTGAAGCCGGCAGAGCACGGCCGCATCCTCGATGGTTGGGCCGATCTGGAAAGCACCGTAGGGGCGGCCTTTCGCGAGGCCCTCGCCGATACCCGTGCCGCCGAGGCGGCCCTGGAAGAGCTGAGGGCAACGGCGAACGCCTCCAACGCCCAGCTGGAGGAGGCCCGCTTCACGCTGCAGCAGATAGAGGCGGTGAACCCCGAGGGGGGCGAGTACGAGGAAACGCGCGACTGGCTCGCCCGGGCCGAGCACGCCGAGGTGCTCGCCCGCAACTCCCACGGGGCAGCCGAGGCGCTTTCCGGCGACGGCGGCGCGTTGGACGCCCTGAACACGGCCATCCCCCTCATCGAGGAGGCCTCCCGGGCCGACGAGTCGCTGGCCCCCTTCGCCGCGTCGCTGAGGGAAATCTGCTTCGTCGTGGAGGACGTCTCCCGGGATATGGCCGGTTACTGCGACGCCATCGATTTCGACGGCGAGTCTCTGGCCGCGGCCCAGAAGCGCATGGGGCAGCTCATGGGGCTCATGCGCTCCTTCGGTCCCACCATGGAGGCCGTCTTCGAGCGCTGGGACGAGGCGGCGGCCCTCGTCGGGCTCGTCGACGACGCCGACGAGAACCTGGCCCGCGCCGAGGCGGCCGTGGAAGCGGCCGAAAGCGCCCTCGCCGAAGCGGCGGCCGCCTATGATGCAGCCCGCATCGAGGCCGCGCCGCGGTTCGCGGCGGCGGTCAACGAGGTGCTCGGGCGCCTGGAGATGGGGACGGCGGCGCTGGTGTGCACGGTGGAGCCGCTGCCCCGCGAAAGCTGGAGCGCCGCGGGCAGCGCAAGCGTCGTCTTCGAGTTCAAGCCCGGCGCCTCCATGCAGCCGCGCCCCTTGGCCCGCATCGCCTCCGGAGGCGAAATCAGCCGCGTCATGCTGGCCATCAAGGTGGCTTTGGGCGCAAAGGACGGCACGGAGACCCTTATCTTCGACGAGGTGGACGCCGGCGTGGGCGGAAGCACCGGCAATGCGCTCGCCGCCGTGCTGGCGGAGCTGGCGGAAAGCCACCAGGTCATCGCCATCACGCATCTGGCTCAGGTGGCTGTGCTCGCCGATACCCACTACACTGTGACGAAAACCGCGGGCGACGCGCCCGAAACGGCTCTGACCCCGGTGGAGGGCGACGAGCGCGTGGCCGAAGTGGCGCGCCTGTTGTCGGGCACCGCCACCGAGACCTCCCTCGCCCACGCCCGCGAACTTCTCGGCCAGTAAGCCGTCGGCAACGGTCGGTCCCCCATAGGGGCGGACCTTGGCCCGCCCTCCCGACAACGGCTATGCTCGCGACAAGGGGCGACCAAGGTCGCCCCTTACGAAGATTATCCGACGAGTTTTCCGAAAGATGCTGTTATTCCGCCTCTTGCTGGGCGGCCAGTTCCTGGGCCAGCGCCTTGGCGTCGTCGTAGGCCAGAAGCTGGTCGATGGTCACGAACTTGTAGCCCTCCGCCTTAAGCTGCGGCAGGGCGATCTTCAGCGCCTCGATGGTCTGGCTGCGATCGCCGCCGCCGTCGTGCATGAGCACGACATCCCCCGACTTTGCCGACAGCAGGCGCTCCGCAATGGCGTCGGCGCCCGGTCGCCGCCAGTCCTCGGTGTCCACGTTCCAGCCGATCTCGCCCGTGATGTAGGGCTGCAAGTTCCAGATGATCTCGTCGTGGAAGTTGCCGCCCGGCGAACGAAACACCTTCGACGCCTCGGCGCCCGTCGCATCCGCGATGGCCTGCTGGCCCATCTGCACCTCTTCAATCTGCTTCTCGGGACTCTGGCGCGTCATGTCCACGCCGTTGCCGCCGCCGGTGGCCGCATGGTCGTAGGAGTGGGTGCCGATCTGGTGACCCTCGGCCGCCATGCGCTTGATCGTCTCCACGTAATCGGTCTTATCGGAAATCTGCTCGCCGATCGTGAAGAACGTCGCCACGGCGTCGTTCTCCTTCAGCACGTCGAGCAGTTCCTGGGTCGTGGGCCACGGGCCATCGTCGAAGGTGAGCGCGATGACTTTCTCGCCGTTCGTGTTCGCGTTGTACTTCAGATAGACGTTGTCGGAGCCCTCCTTCACGGTTTCCTCCACCGTCTTGCCCGACACTTTGCCGGTGCGCTTCTCCACCTGGGCCGCCTCACCGGGCACGTACACGTGGATGGCCCCCTCGCCCAGCTCCACCTGACCCGGAGTCGTCTCCTCGGTGGTAACATCGTAGTCCTCGGTCGCGTCGGCGCCGTCGTCCAGCTGAACGACATCGCCCTTGTGCAGCTCAGTTGCGCCGTCGGTCACCTCATTGCCGTTGACCGTGCCGGCAAAGGCAGCGCCGCCGCCCTCTTCCAGAACCTCCCCGTCGACGGCGAGCAGATTGCCCGGCTGCGGGGAGACGACGCCCTCGGCGATCATGTCGTTCAAGGTCGTCCCCCGATCCACCGTGCGCGTCATGCCGTTGACCGTCACGTTGAACTGCAGCGGGTTCAGATACAGGTACACCCCCACGCCGATGGCGGCCAGAATGACCACGGAGACGATAATGGAGACGACGCTCGCCTTCTTCTTGCCCTTCTTCTTGTAGCGCCCCATATCGGCATAGGGAGCCACCTGGCCATCGGCCTTGGTGGCCGGAACGACCCGCGGGGGCACCTGGGCCGCGTAGCCCGCATAGCCGTGCGGCGACGCCGCCTGGCGAGGCTGGGGCTGGGCCTGCTGATAGGCGTGCGGCTGATAGGACGGCGCCTCATGCAGGCGCGGATCCTGCGTCTGGGCGCCATAGTCCGTCTGCTCGCGAGGCGCTGCCGGCTCCTGCTGCGGGGAAGGGGCCTGCGCTGCCGGCTGGGGGCGCATTTCCGGCGGGACGGCCGCCGACTGCGGCTGCGGTGCTGAGACCCCGTGGGAATGGGGAACCGAGGCCGGCACGGAGGCGCCGGGGTGGCGCCGGGTGGGCTTCTTGTGCTGTCGCGGGTTGTTGCGGGGGTTATTCGAACCTTGGGAGGCGGGCTGATCGGGCATCGCTTTATTCCTTAGGAAGTACTTCAGGTGGTGCAGGTGCTTTCTCGCGATTATACGACGAAGCGACGGGGCGTTCACGGCAGAGCAGCTTACATTTCCGTAAAGTTCGCAATCCGTCCCGAATCCACGAAAACTGAACAGCCCGCGCCGTCCCAGAGGGCACTTCCCCGCCGCGCCACCGTCCCGCAGGGGCACCGTCCTGCGAAGGTCGGCGTCCTGCGAGACGAATCTTGCGGCGATGGCAGGAGCCCGGGCGCAGCGCCTTTAGCTCGCGCGCGACGACCCGTAGGCGGCGTGCTTGCGGTTGCCGTAGGCGCTCCCCTTTCGCGCGCCCTTCTTCAGATCCTTCAGCACGTCTTCCTCGGACTTGTCCTCCACGGTACTCTTTAGCTTCACCACCTGATCGCGCAGACGCGCCGCCTCCTCGAAGTCCATGTCGCGGGACGCGGCGGCCATGTCGTCCTCCATGGACGAGATGAGCCGCAGGACCTCTTCGCGGGAAAGCTCTGCCAGCTCCTTATTCACCTGCTCGGCAGTGGTGCCCTCCACATCTTCCGTGATGAAGCCCATGATGTCGTTGATGGCCTTGCGGATAGTCTGGGGCTTGATACCATGCTCCTCGTTGTAGGCCATCTGGATGTCGCGGCGCCGGCGCGTCTCGTCGATAGCCCGGCGCATAGAATCGGTGATGCGATCGGCGTACATGATGACCTGGCCGGACACGTTGCGGGCCGCGCGCCCGATGGTCTGGATGAGCGAGCGGTGGTTGCGCAGGAAGCCCTCCTTGTCGGCATCCAGGATGGCCACAAGCGACACCTCGGGCAAGTCGAGCCCCTCTCGCAGAAGGTTGATGCCCACGAGCACGTCGAACTCGCCGCGGCGCAAGTCACGCAGGATCTCCGTGCGCTCCAGCGTGGCGATGTCCGAGTGCATGTAGCGGGCCTTCACGCCCTGATCCAGCAAATGGTCGGTCAAGTCCTCGGCCATCTTCTTCGTGAGCGTCGTGATGAGCACGCGCTCGTTGCGCGCCGCCCGCTCCTTCGCCTCGTCGATGATGTCGTCGATCTGGCTGGCGCTCGTGCGCACGACGATCTCCGGATCCAGAAGGCCCGTCGGACGGATGACCTGATCCACCTTCGCCTGGCTCACGCGCTCCTCGTAATCGCCCGGCGTGGCCGACACGTAGATGAACTGCGGGATGCGCTCCTCGAACTCGTCGAAGCGCAAGGGGCGGTTGTCCAGGCAGCTGGGCAGGCGAAAGCCGTGCTCGGCGAGGGTGATCTTGCGGGAGCGGTCGCCCTCGTGCATGCCGCGGATCTGCGGCACCGTGACGTGGGACTCGTCGATGATGCAGAGGAAGTCCTTCGGGAAGTAGTCGATGAGGGTGTAGGGCGGCTCGCCCGGCGCACGGCCGTCCAGATGGCGCGAGTAGTTCTCGATGCCGGAGCAAAATCCCATGGTCTCCAGCATCTCCAAGTCGTAGTTCACGCGCATCTCCAAGCGCTGGGCCTCGAGCAGCTTCCCCTCTTCCTTGAACTGCATGAGGCGCTCGCGTAGCTCGTCCTGAATCGTGCCGAGGGCCTTGTCCATCTTCGGCCGCGCCGTAACGTAGTGGGAAGCCGGCCAGATGGGCAGCGCCTCGTAGCTGTTCAGCACCTCGCCCGTGACCTGGTCAATCTCGTCGATGGACTCGATCTCGTCCCCCCAGAACTCGATGCGCACCGGGTGGTCGGCGTAGGGCGGGAACACGTCCAGCGCGTCGCCCCGCACGCGGAAGGTGCCGCGCTTCTGCTCGTAGTCGTTGCGGTCGTACTGGATGTCGATGAGCTCGTGGATGACCTCGTCGCGATCCATCTCCTTCTGCTTGTCGACGAACACCGCCATGCCGGCGTAGTCCATCGGCGAGCCGATGCCGTAGATGCAGCTCACCGACGCCACCACGATGACGTCCCGCCGCGACAGCAGAGCCGAGGTGGCCGCATGGCGCAGCTTCTCCACCTCCTCGTTGATGGAGGCGTCCTTCTCGATGAAGGTGTCCGATGAGGGCACGTAGGCCTCGGGCTGGTAGTAGTCGTAGTAGCTGACGAAGTACACCACGGCGTTGTCGGGGAAGAACTCCTTCAGCTCGGCCGCCAGCTGCGCGGCGAGCGTCTTGTTCGGCGCCATGACGAGCGTGGGCTTCTGCACCGCCTCGATGGTCTTTGCCATGGTGAAGGTCTTGCCCGAGCCGGTGACGCCCAGAAGCGTCTGGTAGCGCAGGCCCTCTCCCACCCCCTTCGCGAGCGTGGCGATGGCCTCGGGCTGGTCCCCCGAGGGCTCGAAGGGCGAGACCACCTTGAACGGGGT
>OLOZ01002219.1_pt1 | contig 11406 bp, 10 predicted proteins | sample 1673021 | NCBI WGS metagenome assembly OLOZ01 (sample SAMEA3136747, study PRJEB25190) | human gut metagenome | biome: human gut; feature: human-associated habitat; material: faeces | place: Austria | collected 2013
CGGTAAACACCGGAGATGCCTGCAGCAGCAGCGGAGAAATATAGTCGTCGATCAGGCTTTTGAGGAACATGGAGCCTGCCACGTTTGCCACAGCCGACAGCAGAATGCAGATCAGTACGACCACAAACTGTACGCCGTAGCCCTTCTGAATATATTTCATAAGACGTCCAAGCGTCTTTTTCGGATTTTTGCTGCGCTTGCCGCCCATCATGCCTCTGCGGCCGCCGGGTCCGCGCATCTGAGGTCTTGCCATTATTCCTCACCGCCCTTTCTGTTCTGCTGGTTGTAGATTTCCTGATAGATCGTGTTGGCGGCGAGCAGCTCATCATGCGTGCCGACAGCCTGCACGGTGCCGCCGTCGAGAATGACGATCTGATCCGCATCCTGCACAGAGGAAACACGCTGTGCAATGATAATCTTGGTCGTGTCCGGGATTTCCTCCGCGAATGCCTTGCGGATAAGCGCATCCGTCTTGGTATCTACCGCACTGGTCGAGTCATCAAGAATGAGGATCTTCGGCTTTTTCAGCAGCGCACGCGCAATGCAGAGTCGCTGCTTCTGACCGCCGGAAACATTCGAGCCGCCCTGCTCAATGTGGGTGTCGTACTTATCCGGCATCTGCTGGATGAATTCATCCGCCTGTGCCAGACGGCATACGCGCTCGAGCTCCTCGTCCGAGGCATTTTCGTCACCCCAGCGAAGGTTTTCCTTGATCGTGCCGGAGAACAGCACGTTCTTCTGAAGCACCATGGCAACCTGATCGCGCAGCGCCTCGATATCGTAATCGCGGACATCCACACCGCCGACCTTGACCGTGCCGTGCGTGGTATCGTACAGGCGCGGAATCAGCTGCACGAGCGTAGACTTCGCGGAACCGGTGCCGCCGAGAATGCCGACGGTCTGACCGGCCTTGATATGCAGGTTGACGTTTTTAAGCGCCAGCTTGCGCTCATCGCCCTTGTAGCTGAAGGAAACGTCATCGAACTCGATCGCGCCGTCCTTGACCTCGTGAATCGGGTTCGCGGGGTTGTGCAGGTCGGGCTGCTCATCGAGGATTTCGGCAACACGCTCTGCGCTCGCCTTGGCCATGGTGATCATAACGAAAACCATCGCTACCATCATCAGGCTCATCAGGATCTGCATCGCGTAGGAGAACATGCTGGTCAGCTCGCCGGTGGTCATCGAGCCGACGACGATCAGACGCGCGCCGAACCACGAAATGAGCAGCATGCACGCGTACATGCAGAACTGCATCAGCGGCATAACGCCTGCCATGGTCTTCTGCGCCTTGGAGAACGTGCGGTACAGCATGCCAGAAACGCCCTCGAACTTTTCAGTCTCGTGGTCCTCACGCACATAGGTCTTAACAACGCGGATGCCGCGCACATTTTCCTGTACGACCGTGTTCATGCGGTCGTAGATCTTGAATGCGCGCTCAAAGACCGGATCGACAACCTTCATCAGAATGCCCATGCCGATTGCCAGAATCGGCAGCACCGCGAGGAATACGAGCGCCATCCTGCTGTTGATCTTCATCGCCATGAACAGCGCAAAGACCAGCATGACCGGGCAGCGCACCGCGATGCGCGTGCACATCTGAAAGGCGTTCTGTACGTTGGTAACATCGGTGGTCAGACGGGTGACGATCGAACCGGTGGAGAACTTATCAATGTTGGAAAACGAGAAATTCTGCACATTGTAGTACATATCGTGACGCAGATTGCGGGCAAAGCCGGTTGAGGCTCTCGCCGCAAAGGTGCCGGCTACCGCGCCGAACACCAGCGCGAGCATGGCGCACAGCACAAGGATGATGCCGTATTTCCAAATGGCGGCCATATCCTGCCCGTCAATGCCCTTGTCGATCAGCAGCGCCATAACCATCGGAATGATGACCTCCATCACGACCTCGAGCACAACGAAAAACGGCGTGAGCAGTGCGTCCTTTTTGAACTCACGCACACTTTTCAGCAGTCGTTTTATCATTATTTCTGTCCCTCCCTGCACATATTGCATTGGTACTGCTCCAGATTGGAGCGGATTTTTTCACAGACCGCAAACCAGCCCTTCAGCTCGTCCTCGGTGATGCCCTGCCGCAGAAGCTGTTCCATCTGCTGCATGCGTTCAGTAATGTATTCATCCATTGCACGCGCCTGCTCGGTCAGCACCAGACGTTTCAGGCGGCCGTCATGCTCCACCGGCTCACGGCGGATAATGCCGTGCTGCTCCATCAGCTGCAGTATGCCCGTTGCGGTCGAGCGGCGCATCTGGAACGCGTTTTCCAGATCCTTCTGGAATATATCGCCCTGCTTTTCGTGTATGATCAGGTGATGGACGATCATCGCCTGCATGCCGGTCACATTTGCTGCATTCGCAGTCTTTTCGGTCATACACGCCATCTGCCGCCGAAGCAGATTATGCAGCATGCCGATTTCTGCACCGATGCGGTCGTCCGAGTGACCGCAGCATTCATTATGGTCACAGCAATTCATTGTTAGCCTCCTTACTGTTAGCTTGCTAACATATTATACACCGTCACTCGGCAATGTCAACGGGTTTCACGAAATGTTCACATTTCGGGGAGTGGTCGCTTGCAAAGCGAACGGAACTTGCCTGCCCGGCGGGCGCGCCGTACCCACGGCGAGGGGCAAGAGGGTAGACACCAATGGTTTCTACCCTCTTAACTCCCACTTCCTTTTGTTTCTTAACCTGACGCATACCAGAGACCGGCGACCGCTGCGAAAAAGGGAACGGCAGTCGGGTTACTCTTGCGTTTGTTTCGTGAAATATTCGCAGTTCTCGGATAACGTACTGCTACACATGCGGGCTACTCTCCGCAGGCGCAACACAAGGTGAATTGCCCGAAGGGCAAGAGAGAGTCCCCTGGGGGATACCTGTGTCGCGCAATTTGTTGGTCTGGTGGCTACAGACGGCACCTGCGAGTTTAATTTGATAATGAATGTTTACCGTAGGGTGCGGCAAGGTGAATTGCCCGAAGGGCAAGAGAAGGTGCCCTGGGGTACGACCTCGGCGCACCGTGCTATCCGGCTGGCACTCAATAAAAATGAAAAAATGGAGAATGCCCTACCTCGGGGTTCATTCTCCATTCCGACTTGCTAAGAGCCGCCCTATGGGCGGTTGCTCGCTGGACGCCCACTGCGGTGGGTGTCTCCATTTTCAATTTTCTATTATTTCGCCTGATATGCCGGTTTGAGAAACATTTCTCCAAGATACTGCTTGCCGGTTTCGGTTCGGAACACGCGGTCTTTCGCGGTTTTACACTGCTCTGCCGTCATACCGTCCTCGTAGGCGTTGACAAGGAAATCCGCTTCAAGCAGAATACGGAAATCTTTTTCCTCTCCGGCGGTATAGGTATGGTGATGCGCGATGAGCCACTGCACGCGCTCGCTCTCCCGCTCATCTGCGCCGCACTGCTGCAGCATGGGAGCCGCGACCGCCGGGCCTTCCATCTCCGCTCGAGCCGTGCTTCCGTTCGGCTTCGTGGATGCCGATATCGTGCAGAACGGCTGCAGCTTCGAGTATATTCTGCTTCTGCTCATCCAGACCTTCCCTGCGCCCGAGCAGGCGGCTGTACGCGTATACCTTTATAAAGTGCTGAATCCGTTTTGCGTCGCCTGCGTCATACGCGATGGCGAGCGCGGTCAGCTTTTCGATGTCGATCATGCGTGTCACTCCTTTGGCGCAAGCATAGCACCGCACGACCGGATTTGTCAAGTCAGGGTAATACCACATAATTGAACAAGAGCGATTTACGAGTAAATTTTGCGGTCTGACTAGGCGTGATTTTGCGGTAATACTTTGTGTATTACCGTGAAAGCACAACGACGTCAGAGCACAAAATTTCCGTAAAGCGCCGCAGTGTAATTGTGCGGTGTTACCCTAATCCTGTCCAGCCGTATTTCGCCATATCCACGCGGCCGTCCTCGGTGAACTCGATGCCGTCCGCTTCGAGCAGTGCGCGCTGGATATCCGCGCCGCCGAACGCAAACGCCGGTGACGTTCGTCCGTCTTTCGTTACCACGCGGTAGCACGGAATCCCCTCCGGATCGGGATTGACATGCAGCGCATAGCCGACGACACGCGCCCATCTCGGATTGCCCGCGAGCAGCGCGACCTGCCCGTAGCTGGCCACCGTTCCGCGCGGAATTTTCTTCACCACTGCATATATTCGGTCAAAGCTGTTTGCCATAGCTAATCCACCTTTCTTTTACCAGTCAATACCACATAATTAAGCAAGAGTGCTTTGCGAGTAAATTTTCTTTTTTTAACGAGACATGGTTTTGCAGCAATACTTTCGGATTGCAAGAAAACACACCGAAGTCAAGAAAGTAAATTTTCGCAAAGCACCGCCGCTTTAATTATGCGGTACTGGCTTTATTATATCAAGTCAGATTGCCAATATCCATAGGTTTTTCGGCCTAAAAAACTGTATAATTTTATCGTGCTAAAGTATTGCATATGCAAAAAAATTGCTATATAATAGAACCGTCACCAAATATAAAAGCATTCCACTCGGATTACTTACGAAAGTTAAGCGAGTGGTATAGAATGTAAGGAGGACAATAAAAATGGCACTTACCAATTCTTATCTGCAGGGCGTGTACGAAACCGTACAGAAGCGCAACCCGAATGAGCCGGAGTTCCAGCAGGCAGTTTACGAGGTTCTCGAGAGCCTTCAGCCGGTTGTTGAAGCTCGTCCGGAGCTCGAGAAGAACGGCATCATGGAGCGCATCGTAGAGCCGGAGCGCATGTTCATGTTCCGTGTACCGTGGGTTGACGATCAGGGCAAGGTTCAGGTTAACCGCGGCTTCCGCGTACAGTTCAACTCCGCAATCGGCCCCTACAAGGGCGGTCTGCGTCTGCACCCCTCTGTTAACGCATCCGTTATCAAGTTCCTCGGCTTTGAGCAGTGCTTCAAGAACAGCCTGACCACTCTGCCGATGGGCGGCGGCAAGGGCGGCTCCGACTTTGACCCGAAGGGCAAGTCCGATGCTGAAATCATGCGTTTCTGCCAGTCCTTCATGACCGAGCTGTGCAAGCACATCGGTCAGTTCACCGACGTACCGGCCGGCGATATCGGTGTTGGCGGCCGTGAGATCGGCTTTATGTTCGGCCAGTACAAGCGTCTGCGCAACGAGTACACCGGCGTTCTGACCGGCAAGGGCCTGTCCTACGGCGGCTCTCTGGCCCGCACCGAGGCTACCGGCTACGGCCTGTGCTACTACATGAAGGAAATGCTCGCATACAAGGGCACTTCGTTCGAGGGCAAGACTGTTGCAATCTCCGGTTCCGGCAACGTTGCAATCTACGCTTGCCAGAAGGCTACCCAGCTGGGCGCTAAGGTTGTTACCATGTCCGACTCCAACGGCTACATCTACGATCCGAACGGCATCAACCTGGATGTTGTCAAGGACATCAAGGAAGTAAAGCGCGGCCGCATCAAGGAGTACGCTGAGCGCGTACCGGGCAGCGTTTACACCGAGGGTCAGCGTCCGTGGGGCACCAAGTGCGACATCGCTCTGCCGTGCGCAACCCAGAACGAGCTGAACGAGGAGAACGCAAAGGCTCTGATCGCCAACGGCTGCAAGTTTGTAGCTGAGGGCGCTAACATGCCGTCCACCCCGGAGGCTGTTGCAGCATTCCAGGCAGCCGGCGTATTCTTCGGCCCGGCAAAGGCTGCTAACGCAGGCGGCGTAGCTACCTCCGGTCTGGAAATGAGCCAGAACTCCCTGCGTCTGTCCTGGACCTTCGAGGAAGTTGACCAGCGTCTGCACGACATCATGGTTAACATCTTCCACACCTGCATCACTGCAGCTGAGAAGTACGGCCACAAGGACAACCTTGTTATGGGCGCTAACATCGGCGGCTTCGAGAAGATCGCTGACGCTATGCTGGCTCAGGGCGTATGCTAATTTTCGATTGAAAGGACGCATCCCTTTCAATCGAGGGACGCCCTTGACAGGCGCTGCCTGTAAGGGCTACCGCAATAAAAGAGCACCGGAATTTCGATTCCGGTGCTCTTTTATTGTTTGCTAAAAATGACCCGGCAAAGCTGGGCCATTTTTGTCGCGCTGAAAGCGCTCCATTTGATGCGCTCCGCGGCGTGATAGGTTATCTATGTGCTGAAATCCCCGTCGGGGATTTTATGGGTTGGCGTGAACGCTGTCGCCCACGAAGGACTCACCGCCGACAGGCGGCTGTCCTGTGGGTGCGGTTTGCGGGTCATACTGCGTATTTTATGCCGCGAACTGCGTTCGCGGGTGCGGGCCCCGGCGGCACAGCCGCCTGTGTCCCTTATTGCACATCCGGCTGCTCTATGCAAAAAAGACCGCCGTAAGGCGGTCTTTTAGCTTATGCGTTTTCGGAAAAGTCTGCGAGACGCAGGTTCTCGTTATGGTCGGTTGCGTAGGTGATATTCCACGGCGAGGTGAACAGCAGCAGGCTGTTGCCCTTGAGATCCTCGACGATCTTGGTATCGCTCGTGAGCTGGAGTTTCTTGATGTCGAAGTCCTCCTCGTCATTCTCAACCCAGCGAACGTGCTCATACGGCAGGTTTTCGCGGATGATCTCAACGTTATACTCGTTCTTCAAACGGTACTCGAGCACCTCAAACTGCAGCACACCGACAACGCCGACGATAACCGATTCCATACCGGCATTCGGCTCGCGGAAGATCTGGATGGCGCCCTCCTGTGCGATCTGCTCGACACCCTTGACGAACTGCTTGCGCTTGAGCGTATCCTTCTGGCGGACAACGGCAAACAGCTCGGGTGCGAACGTCGGGATGCCGGAGAACACGCACTTATGCTTGGGATCGCACACGGTATCGCCGATGGAGAACACGCCCGGGTCAAAGATACCGATAATATCGCCCGCATAGGCTTCGTCTACGACCGAACGATCCTGTGCCATCAGCTGCTGCGGTGCGGCGAGCGCCATCTTCTTGCCGGACTGAACGTGCAGAACGTCCTGACCGCGCTCGAACTTGCCCGAGCAGATACGCATGAATGCAACACGATCGCGGTGCGCCTTGTTCATATTCGCCTGAATCTTGAACACAAACGCGGAGAAATGCGGGTCGAACGGGTCGATCACACCGATATCTGCAGTACGCGCGGTCGGCGGCGGCGTCATCTGCAGGAACTTCTTCAGGAACGGCTCAACGCCGAAGTTGGTCAGCGCGGAACCGAAGAACACCGGCGACAGCTTGCCCTCGTGGACAGCCTTGAGGTCGAACTCATCGCCCGCACCGGAGAGCAGCTCCACATCGTCGATCAGCGTCTGGTACTGGTCCTCTGGCAGCAGTCCCTCGAGGATCGGATCGTCGATCGACAGGCGTTGCGCCTTGACCTCGTGGCGGAAATCCGCGCCCTCAAAGGCAATGACCTCATCGTCCATGCGGTCGTACACACCCTTGAAGCGCTTGCCCGAGCCGATCGGCCAGTTTACCGCATAGGTGCCGATGCCCAGCTCGTTCTCGATGTCCTCGAGCAGCTCGTACGGGTCGCGTGCCTCACGGTCCATCTTGTTGATAAAGGTGAAGATCGGCACGCCGCGCATCGCGCAGACCTTGAACAGCTTGCGGGTCTGTGCCTCGACGCCCTTGGAGGCGTCAATGACCATCACCGCAGAGTCAGCCGCCATCAGCGTGCGGTAGGTATCCTCCGAGAAGTCCTGATGGCCCGGGGTATCCAGAATGTTGATGCACTTGCCCTCATAGCGGAACTGCAGCACCGAGGACGTTACCGAAATACCGCGCTGCTTCTCGATCTCCATCCAGTCGGAAACCGCATGACGGCTGTTTTTCTTGCCCTTGACCATGCCGGCCTCCTGAATGGCTCCGCCGTAGAGCAAAAACTTCTCCGTAATGGTGGTTTTACCGGCGTCAGGGTGCGAAATGATTGCAAATGTGCGCCGATTTTCAATTTCTTTTTTCAGGTCTGCCACAGACTTTTTCCTCCCGATCTATCAAAAATCTAATATTGTTGTAGAATGTACACAGAATGTTCACAATTCACCAGTATTATAAATGACGTGGAAAGCGTAAGATCCCCCCACATGTTCTTGCTTTCTACTCTCTATCCTACCTTTTATTGCGGGAGCAGCCGGACGAAAGTTCGGCTGTTCCTGTTTTTTTACCTTTTTCAAAGGTAAAATGAGAGTTTACGTTGTAAATTCTATTCAGCACCATCTATCCGGTGCACACGATCCGCGAAGCGGTACGCTGTCACCGGGCGTGCTCTGCACGCTGACGCTCTTCTTCCAGTTAACTCCAACGGTGCCATGCACAGCAACCCAGTAAAATCGTTGCGCAACACTGTTATGTTGCGCCTGCGTAGATGAACCCGTATGTGTAGCAGCAAGGAATCTGACACTGCGTACAGGCAGAGACATGGGCGCACACTGTGCGCCCCTACGGTAGAAAAAATCCTCTGCCGTTCCCCTTTTCGAAGCAGCCGCCGGTCTCTGATTTGCGTCAGGCTATCTTAGGAAAGGGGTGATTCACAGAAAGGGTGGAAACCTTGGTGTCTACCCTCTTGTGCGCCTGCCGCGAAGGCAAGAACCGCCGCATACTGCGGCACCAATTTCCATCAAACGCAAACCTTACAAGGATGCAAAGGAGCCATTACAGCTCCTTTCGACCCTCCAGCGCGCGGGTCAGCGTCACCTCATCAACAAACTCCAGATGCCCGCCAACCGGAATACCATACGCCAGCCGCGTAATCTTGATGCCGAACGGCTGCAGCAGCCGCGAAATGTACATCGCCGTGGCTTCGCCCTCGGTGTCCGGATTGGTGGCGAGGATAACCTCCTCGGTCTCCTCCTCCGCCACGCGCTTGACCAGCTCGCGGATACGGATGTCGTCCGGTCCGACGTGCCCCATCGGAGACAGCGTGCCGTGCAGCACATGATACAGACCCTTGTACTCCTTCGTGCGCTCAAACGCAATTACGTCGCGCGGCTCTGCCACCACGCAGATCACCTTCTGGTTGCGTGTCTTGTCCGAACAGATCGGACAGATCTCGCTGTCCGTCAGATTCTGACAGCGCCTGCAGGTGAACGTCTTGGCTTTTGCTTCACGGATGGCATCCGCAAACCGCTCGGCGTCCTCTTTCGGCAGGTCGAGCACATGAAACGCCAGCCGCTGTGCGGTCTTCTGGCCGATGCCCGGGAGCTTTGCAAACTCCTCGATCAGCCGTTCGACCGGCGGTGCAAAAAGCTCCATTACAGCAGACCGCCCAGACCGCCGCCGATGCCGCCCGTAATCGCGGACATCTGGCTCTGCGACTTATCAGAAGCCGCCTTGAGGGCCTCATTGACCGCTGCAACGACCAGATCCTGCAGCATATCGATGTCGTCCGGATCAACAACGTCCGGCTTGATTGCAATGCTCTTGAGCGTAGAAGTGCCGGTTACAGTCGCGGTAACCATGCCGCCGCCTGCCGTGCCGGTGGATTCCATCTGCGCAATCTCCTCCTGCGCCTTGAGCATGCTCTCCTGCATCTTCTGTGCCTGCTTCATCATCGCCTGCATATTCATGCCGCCGCCGAAGCCGCCGAAACCCTTACCCTTTGCCATAATAAATGTCCTCCTTAAAGCTGTTTCACTTGAATATCCATTGATTTAGCGCGGTCGATCAGTTCATCGACTGCGATATTTTTTTTCACAACAAGCTCCTCGCCCGCTTCGCGCACCTTGACCTTGATAGGTGCACCGTTCAGCTTGGCCGCCTGCTCCCGGATGACCGAAATGGTCGGCTCCTTTGCCGCGAGAATGGCCGTCATTTTGTCCTCGCAGAGAATGACGAGCGCGTTGTCCTCAAGCACGCCTTTCGCGCTCAGCTTGATATTGGTGTGTGCGCCGATGTTGATCTTGCCGGTCAGCGCTTCGAGCAACGGCTGCCACTGGCTCCACAGCGTCACTTCCTGCTTAGGCGTGTCTGCTGCGGTCCCGTCTTCCTCTCGCGCCCAGTCAGGCGCATCCTCGTCGCCCGGAAGCGGCGGTGCATCATCGTCACTCGGCGGAGGCGGCACATCGCCTGCCTGCTGCACGGCTGCTGCGGGCACCATCTGCACCGGAACGCCGTTCTTCAGCTTTTCCTCGAGCGCTTCTACACGCCCGCCGAGCGTGTCATAGCTGTCAGCGCCCAGACTGCACAGCCGCACCGCGCACAGCTCCGCCTCCACGCGGCGATTGGCTGCCGTGCGCATATGGTCGAGCGAATCGCTGATAATGCGGCTCCACGCGATGAGCGTGGACGAGGCCAGACCGTCACACAGCGCCTGCAGCGTCTTTACGCTGTACGCCGGAGAAATAAGCGCGGAAACGTCGGTCTTGCTGGTCTTGACCAGCAGTGCATCGCGGATCAGGCCAAGCATCTGGTCGTACACCGAGGCCAGATCGCGGCCCGCATTGTAATATTCGTCCAGCAGGCCGACTGCCGCCGCGAGATCACCCGTTTTCAGGTGCTCGGCCAGGCGAATGCCATCGTCCTGACCCATCACGCCGAGCGCCGCCGTGACCGTTTTCTCGTCCACCGCACCGGCTGCCGCCGCACGGTCGAGCATGGAAAGCGCATCTCGCATGGCGCCGTCTGCCAGCCGGGCAATCAGGCGTGCCGCACCTTCGGTCAGCGCAATGCCCTCACCTGCCGCAACATCCAGCAGCCGGCGGGAAATATCCTCCGCGCCGATGCGGCGGAAATCAAACCGCTGACAGCGCGACAGAATGGTCGCAGGTACCTTGTGCAGCTCGGTGGTAGCGAGGATGAACAGAACGTGCTCCGGCGGCTCCTCGAGTGTTTTGAGCAGCGCATTGAACGCACCGATGGACAGCATGTGTACCTCGTCGATGATGAACACGCGCTTGCGGACCTGTGCAGGCGTGTAGCGCGTCTCATCGCGCAGGTCACGGATGTTATCCACACCGTTGTTGGACGCCGCGTCAATCTCGGTCACGTCCAGCACCGAGCCGTCCAGAATGCCGCGGCACGCCGCACACTCGTTGCACGGATCGCCGTTCACCGGATGCTCGCAGTTGACTGCGCGCGCGAGGATCTTCGCACAGGTGGTCTTGCCGGTGCCGCGCGTGCCTGTAAACAGATATGCATGGCTCAAACGTCCGGACTGCAGCTGCGCGCGCAGCGTGTCCGTAATATGCTGCTGCCCAATCACATCCGCAAACGTCTGCGGCCGCCATTTGCGGTATAAAGCCTGATACAAACGAAAATCCTCCCCTCAATAAAATAAAGAGGCGGGCGTAAGCCCGCCTCAAAGCGTCTTCCGCGAACAAAGTTCGCGCATTAAATCAACCAACCGCTGCATGCAGCGACTAACCACATGGCAGGTTTTCGTCCAGAAAACCGAGTCATCGGTCTCCCCCGCTTCA
>OLOZ01002224.1_pt1 | contig 11387 bp, 9 predicted proteins | sample 1673021 | NCBI WGS metagenome assembly OLOZ01 (sample SAMEA3136747, study PRJEB25190) | human gut metagenome | biome: human gut; feature: human-associated habitat; material: faeces | place: Austria | collected 2013
TCAATTAAACTATTACACGGATAAATTGAAAAGGAGAAGAAAAATGGTAAAACTGATTGTTACAGATGTGGATGATACATTAGTGCCGGAAGCGGGAAGTGTGATCAATCCGGAATATTATGATATAATTCGTGAATGTAGAAAAAGAGGCATTATCTTTGGCGTGGCAAGCGGAAGACAGAAGCCTTGTGTAAGGAAGCTGTTTGAACCTGTGTTGGATGAGATTTTTATCCTTGCAGATAATGGTACAGATATCTGGAGCAGTCAATATCAGACATCGATGAAATTACCATATGACCTATATACAGAATTGATTGATGACATACATGAGCTGGAAGGCTATTCTATTATGGCGTGTAAGCCAGACATTGCTTATTTCGAATATGGTCATGAAAAGTATTTTGAACATATGAAGACGTATCCGTATGTAGGAGAATATACGGATGATATGCGTGGCATAAAAGATATCTGTAAGATATCTGTATGGCGAGAGGAAGGAATTGATCCGGCTGTGGAACGGCGCATGCAGGAAAAATGGTCAGACGTCATGGAAGTATGTATGGCGGGAGAGTGTTTTCTGGACTTTATGGCAAAAGGATGTAACAAAGGAAAAGCGTTGTCTATTATGCAGGGGCATTATGGTATTGGCAGAGAAGATACAGTAGCATTCGGTAATGCAGATAATGACATTCCGATGCTCCAGAATGCAGCGCATAGTTATGCTGTTGCAGCGGCGAGCACAAGATTAAAGGAGACAGCTTCGCAGGTAATCGGAGAAATGAAAGACGATGCGGTATTGAAGAAGCTTCGAGAGATCCTGAACATTGCAGGATAAGAGTAATACAGAAAAGAGTGGTTGATATGAATACAGAGAATGCACAGACAAAAAAGAAATATACGCATGAAGAATTGCATGAGCTGGGAATTGCACACGAGCACAGTCACGAACACTCGCATGATCATCCGCACGATCATGATGGGGAGCATAGCCACGAGCATGGACATGGAGAACATGGACATCATCATGTGCACAGTGAGAAAGAAAAGAAAGCAGTTGTGAACCGTCTTGCCAAAGCTATCGGTCATCTGGAAGCTGTGAAACGTATGGTGGAAAGAGATGCAGATTGCAGTGAGGTCCTTATTCAGCTTGCAGCAGTGCGTTCTGCAATTAATAATACAGGTAAGGTAGTGTTAAAGAACCATATGAATCACTGCATTGTAGAAGCAGTTAAAGAGCATGATATGGAAGCAATCGAACAGTTAAATAAAGCTATCGATCAATTTATGAAATAGTTTCATATAAAAAGCAGAAAGCTCTGAAAACAGTTATAAGTAGGAAATTGTTTTTAGGGCTTTCTCCGCTCCAATATGATATAAAAGAGATAACGTCGTTGTCTCTTATTTGCTATCAATAAGATTAAAATACAGAAGAACAGAAGAAAAATGTCCGGTTAGATTATTTTGATGTCATATAATTAGAACATATGACATAGATTAAGGGAGGATATGGGAGAATGTCGGATTTAATTACGATACAGAATTTTTGTGACAGAAATACTTCAGAGCCGATGATATGCAGCTTTGAGACAGAGACCATCTCAACTCCGACATCGCCGATTCTGCATTCTATGGCTCGTATATGGTTAATCAATGAAGGGGAAGCAGCAGTCTTAATTAATAATAAAGAATACTGTTTAAAAAAAGGCTGCTGTGTAGGCATTTTGCCGTGGCAGATTACAGAAGTGATTGAGGTAAAGAAGCCGATTACGTTCTATCTGGTTGTATACTATTACGATAATGTTAATGAGATTATTAAGACATTTTATAATCCCGGGAGTATAGAGATGTCGATATTGCACAGAATTACAGCACATCCAATGATAGAGCTACATGACAGGGCATATCAGCAGATGCAGATACTGTTTATGCAGTTAGAAGATGAAGTGCATGAGATGTATACAGCAGACGAAGTAGAGGAGAATGAAGAAGACAGAGCATTAAGGAACTTGTTTATTACAAATAAGTTGGTTGAGATTATGCTTGTGCTGATGCGCTATGAGAAAAAAACGAAAAAGAAGTGGGAGACGATTGATGCCAGTGAAATTTTTCTGTATCTGTATTCACATCTTAATGAACGGATAACATTGGAACAGCTTTCACATAAATTCTATATGAGTGAATCCGCAATCGGAACTTATATTAAAAAGACGACGGGATTATCATTCTTTGATCTCATAAATGAGATGAGGATCGGACGAACGATGAATTACCTACTATATACGGATCTTACGCTGGAAGAACTGGCAGAGATACTGGGATTTGTAGACGGTGCACATATCAGCAAAGTATTCAAGGCAAGAACTGGCATGAAGGCCAGCGAATACAGAAAAACCTATCAGAGGATTGGAGATCGGTGTCGTATCAGTGATCGAAAAGTATATTATGAGATTGTGGCATATATTTACAGACATTATGCAGAAGATTTGAAAGGCAGTGATCTGAGCAGAAAATTTGGTGTGACAATGAAGAATCTGAATCGTATTTTGCTGTATCAGGTAGAAATGACCTTTCATGGATATTTGAATTATATCCGGGTAAACAAAGCGTCGGAGTTGCTCCTGACAACGGATAAAACTATTTTAGATATTGCATTGGAAGTTGGATACAATACGGAAAAAACATTGTCCCGTAATTTTATCATGATTCGTCATATCACGCCGGGAAAATTCCGTACAAATATGCGTTTTCAAGGGATCGAAAATATATAACAGACGAAAGAAGCGTTTTCTTGAGGTTCAATGTGAAAACGAAATATGATAAGATAAACGGAAGGCAGGAAATAACAAATGAATGTGAAAGATTTACTTGAACAGGTGAAAAATGGAACAATAGAGATAGAGGAAGCGGAGAAGCATTTGCGGAAGCAGCCGTATGAAGAAATGGGCTATGCCAAGCTGGATTCGCACAGGGAGATCCGCTCCGGTTTTCCGGAAGTTGTGTATTGCAGTGGTAAGCCGGATGAATTTCTGGCATCCATTTATCAGAAATTGTATGATGAAAATGGAGAAGTATTCGGAACACGGGCAAGTGAGCGTCAGTATGAGGTTGTAAGACAGGTGCTTCCGCAGGTCGTGTATGATCCGATTTCTCATATTTTGAAAATCGAAAAAGAAGATAAGGAACATATTGGTAAAATCGCAATCTGCAGTGCAGGTACTGCGGATATCCCGGTAGCAGAAGAGGCAGCTCAGACAGCAGAATTTTTTGGTGCAAATGTAGATCGGATTTACGATGTGGGTGTCAGCGGTGTGCATAGATTATTAGCGCAGCTTGATACCGTTCAGGAGGCGAACTGTGTTGTGGCAGTGGCTGGCATGGAAGGCGCACTGGCAAGCGTAGTTGGCGGAATGGTGAGCAATCCGGTGATCGCAGTGCCGACTTCGGTCGGCTATGGTGCGAGCATGCACGGATTATCGGCGCTTCTTACTATGATCAATTCCTGTGCAAATGGAATTGCTGTGGTAAATATTGATAACGGATATGGAGCCGGATATATGGCAACACAGATCAACCGGCTTGCAGTAAAATAAAGGTTATAGGTGGACAGGATGAATAGACAGTTATATTTGGAATGCTATTCCGGCATAAGCGGTGATATGACGGTTGCAGCACTGCTGGATCTGGGGGCAGACGAGCAGATATTAAGAAAAGCACTTGCAAGCCTTCCGGTGGGAGGCTTTGAGATAGCAGTTACAAGAAAAGTAAAGTCAGGATTAGATGTCTGTGATTTTGATGTGATATTGGATGCGGAACATGAGAACCATGACCATGATATGGAGTATCTGCATGGGCATGATCATCAGCACACACATAACCATGAGCATGTACATGAGGATGGAAGTGTACACACACACGAGCATCACCACCATGACCACAGTCACGAGCATCATCACGATCATGGACATCATCATGAGCACCGAGGGCTTCATGAAATCTTACATATTATTGAGCATGCAGATATGACAGAACGTGCAAAGAAGACTGCTGTCCGTATTTTCCAGATACTTGCGGAAGCGGAATCAAAGGCACACGGCGTACCTGCAGATCAGGTACATTTTCATGAGGTAGGAGCAGTAGATTCTATTGTAGATATTCTTGCAGTGGCAGTATGTCTGGATAATCTGGATATCACGGAAGTGATTGTACCGTTTCTGTGTGAAGGTCAGGGCTCTATTCGCTGTCAGCATGGCATTATTCCAGTACCGGTTCCGGCGGTAGTTAATATCGCACAGGCACATGGACTAACTTTGAAGCCGACAGGTGTGCAGGGAGAGCTGGTGACACCGACAGGAGCTGCGATTGTGGCAGCAGTACGTACATCAGACAAGTTACCGCAGACCTATCGTATTGTAAAGATTGGAATGGGTGCAGGAAAAAGAGAATATGAGGGTACCGGTATATTGAGAGCAATGCTGCTGGAAAGTGGAAGTGCGGAAGCGGCAGATACAATATGGCGTCTCGAGAGCAATCTGGACGATTGCAGTGGAGAAGTCCTTGGCTTTGTGATGGATGAACTTTTTGCTGCAGGTGCAAGGGATGTATATTATACACCTATTTATATGAAAAAGAACCGTCCGGCGGTTCAGATTAATATAATCTGCCGGGAGCAGGATGTTGATAAATTGCAGAATATATTGTTCTGCAACACTACGACAATTGGCGTGCGCAGGTGTCGTATGGAGCGCACAATACTTCCGAGGGAAATCAGACAGATGGATACCCCTTATGGAAAAGTACAGGTAAAGGTATGCCGGATCGGAGAAGAAGTCCGAGCGTATCCAGAATATGACAGTGTGGTGGAACTCTGCAAAACGCATAATATGTCATTTCAGAAGGCATGGCGCATAGCAAGTGCAGCAGCGGATACTGTGGAGAAATAAACTTAAAATGAACAGGATTAGTATATGGTCACTATGACAGACAATGATGGCAGGAGGATAAGTGACATGACGTATGAAGAGAAGAAACAAAAACTACAGGAACAGATGCTTGTATATGCACAGGGAGATATGTTGGTCGCATTTTCGGGAGGAGTAGACAGTAGTCTGATCCTGAAGCTTGCGGTGCAGGCAGCTGCGAAAACTGGACATCAGGTATATGGTATTATGATGCATACGATGCTCCATCCGATGGGAGAAGTAGAGGATGCGAGGGTAACAGCAGAGCAGATTGGAGCAGAATTCCGGGTGCTTGAGATTGATGAACTGAAAGGTGCGGATATTCTGGATAATCCGGTGGATCGTTGCTATCGCTGTAAGAAATATCTGTTTCGTAATCTGATAGAAGAGGGAAAGAAACTTGGCGTGTCTGTTATGATGGAAGGAACTAATGAGGATGATCTGCATGTATATCGCCCGGGTCTTCGGGCAATTCGTGAACTTGGCATCCACAGTCCATTAGCGGAAGCAGGAATGACGAAAGCAGAGGTCAGGAGGCTGGCAGGAGAGCTTGGCGTATCTGTATCGAATAAGCCGTCTATGCCATGTCTTGCAACCAGATTCCCGTATGGAACACGTATTTCGTATGAGGCTATGAGAAAGGTTGACGAGGGAGAAGCATTTATCAGAAGTCTGGGTTTCTACAATGTGCGTCTGCGCATTCATAATGATGTTGCAAGAATTGAAGTGGATGTGAACGAGATGCCTCATTTGTTGGAGCATTGCGAGCAGATTGTTGCGAAATTAAAAAATCTGGGCTATGATTACATTACAGTGGATCTGGAAGGCTTCCGATCCGGAAGCATGGATCTTCATGTAAAGAAATAACTGCAAAGAGGAACGACAGCAAAGGAGGAAATATGATGAACAAATTTGAAATGCCAGAGTACAGACATCCGGATTTTAGTCAGGAAATGTTTGTAAATGCACCAAGTGTAAAGTATGAAGCAGCGGAGAAGGATGGCGTTGCGCCGGAGAATTTTCACAGCACATCCATGTATCCAGAATATTTTAAAATAGACGGAGAGTGGAAGCTCGCAGAAGAAAGTCGTATGGACTCCTGTGTCGTGTATTGCGAGGATGGACATCTGGCAGTTGTAGAGGCACGGAACCTGAAAAAGGGTGACCGTGTAATCACAGGCAGAACAGAACGTTGTGAGGAAGGCATCTATATGCACTGTCATGGTTTTGAAGAGCCGGGAGCAAAGCTTGATGATCAGTTTGTATTCCGTCAGGGAAGAAGCCGTGAGACCTCTTATGCAAGAGATTATGATAAGTTATTTGAATTGTTAAAATATGAAAAGGAGAATGGCGGAAATGTAGTCTGGGTAATGGGACCGGCATTTGCATTTGATGCGGATGCAAGAGCAGCTATGCAGGCATTGATTGAGAATGGATATGCGCAGGGCGTGCTGGCGGGCAATGCACTTGCAACACATGATCTGGAAGGGGCACTTCTGCATACAGCGCTGGGACAGGACATTTATACGCAGGAGTCACAGCCAAATGGACATTATAATCATCTGGATGTGCTGAATAAGGTAAGAAGAAGCGGATCTATCCCGCAGTTTATTGAGGACTATAAGCTAGATGATGGCATTATCTGTAGCTGCGTTAAGCATAATGTTCCATTCGTGTTGGCAGGATCTATCCGTGATGATGGACCGCTTCCGGAAGTGATCGGCAATGTCTATGATGCTGCGGATGCTATGCGAGGACTGGTGCGTAATGCGACTACGGTGATCTGTATGGCGACCATGCTTCATACTATAGCAACCGGTAATATGACACCGTCATTCCGGATGCTCGAGGACGGCACAATTCGTCCGGTGTATCTGTATACGATCGATATCGATGAATTTGTGGTAAATAAATTACTGGATCGGGGAAGTCTGAGTGCGACTACGATGGTAACAAATGTGCAGGACTTTATTACGCTGGTGGCCAAGGGATTAGGAGTGCAATAGAATCAGCAATAAAAAGGAGATGTAACTCATCTATATGAGGTGCATCTCCTTCTCAATATGTACGTTATTTGTAATAACCTTCCTGTACGAGCACCTGCTCGTCCCAGGCTGCCTGAACCAGGACTTGTTTACTTGCATACCTGCAAGTCGTGTGCAAGCCTGATCATCCACCATTGGCATCCTTGTGTACCTGGAATTCACCGGCTGAACCAAATTCGGCACCACAGTAATTGCAGACAACTACTTTGACAGTATTATATACAGCGTCATGATGAATGGTCTGATAAACCGGAGGCACCCATACCTTCTGCGATGGTGGCGCAGGGGTAGGTGTGTTTCCGGAGCTGCCGGAACTTCCAGCATTGTTATTGGATGAAGCAGTGTCTGAAGCGGAATTCTCAGAACCTTTTTTCTCCGAGGACTTTTCATTCTTGCCATCGTTATCAAAATCTTTTTGTGCTTCTGCTATTTCTTCCTTGTCTTCTTTATCACTTTCTTCTATATCTTCCTTATCAGCCTCTTCCTTGTCTTCTTTTTTCTTTTCTGTCTTTTTGGTCTTCTTTGTTTGAACTGTGTTAGCATCCTTAGAATCTGAGTCCTGCTGCGTTATGGTATCTTCGACAGGTTCAATGCCATAAGCAGCCCGAATTGACGGAAGAGAAAATCCTGAGATCAGAAAACAGATCAGAGTAATGGCAATTACTATTTTTTCTTTTTGATGTTTGATTGGATAAGAAAACCGATCTTTGAATTTTGTAATAATCTTCATATTATAAATCCTCATACAAATTTGTACAATAATTTGATACCAACAAATGCGCCGCCGAATAATGCAATCATAAATACCCAGCCGGACAGAGACAGAGATGCAGTTGCCATAAAGAAAGCGGTAATGTTACATCCACCGGCAATGCATGCGCCATAGCCCATGAGAGAACCACCGATCACGGACTTGATTACCTGTTGTCTGGAATGGATCTTTCGGAAGTTAAACTGAGAACTGAATAATACAGAAATCAGGGATCCAACTAATAATCCTAAATTACGCAGGTTCGAGCCTGCTGCTACTTCGATAGAAGCCTTGCAATTTAGAAAATCCTTAATAGTTCCAGTGAACAGATTCTTGGTACAGCCCTCGATCCAGTAAAAAGCACCGGATACAGACCATTGAGAGTTGAGAAGGATAATGTGTATGACACTTAAAATGCCCAGGCATATTGCTCCCTTCAGATAAGCAGTATTCTCATTGGCAGCAGGCTGCGTATCTCTCTTAACTGCTATTATATAGAAAGTCATCAAAATTGCAATATGAATACCGACACCAAGTCCCCAGCCGAATCGTTCCGGGAAGAATATAGAGGGTGATTGCTGAACAAGTGGAGCCCATAGCTGATCATAATGGGTATTACCCAATGTATATCCGAGTACTACGAATATGAATGTGATGAAATGAACAGAATAACCTTCACCCATTCGAATAAACATGCCGGAACAGCAACAACCAGCAAGTTCCATGCCAATACCGAATAAAAATGCTCCAAGAACCAGAGGAATACTTACAGCTGCAACGCCCAGAGTGTCGAACATACCACCAGAGAGGTACTTGATTGCCGAGATTCCAAAGGAGGCAATCAGGATAGCAATTAATATAGATCGAAACTGATCGGTAGACTGGGACAGAATCGGATCACTTGCAGCGGATACAAAGCATACATGAGACCGCTGTAATATGATTCCAAATCCTAATCCGAATAACCAGTAGTACATTAGATTGTGGCTGAATGTAAGCAGCAGTAAGCCAGTTGCCGCCGAAAGTGCAAGCAGTAAAAATGCTGTAGACTTCTGAGTTAAAAATTTCATAATAAAATCTCCTGTATCTCTTATATATAGTATATAATTTCACAAATGGAGACAAAATGCAAGCTTTATATCGTGCAATATGCACTATAGATAATATCGATAAATACATGCTATATATAAAAATTACCAATTATCAAAAAAGTGAAATAAATGTTATGCTAAAGATATTAATGGAGTGTCGAGAACAGGAGGTAAATAAAAGTGAAAAAGAAACGACTTATAGCACTTATTCTCTGTCTGTGCATGGTCTTTTCCAGTGCACTGTCTGTATCAGCAGCCGAAATAAGCGGAACAGATGCAGATGCAGAAGTGACTCAGGAAGTTGAGGAGACTGGAGATGACAAACAGTCGGAGGATGTAACAGAAGAAGACAAAATGGAACCGGTCGCAGAACCAGGAACAGTTGATGCAGCTGAAGAGCCGGCTGCTCAGGGAGCAGACGAGATAGATGCTTCTGTATGGAAGGTAGAAGACTTTACATACACTTCTTATGAGAAGCGTCTGTATGGTTGCGATTATTCCAGAGACTTTACAATCAAAGGATCTGCAATCGCAGGATTTTCAGAATCAGGTCTTGCCAAGTTAGAGAAGAACAAAGATCTGGTACTTCCTGCTACAGATGATGAAGGAGATGCGGTAGTAGGTGTAGCACCAAGCGCATTCACAAAAAAGGGACTTACATCTGTTCAGTTCCCTACAGGAATGATGGTAGACTACAATGACACTGTTACGAATGGAAAGGTTACAAAGAGAGGTAACTTTGTAATTGGTGAAAATGCATTTTCAGGCAATGAACTTACTTCCGTTACTCTTCCGGAAGGTGTGATCGCATGTCTGTCTAATTCATTTATGGGCAATAAGATTACAACTGTAAAATTACCAAAGACAATCTGGTGGCTGGAAACACAGTCTTTTGGAAGGAATCTTATCACGACTGTTAATTTTCCGACTACCTGTGATTTCCAGTTAGAAATGCACGGTATGGCATTTGCCAATAACTTAATTACGTCTGTAAGACTGCCGGATTATACAGAAGTTGTTAATAAAGACAGCTTTTTCTGGAATCCGGGAAAAGAACCATTGGCAAATGAGGCACCGGACAGATATAAGACATACAAGGGAGTAGATGGAGAAACACATACTGCAGGTATCGTATATATGTATGCGGATAATGCAGAGTTTGAGGTAAAAGACAGAATCCATCATGATAAGAAAGAGACAGAATCACAGCACTCATGGGTACAGAGACTGATCATCAATGACGGTTCTGAAGAAACAGAGAACCCGGATCTTCCATGGAATGTCAATGACTTTACCTTTGAAGGCCAGACTGTAACCGGTTTGTCTGAATCAGGTATTGCAAAAAGAGCAACGAATAAAGATCTGGTTATCCCGGATTTTACCAGGGAAGGCATGTATGTGACTGCAATCGCAGATGCAAAAGCTGGTGGAAACGGACTTTTTGCTTCAAAAGAAGAAGGCTTTGACAGCGTTTACATTCCGGTAGGAGTTCAGACAATCGGAAACTTTGCATTCCAGAGTAACGGATTAAAGGATGTGACCTTCCCGTCGAAGTTAGCAAAGATTGGAACAGGAGCATTCCAGACGAATGAACTGACCAGTGTAATCTTACCGGATACTGTAACATCTCTTGGTAATGGTGTATTTGCGACTAATCCTAAGCTTGCACGTATCAATCTGTCAAAAGGGTTGACAGAGATTCCTGCCGCAGCATTTGGATGCTCTGATGCAAAGCATTATATGACCAATCTGAAGAGTATTGTGATTCCAGAAGGAATTACTAAGATTGGTAATAATGCTTTTGCCGGTAACAACTTTGCAGAGATCCATATTCCATCTACAGTAACAGAGATTGGCGGATATGCTTTCTCTACAAAAGAATACCTGACAGATCCATGTACATTGACACTTCCGGAAGGTCTGACGACTATTGGAAGCTATGCATTCAGAAACAAGGTAATTGTGGAAGTGATGCTTCCGACAACAGTAAAGAAACTTAATAAAAATACATTTGAGAAAACACAGTCTGATGTAATTACAAAAGTATATGTAACATCGAAGGAACAATACGAAGATAGCAAGAACTTCCCGGAAGGTACCGGACACAAGCTGTATCTGAAAGATGATTCTGTATGGACAGCAGATGATTTTACCTATGGAGAAGAAAGCTTTGGCTTGTGGCCGGCAGATGACTATCACTCAACTAAGAACTTTACTGTTCATGTAGTGACTGGATTCTCTGAACAAGGTAAGGAAAAGATTAAAGTCAATAAGAATCTGGTAATTCCGGAAAAAGACGCAAATGGCAAAAAAATTCAGGGTATCGGAGCCGGTGCATTTTCAAGAAAGGCTACCGGAGAAGAGGATTTACGAATAGAGACATTAACTCTTCCGGAGAATGTAAAAGCTTCTTGTGAACCGTCGACGTGGCAGGAGGTTCAGGGGTTGACTGAGCGTGGTGATTTCTTTATCGGAGCAAGTGCTTTTATGAGAAATAAGCTGACAACCTTAGAACTTCCGGAAGGTGTGATTTATGTAGGAG
>OLOZ01002229.1_pt1 | contig 11368 bp, 9 predicted proteins | sample 1673021 | NCBI WGS metagenome assembly OLOZ01 (sample SAMEA3136747, study PRJEB25190) | human gut metagenome | biome: human gut; feature: human-associated habitat; material: faeces | place: Austria | collected 2013
ATTTTTTGGTCAATCCTTTTTATAAAATTTGGTATCGTAGCCATCGCCACGGATGAGTATATTCGGCATCCAATCAGGTGTACGTCCCATGACTGAACTGATGCTTTCAACGGATGCATCTTCACGGCATTCTATTATCAGTTCATCGTGGACATGACCACAGATAAAGCAATGGGAGAGATTACGCATGGCAAAACAGAGAAGGTCTCTGGAAACTGCCTGAACAATATTCTCAACAAATTTCGGACCATATGACTCGATGCGTTCCCATTTCTTTGTAGATCCAACACCTTCATAAGTAACTGAGGTGCCTCCGAACTGATTTTCACCAAGCTTTGGCTTTACATATGCTAAGCGTCTACCAGACAGAAGTTCAATAAAAAGCATAGCACTTTTGTATATGAATCTGATATTCCATTTGTCTCGCTGATATTTTTAACACACATTCTTCTTCCTTGCCATAAAATCCATATTTTACTGAATTTTCCACAAATGGCTGCAATAACAGCTTGTGAATTTGAAATCCGAATAGTTCTTCTGGTATATCTGTCTCAATAACAGGAATTTTTCCCATCCTTGTTCCCTGCAATACCATGTATTGTTTCAACCATCCAAGTTCCTGTGCCAATGTTGATGTTCCACCTGCATTGTCTACTGTATATCGTAAAATATTTGCTAAAGCAACCAACATACTGCTAATATCGTACTGTTCATTTTCAATTGCTTTCCAGTTAATACTGTCCAATGTATTATATAAGAAATGTGGGTCAATCTGGGCTTCCAATGCAGATAATTCTGCATTTTTCTGTTCCAGCACTGCCTGTTTTACTTGATTGATCAGATTATCCAGATTTTCCACCATCTCATTAAATCCGAATTCTATATCTTTTATTTCTTCCTCTCTGCTATAGATATAGTTCTCCGGAACAGTGGCAAGCAATTCTATTCTGTCCATTTTTATTTAGAAAATTTCATTTTTATTAGTACACCAGATTTCAATGTTTTTGACACAAAGATGGAAGCAATCCCCTAGGATGGATGAACTCTGTCCAGTATAGACTCCATTTTTTAGTTGCATAAAAAACGAGACGGCCGAAGCCGTTTCAATAAAAGTCTAGCTTTTGGGGATTTCCTCATGATAAGGATTTGTGGATTTATGTTAATTATTCAAACTCTTCCCAAGGGAAGTATCATCAAATCAAAAATGCTGATTTTATGCGGCATTCCACCGCATCTATTTCATCAAATGTTACTCTTTTCATATCATTTTTAAAAACTTTAGTAGCAAATTAGTTGCAATTATTCCCTGTTGCTTCTATGAAATCCATGGCAGATATAATCTACTTTTACTACTAAAAACGAATAATCAAATGTGGCTTGCGGGTGCTTAACTGTGCCTGCTGCCACACCCAGTATGAAAGGAGCTTTTCTATGAGCAATCAACATAAACATCCAACTATAAGTTTTAGAATCAGCGATGCTGAACGCAAACAAATCGAAGCCCGCATCCTTGCCAGTGGCATGATGAAGAAAGATTACTTTGTCCGTTCCTGCATCTATAACCGCATCTGCGTTGTCGGCAAGAAAGAAACTATATATCCTCTTGTGCAGACTGTTAATGCTCTGTATCTGCAATTACTTGAAATGCAGAAAGCATTTACCACACCAAACTGCACTCCCGATACTCTTCCTACGTCAGAAGCCATTAAGGACTTACATATCGAATACACTAATATGCTTACAGCTATTATCGACCTGCTGGATGGTGCAAAATATCTGTGGGAAGGAGACTGTCATGAACAATAATCTTAATTTTCTATTCGGTATGTACGAACCCGCCACAGACTCCATTATCGCCAACATCGATGAGAACACAATTCTTGTTATCCGTTGCAAGGAATGTAATTCCTCTGTTATCTTTGATGACCCGAATGATGTTGTATATCTATACCGGTTGGCAATGGAAACACCTCTGCTTTATGCCAGATTCGCATTGAAAGAAAACGGATTGCAGAATTATGTGGATGCTATGAATTGGTTCAATTATTAGTTCCGATCTGCTTATATTAAGATAAACTTCTTTAACCTTAGCCCAAATGATTATTGAAGTTTATCTTATTCCATTTTCTGCTAATATTCTGCCAATTTCATATAACGCACCAATTTCAAATCTCGCTACCTTATATAATTTTTCATCATTCATTTTATTTCTGAAATAAATACCATCAAAATACATATAATCATATGTTGGTACAAGATCATATGTCTGATTTGCTTGTATCGTTCCTTCTCCCTTTAAAATGCCCGACAAAGTGGAATGATTTCCATTATAAACAATTGTTAAACCTATAGGATAAATATATGTGTCCATATGATTTATTTTGTCATATTCAAATAAATTACCTACATTTTGCCCTATATTTAATAATGCATTAACAAATCGTTCTTTATTCCACGCACATACCAATATTGCATCTTTTGATAAATCTATATTAATATTGCTCTCTCCTAATTCAAAACTCTTACTATTGTTAAGTTTATCGCTATTAATTAAATGCTCTCCTATATCTTTGTATATACTTTGAACATCTGTAACTTCTTCATCCTCATACAATTCACGTACTATATCATATAAATGATAATTTGACATTGCTCTTATAAGTGAATAAACAGGATTTTTTCTCACATCCTTAATATCATTTTTTTTGATGAGATTATGTGTTGTCTTCAACACGCTATTTAGTCTCTCTTTTTTCTTTTTATCCTCATTACAAAATAAGAACATCATTTTCCTCCTAAAGTTTCTTCTCCACCTTCTCCAATTCATCCAACAATGCTGGTTTTCTTGGATATCTCTGCATCAATTCCTCAATTAGAGATTTAGCAGTATCATTCCCCTTCCATTTTATAAGCTGTGCAATATTCTTCGTTATCTTTTTATATTCTCGTCTATCCTTTGCCTGAGCACAACTCTCACTTATTTCCTTATAACATAACTCATATACCTGCTCTGGATATTCCTTCACCAAATATTTTCCATAATAAAACAAATCATACGGATTCTCCATTACATCATCAAGCAATCTCTTCTTTTCATTTTCAGAAATAAGAATACTACGATAGCAAACAGTTCGCTTGCTATCCTTCAATTCATCCAGTAAGCTTCCGTAATTTTCATTCCACACCCCGCACTTATTATAAATCTGTTTCAAAACACCCCAGAACTTCTCATTTCCCATCAATAGCAGCTTTTTTGCCTGTGCGATTTGCTTTTCCGTGTTGTTTGCTGTCTTGTATATGTCATATAGCACGTTATTCCAATCTTCCGGATCGCTACTATGATAATGCCATGTCTCTTCTGCGTTTGCTTTCTCTAAACAAAGTTTCTCTGCTTCATCATAATTCTTATCTTCCATAGCATCCTTGATAGCTATAATACGGAGTTCATTTATTGCAATATTCTGATATAGTTCCTTCTGCGTATTCTTTTTGCCATATAAATGCCTATGTAAAAGGTATCTTACAATCAAATCTTCTTTTTTCGTATATTCCGGGTAATAATCCTCCCGTGAAATTTCCAACAGGGTATCCAAAACCTTTTCAAGTTTCTTTGCACTCTTTTCATCGCATAGGCAAATCCCACATTTCAGCAAGTCATAACGCCAGTCAGTCCAACCATCAAATACACTCTTTCTTGCCTCTTTTATAATCAATGCAAATGCTTGATCCCGCATTTGTTTGTCCTGTTTTTCGATTTCTTTTGCGCATTTTTCTATTAATTCGTATGTACACATGATAACATCTGTAAGCATTCCCGAACTACTATCTGCATGAGATGCCAACTTAACACCAGATACCAGTATATATGTAGCCGCCTCAAGCGCAACCATATAACCACGCATTTCTAAAGTCTCAGCACACATATCAAGACAGTCATGCATATCCATACAAATATTATCGCAGCTGCTCCAACCAATGTATCCCCGATGGGTGTTACATTTAATTGATGCAGCGATTGTATTTTTCACTATTGGCATAATATCTTCTGTGGGTATCATAGCAGCACCTCTTTCTTTCATTCAACAATATCAATCTTATGTCTTTCAGACCATTGCCTTGCTATTTTTTCATAAGCTTCATCACGATATTGGTACCAATGTTTCTCCTCTGCTGTATGCAGAACTTGCTCTCAAAGCAGATGGCTTGCAAGGATATGTAGATGCTATGAATGAGCTTAACTAAACTTACATACTCCCTCTAAGTCTTAAGTTACTCTATGAGTTTCTTTTGAGTTTTTATCGAGTTTTTTCTGAAAACAACTCGATAAAAACTCAATTAAATTCTTGACCACTCTCGATCAAGAAATATATATTTTATATCAAGCTATAGCCCCACAAAATGTTGCATTATCTCTTTCAAATCATCGCTAAAATCTTCTAAATCTTCCATAGTAATAGCTCCTTCATTCAGGAGCGAAAGCATAATATAAAATTGATTTGATCTGCTCATCTCACATTGCACTCCACAATCTTTCTTATCCTCTTTTATTCTTTTCTCCAATGTCCAAAATTTTTCAGATGGCTTTCCATCTCCACTTAGTATTTTAATATATTCTTTGTTGAGCTTATCCATATAAGCTTCTTGCCATCCAGCTATTTTACTTCTGAATATTTTCCAGTCCTTTTCTGAGAATTTGTTCATACTTATTATCTCCTACATTGCATCCACTTCTACACTTTAATATACCTTCTTCTTTTTGTAGTTCCAATACAAGCTAATAACTCCATATTTACCAATTCATTTAATAATTGCCTTGTCCTTGGACCTTTTAAACCTATCTTTTCTGCTACCTGCTCTGTGCTATATTCAACCCCAGCATCCATATAGGCTAAAATCTGCTTCTGCCTTTCTGACAAATCTATTGCTTTCATTTTTTTTGAATCCGCTGATTTTTCTGCTGATTCTGCTGATTTTTCTGCTGATTCATCATCAGATTCCTTTTCCATCTTCATAACAAGTGTAACCTGATCAAGATTTGTATCTTCAATCAATTCTGGTTTTTTCCATCCTTCCGACTTCCACACCTCAAGAATCGTCGGGAATCCTGAGCCAGCATTATCGCCAAATCCAACCAATCTAAGCATAGTCTGCATATGAGGATTTCTTGATTTTGAATTACCGCCTCGATAAATATCTTCAAGTGGAAGTTTCAGAATTCCTGGGTTTGTAAATTCAAATGCATCTGACTTCTTTATTACCTTTAAAACTCCAGCATCCATCAAATAATCCGCATGTATAATCATATTTACAAAGCCTTCGCGAACTGCTTTGTGAACCGGAGTATCATCTATACGCTGAACGCCACCTTCCAATTTAAATGGCTTTTTTAAGTCCTCCGTTAATTTAGGTGTTACTTTGGTAAAGAAATTAAACAGGTTATTTTCCCATGTGCCATCATATGTAATTCTGTCATTCCAGCGGATATCTGCTGTCACTTGACTCTCATTACGATAATCCATAAAAACATTGTCAAATCGTTCTCTGATAGCCTGTCCTGTACCAAACATCAAAAGTCCAGCTAATGTCAAGCCTTCTACTCCAGTTTTTCTATCTTTCCTATAGCCACCCAGCTTTTCAAGAAAAGATTTGTCATCCAAAGCATTCCATACATGTCCATCATTTCTGATTTCAAAAATCTGACGATATTTTCTTAATGTTTCTTTATCAATATCATCCATTGTATAATACTCAATTATCTGATTATCATTGCCCTCTGGATTTTGATCTCTTATCATCCCTCTAATCTCATGCTCTGTCGCATGATAATCGCCTTCATGATTTCTTTTATATGTTCCCTTATAAGGATTTTCTCCAACATATACCGGACGCATATTAAAATCAGCTCTAGGAACATGAATCACAATTAGACTTATACTGCCATCTTCAACAATCTTTACATCATCATCGGTTAATAGGTTTATATTCACCTTATTTCCATTAATTGTGTTCCAAAAATCTTCTTTCTGCTTAGGCGCATCCTCTATTCCTTGTATTATAAATCGTTTCTTCGGATCAGTCTTTGTTTTATCTTCTCTTACTCCAAGTATGATATATCCACCTTTTGTATTGGCAAATGCAGAATATGACTCATACGCAGATTTTGGTACATTTTTTTCTGCTTTTTTGCACTCTATATCAACTTTTTCGCCTTGGTAAATGAGTTCCTTTAACTCCTGCATATTCATATGCTGCACCTGCTTTCTATATTATAATATATGGCTTTTTTACTATCTTCATTTTCACCATACCTATTATTACTGCCAATAACTATGTAATATCTAATATTTTAACAGCAATAAATCTTTTAAATCTTTTATCATAAGTTCATATTTCCTTTTCAATGTATCAAAAAAAGTATATGAATAAATCCAAATTCCAGCTGCTGCAACAAAAACAAGCAAAAATGTAGCTACGTATAACCAATTAGTAAAATCTATGCCAATAACTCCCATATTTTCAAATGAAATGGTTAAAACCCCTGCAAATGCAGAAAAAATGGTCAAGATAATACTATTTCTCTTTTTTTCTTTGCTAGTTTCTTTATCTATATATTCTTGATAAATATTCATCAGTTCTTCTATTTTTTCTTTATTGTTTATTTGAAATTTACTTTGTAATACTTCATCTAAAACCTCAATTTTTTTCTTATGTGAATCCACATATTTGTCCATATGATTCCTTTGATCTTTATTATCTACACTTATAAGTATTACCATTGCAATTAATAAAATTATTATACCAATACAGTACCATAATTGTTTAGGAAGTAATAACATTGTAAAAATAATCTCAGCACACGATATAAACATTGCAACAAGACATGCAATAACTATCTTTTTTATTTTAGGTTCAAATCTATCAAATCCTTGATCTACATCTAAACACCTATTTTTAGCTTCTTGATAACATTTTAAAATATAATATTCCATAATTTTTTCCTGTATGATGCACAAAAAGTTAATTTTTATGCATATCCTTCCTTTTATTTCTTCTCTCCATATGTTGCTGTACCTTCAGCAACCATCATGGGCGCATAATTTGCTTCTGCATATGATATTGATTTGTCTCGAAAGTTTACAACCTTTTCTTCTCCCATATCATTATTATCTGTCCAAAGTTCGCACTGTGTCATAACAGTCTGAACTGCATCTTCCATACCCTCAGGCGGATACTTGTGCTTTTTCAGCAGTTTCTTTATAAGCATACGCATTTTTGCTCTTGCTGATTCTCGTTTCTGCCAGTCAATTGTTTTATTTCTTCGTAGAGTATCTGCAAGTTCTTTTGTAATTGCTATCAGTTCTTCATTTTCATAAAAATCCTTTATTGCCTGTGGCTTCGTTAATGCGTCATAGAAGGCAAGCTCATCGGCAGTAAGCCCAAGCTGGTCACCTTCCTTTTGGGCTGCTGCAATCTGTTTTGCAAGATTCAACATTTCCTCAATAACTTCTTCATTTGTCAACATACCATTAAGATACGCATTAAGCGAACGCTGCATAATTTCACTAAACTTCTCAGATTTAACTACATTAGTTCTGCGATATACTGAAACCTGTTCTGCAATCAATTTTTTCAGAAGTTCAACCGCGAGATTCTTTTCTTTCATATTGGAAACTTCTTCAAGAAACTTCGGGTCAAACAGTGAAAATTCCTCTTTGATATCTGAGAAAAGATTGATAACTCCATCACTTTTGATACTCTGCTTTAAAAGCTCATTTATCCTTGCATTCATTTCTGGAAGAGAAATCTTCTTTCCAACTCCTGTGTTTGTTAGTCTAAGAACGAGAACACGTACCGATTCAAAAAATGCTGCTTCAAATCGACTTTCTCCATCAACCAGAGAAGAACAGAGCGACAATGCCTGATGTAGCATAAGTGCTTCTTTTACAAATGAATCTTTGTCATCGGCTTTCTCTCTGTCCATAATAAAGTTGACTGCACCACTGATAGTTTTTGCTCTTTCAAGGTCTGTTCCACCTGTAAACTTCGAGTAATCATATCCGTGGAACATATCTCGACAAACTGATAGCTTTTCCAAGAACTTCGGATATGCTACCTTTGCAACATCAGTATCGCCATAATTCTTTTTATCACGAGAAGTATAATCATTCATTGCCTGTTTCAATGCAGATGCAATTCCAACATAATCCACAACAAGTCCGCCTTCTTTATCACTAAATACGCGATTTACACGAGCTATAGCCTGCATAAGGTTATGTCCGGACATTGGTTTATAAACATACATAGTGGCAAGTGAAGGAACATCAAAGCCTGTCAGCCACATATCAACAACAATTGCTATCTTCATAGGGCTGTTATTATCTTTGAATTTCTTAGCAAGTTCATCCTTATGATGTTTATTGCCAATAATCTTTCTCCATTCTTCCGGATCATTATTACCAGAAGTCATAACAACTCCAACTTTCTCAGTCCATGCAGGACGAAGTTCTAAGATACGCTTGTATATCTTCATTGCAATAGGACGAGAGTAAGCAACAATCATTGCTTTTCCTGTTAAAAGATTCTCTCTGTTATTCTCATAATGGTCAAGAATATCACAGACAAGTGAATTAATAGTATTATCATTGCCAAGAACAGCTTCCATCTTACCAAGTTCACGCTTGCTTTTCTCAACTACTTCCCCATCAGCATTTTCAGCCATAATGTCATATTCACTATCAATTAGCTTAAGGGTATCTTCATCGAGATTGAGCTTGATAACCCGGCTCTCGTAATAAACAGGTCTTGTTGCTCCATCCTCAACAGCCTGTGTCATATCATAAATGTCAATATAATCACCAAATACTTCACGAGTACTGCGGTCCTTTGATGAAATAGGAGTACCGGTAAATCCGATATATGTAGCATTAGGCAGAGTATTTCTGATAATTCGTGCCGTTCCAATTTTTATCTTACCAGTTTTAGCATCAACAGTTTCTGCCAGTCCATACTGTCCTCTGTGTGCTTCATCCGCCATAACAATGATATTATTTCGCTCCGACAAAGCTTCGTGAGATTCTTCAAATTTCTGCATTGTAGTAAAAATAATACCATTTGCCTGTCTGCCAGCAAGCAAAGACTTTAAGTTTTCTCTGCTTACGGCGTGTATCGGCTCTTGTCTTAAAAACTCCTTACACTTTGCAAATTGCCCATAAAGCTGATCATCAAGATCGTTTCTATCAGTAATAACAACTATCGTTGGACTATCCAATGCCTCTTGTAATAAATGTGCATAGAATACCATAGAAAGCGACTTACCACTTCCTTGTGTATGCCAGAACACGCCGCCCTTACCATCCGTAACAGTAGCATGTTTTGTTGATTCAATTGCTTTTCTAACTGCAAAATACTGGTGATATCCTGCAAGAATTTTGAATGAGTTAATACCCTCATTTGAAAAACAAATGAAGTTCTTTACAATATCAAGCAATCTTTCTTTTTGAAACATCCCTTCAAAAAAGGTATCAAATTTTGCAAATTCTGTATCTTCGTATTTCCCATCCTTTGTTTTCCATTTCATAAAGCGATCTTCGCCTGAAGTGATTGTACCTGCTTTAGATGTCAACTGGTCGCTCATAACGCAGATAGCATTATATATAAACATAGATGGGATTTCCTGCATATAATTACGAAGCTGTCTGTATGCTTCAGAAGCGTCCGTTTCTTCTCGAGAAGGAGATTTCAACTCAACTAATACAACTGGTAAGCCATTTAAAAAGAGAATTACGTCCGGACGCTTATTACTGTTTTCAATGAAAGTCCACTGATTAGCTATAATAAAGGAATTATTGTCAGAATTTTTATAGTCAGCAAGATAAACAATAGAGGAACGCTCCTCACCATCTACAAAATATCTTACCGGAATGCCATTTTGCAGATAGTCCATAAATACAGCATTTTTCTGCACAAGCTCTCCGTTTTCAAAATTTTTAAGCTTAAATAAAGCATCCTGAATAGCGTCATCCGGAAGATCTCCGTTCAAACGATACAGAGAATCAAGCAGAACTTCCTCATATAGTGGATTGTAAAAATCTCTTTCTATATCCGGACCATAAACATATTCATAGCCTAAATCATTTCTAAATAGCTCTATAACCGAATTTTCATAATTAGCTTCCGTATAATTAGCTGACACTTTATTCACCTCTCTCATCCGTTGCTGTAATAAAATCTTTAACCATTTGGTTTAATAATGTCACAATCTGTTCTGCCTTTTGCTTCGCGGCATCCCTAGATTGACATTTTTTAAAATAATATCCTGTAATAGACATATTTATTTTACTAAGTATTGGATTACGCTTATACCAATCAACAGTAAAATGCTCTTTTATTATGTTTAGTACTTCCTTAACATCTTCCTCACCAATAATCCCTTTAAATTGATCATAGAAATTATCAAGAATGTATTGTTCAAGTTCCGGTTGTTTTACACCTATATCCTGTTTATTACTTGCAGACTCTTCTTCATATTTTGTAAAATCTGTAACAGGATTAACCAGATTACGATTCGCATATTTTATGTAGCTTAATTGATGCTCTAATTCTGGAAACAATGTAGCCTCATTTATATTATAAAGATCAAGTTCCTTTAAAATAGTTTCTTTATCTTCTCCTGAAATATAAAAGCATGTACCGCTAAATTCTTCTTTTAGTTTTCCCTTTGCTTTTGATATAACGGAATTCTTGATCTCATTCTCTTTATTAAAAGAAAATAGGCTTGTCAGTAAAAATACTCCACTTTGCTTTCTCAATCTTTCATTTGTATAAGTTGGGATTACCATGTAATTATTTTGTATTATTTTTACAAACTCTCCGTAATTTACTAACCAATTATCCTTTGTTCTTTCGCCTATAATCCGGTCATGATATAGTCTTTCAAGAACATCAGACAAAGTATTTTCTTTTTCCAAATCATAACTTGCTAAAGCAGACACGATTTGAATTTCAATATCTGTGGATTGAGATGAATAGTATTTGTCCGTGTAATAAATCACTCCATACGGTTCTTTTTCCACTTCTCCATCTTCCGTAACATATTTTACTGCGCCATGCTTTTTACATGCGAAGTAGAGTGCAACCAACGGATTCGTAGTCAAATCCAAAAGACGAGTACACATCCCATAATGCTGGTACTTCGTCATAATATCAAACATCGATTTCAAGTCCCTAAATTCTGTTGGTGACTTCTGCAATGGTATCTGCATCAATTTATGTTCAATGCTTAACATATCATCTCTAAATATACTCGGCTCAATATCCCAAAATTCAGTCTCCTGACCCCTGAAATATAATTCAGTAGAAGTTCCGTCTT
>OLOZ01002236.1_pt1 | contig 11337 bp, 1 predicted proteins | sample 1673021 | NCBI WGS metagenome assembly OLOZ01 (sample SAMEA3136747, study PRJEB25190) | human gut metagenome | biome: human gut; feature: human-associated habitat; material: faeces | place: Austria | collected 2013
ATGAACTTAAAAACTTTTACGGTACAGTAAACGTAAAATTTGAAAGTGCGTTTGCAGATTTGACACCTGTAAGCGGTGCAAGTATAAAGCCGTCCAATTCCGAAGAAGAAGTGACATATCAAGCGGAGGGCGACTTTAATGTTATGACCGCACCTGTACTTGATAATGTATATAATCTTGAATTTACTTCAATAAAGGACAGTAACGGAGATGTTATTAAAGCCACAGGAGTAGGTGATGACAAGCACATAAGAAGAAACGGCGATATGACTGATGTCAGAATTAATTTTGAATTGTCAAATACAAAAGTTGCCGATTGGGTTACGGATAATTTGGACTTTGATAAATCGTATGTGGCAATAACAAATTCGGAAAACAACGAGGTTTACAACGCAAAGCTAAGCAGAAATGCAAGTCAAACTCTTGCAATGCCGCTTAGAGATAAAGACGGTAACTTGCTTGGAACGGATACATACAGAATTGCGGTTTATTTGTATCAGACAGGCAGTGACAGCCCTGCCGAATTTAAGTGCGATACGGCGGTACTTCTTGACAATATCAAAACATCGGCAGATGTCGGTGTAAACAGATATGAAATCATTCCCGAACACGAATATTACCCTATTCCTAATCCGATACCGTCAATCGTAAAAGAAAGCGATACGGCATTTAAAACAATCAATATCGGTAATGCTGAATTTAAGGAGATTGACCGTAATGAAGATGAGGGATATTCTTTAGAACAGAATATGGCACATATCGTCAAAATGACGCTTAAGAGCAATGATGTTTCAAAAGAATTGTGCGGTGAAACAATCGGTAAGGCAGAGGGATTCCGCTTGTGGAATAAAGCGTGCAATGGCGGAGAAGATTTACCGTTTGAAAAGACTACTGACCTAACAAGAGAATACGAGATAAACTTAATGCAAAACACTGCAAAAGAAACTCTTGACGGAGTAACGGCAACGGGCGGTTTGCAATTTGAAAAGGGAAGTAACACTTTCTGTTATCAAGTTAAATTGGAAAACGGCAATGTATCGCCGATATACGAGTTCACGGTAAATATGGTTGAAAGTATACCGCAGATTGCAATGGATTTTGATATGAACGAATCGCAGAATTATACGGATGACAACGGAACAATGCACGTTATTTCCGCTGATGCAACCGTAAAAAATGCTTTCTCCGAAAACGGTAATGTAACGGTATATTATGTTCACAGAGAGGATTACAGCAGTTGGACTGCCGATGAAATCGGACTTGACGAGGTTGTTACATTGAAGGGTGATAGTGCCTTTAATTATCAGAACTGTAGACAAGACGAAAAAGGCAGAGATAGGCTCAACTTTGCATTTATTGCGATAGACGAATCCGGTAATTCTGTTTCATATATTCCGCAGTTCAAGGAAAAAACGAAATATACCTTTGAAAATGATGCATTGACAGTAACTCAAGCAAATCTTAACACATACAACCAGGGTGATTATATTTATAATTTTTATGCCAAAAATCTTGACATGGACAAAAGCTCTTTTACAGTTGTGAAAGACGGTGAAATGTACAATATGCCTATGAAAAACTATCAATATCCGAATGAATTGGGTTTTGAGGGCGGTTATTATCGTGAGGACAGCACGTCCACTAATTTGAGTATAGACTTTACAAGACCATGGAGTGTGGAAAAGGCAGGCGAGCCTTTCTTTGACAGTATTACGTTTAACTTTGTAGGTGTGCATGGTGACACAGCAACGAGAACGTATACCAAAGACGATGAAAATTACGGAAGCTTGGTAACGAACTTTAAATATGAAGAACCGCGATTTGTTGAAGTTTCTGATGACGATTCATTAGCGGATTACAGTTATATCTGCAATGACAGAGGTGTTAAGGTATACTTTAACGGATATTTAAAATTAAAGGGCGATACGGTTTATGCGTCTGCTCACTATCTGCCGATATACTCAAACGGTACATACGAAGTTGAGGGCGAGGATATGTTCGGCAATACATGGACAATACCTGTAACTGTTACACTTCTTGCAGACGGTCCAAAGGTTACAATGTCAACTTTGTATAAGACAAAGGGCGATATTACGGCGAATATCGAATATACTTCTCCCGTAACTGTTACGGAAAATGACGGAAACACATTTGCAAAAATCGAAAACAACGGAACAAATAACGTAACCGTAACCGCAACACAGCCTACAAAGGTTACAATGAAGTGGACGGATAACGGAGCTGAAAAGAGTAAAATATTAAATATAACCAATAATGAGATAAAACCGATAAAGCCGAAAGTTGTATGGGATTATGACGAAGATGATGTGGTTGACGGCTGTATATACGGCGAAGTAACCGCAAAGCTTGTTGATGAAAACGGCTCAACACTTGTTGATACCGCAACGGGCGAAACACCGAGCCATACATTCTATCCTAACAGTGAAACGGAATTTACATTCAGGAATTACAAAAATCAAAATGATACTTTGGGTGAAGATTATACAGTTACGCTTGATGTAACACTTAAAGATTATCAGCCGCCCGAAGAATATGTCGATACAATGCCGCCGAGTGTTGAAATGGTTGGTTATACCGTAAGGGGCGGTGTGGCACAAAGCAAAAAACTTGTGCTTAATCTGTATGATGATAACAAGCATTACTTAAATCCGTCACTTCCTGATTTAAGCGGCGGAGGCTATGAAACAGTTACCGACAGTATATCATTTATGAAGAAAATGGGTTGGTCGTCACATTACAGATTTAATGTAATCGTGTCTGATATAAACGGTGTAAAGCTTATTGCAAAAGCGGGACTTAATGCCGAAACACCGACATTTGATTCAACAAGCGATACGATTGACGGAGTGAGTGTAAACGGCAGAACCGTTGATATAACAAAGAATGCGGAATTTACATTGTTTGCAGTCGACAGCTGTAATAATGTCACCGAAATTCCGCTTGTTGCGGATAACTTGGGCGAAGCGCCTCAGCCGCATTTACAGAAAGTCGTGTCGGGCGATATGCAGACTGTAAAGGTATACCTAATACCGCCTGAGGACAGTGACTTTACAAACCTTGTTATGACTAATGACAACGCAAAACAGGAAACAAGTGACGGAGAATACAACGGCTTGTATTATATAGAAGTAACAGACAACGAAAATATTGTTATAAACTACACATACACATATAAAGGTGAGAACGAAAGCGGTGAATTAAAAGCAGCCGTTACGGAAATAGACAATTCACCTGCAAATAAAATCAGTGAAGTTTGGTCTGAAAACGCAAAGAGCAGTAAGACAAATAAATCCGTTACGGCACAGCTTAGATTTGATAAGCTCATCACGAAAGCGGAATGGAAAAATCAAAGCGGTTATCTTCCTGAAATATATAAACTTGATAATCAAGTTACAATTTCATATTCGGAAAATGCACCGACTATGACGCTTGTTTGCACAGCCGTAAACGGTCAAGTGTGTGAAATTACTTTGAATGAGGTTAAGAACATCGACAAAAACGCACCGATTATTACCGAAACAATTCAGCCGTCCGAAAATCACCGTAAAGTGACAGTGACTTTAAAAGCTGACAAAGAAGTTATTTTCAGAGAAAACGGAAAACAGGGAACTGAATTTACACGAGTAATAAACGCAAACGGCGAATATGTATCTCACTTTGCGGACGCTGCAGGCAATCTGACGGAAAAGGTTGTTAAGGTTGACAGCATCATTGATAAAGATTTGTCGCTTACATTCAGTCTTGCAAGTGACGGTACAGACAGTAAGGAGTCACCGGATAAACTCGGTCGTTTAAAGGTTGGTGACACTGTATATGTGAGTGCAAACAGAAACTGTACGGTAACATGGAACGGTGACACAACAGGTCAAAATCTTACGGCCGGTGCGTGGACGAAGTTAACCGTATCGGAGGATTTGGCAGGATTGTATCCTACAATAAAGGCAAAGGACGAATATTCAAATACAAAGTATTATCACTTTATGCAGATAGCAATGCCGGATAAAAAAGCACCGACTATCAAATTGAAAAAGGAAACGGTGGAAATCGACTTAAATTCAGAAGATATTTTGTCACAGCTTAAAGCGAATATGACGGTAAGCGACAACGAAACCGAAAAGGACAAAATCAAGCTTGATGTTACTTACACAAAACCGCAGACAACGGGAACAGTAAGGGTGACTTATACCGCAACAGACGAGGCAGGAAACAGCAGTGAAAGATACGGATATATCTATTTCTATGAGGATACTCAGCTTAGAGTCAGCGTAAACGGTGAGTATATTTACAGAGATATGATTGTGCTAAGCAAAAACGAGGCACAGAACATTGTCGTTGAAAGCAATGGCGAGCCGTACAGTGTTAAATATAAAAACGGTATAAAGACAGTCGGTCAAATGAAAATCGGTGCGACTGAATTGGCGAAGAATAAGGATAATACAGAGCCGATTACATTCGTTCCGAAAAAGGCGGGGTATTATACATTTAATGTACAAACGCAGGGACGTGACAATTACAGATTTGTAATTTACGTTCAATAATGAAAAAAGGAGGTTTACTATGCTGCAAAGATTAAAAAAGATTATATCAGCCTTAACCGTAACAGCGATGATTTTCGATATAATGCCTATCGGCGCGTTTGCCGAAAATCTGAATAAGGCGGATTACGAAGAATTGAACGACGGTTATTTGAAAGTCGTTGTTTCGGCGAAAAACGGCGGTTTTCTGATAGATACCGTTGAGGGAGATAAGCTGAACAAAGCAGATGATAATAAATATCTTTTGTTTCCCGATGAAAATTATGATACATCATATACCTCTTTTCGTGTAAAAAGAGGTGATGAGATAAAGGACTATATTTTCGGAAGAAAATACGGTTTCTTGGGTAAGGACAGCAGTGACGTCACTTTGGTGAAAAACAGTGACAACATTGTCGCAACGTGGAGCGTTGACGGTTTGACTTTTACGCAGACCGTCACGCTTGCAAATACAAAATCGGCTCTGCACGGTATGGCGTCAATTTCATACGGTGTAAAGAGTACGGACGGAAGAAATGCGGACAGTGTTCAGGCAAGAGTTATGCTTGATACCGCACTCGGTTATCAGGATTATGCGGTGTATGAACTGACGAAAAAGGACAGTACATATGAGCAGATACAATCTGAAACTGTTATTGATAACTCTGACGGAGAAGCATACAACAACGCGTTATTCGGATACGACAATCCGAAAGCACCGTCCGTAACGGCTTATACAGTGAATGCGTCGATTAACAATAAAATTGTCGTACCGTATCAAATAGCGTTCGGACATTGGAACAACCTTGCGTCAAGCGTATTCGATTTTGAACCGGATAACTCGTTGACATTTACAAATCCGTATAACGAAAAATATTTGACTGCCGACAGTGCGTATGCTCTGTATTTCGATATGGGAAGTGTGGCGGCAAACGGTGAGGGCAATACCGTTGCGACAAATTACGGTATATATTCAAACGTAACCGTAAATAACGATGATAAGGTTGCGATAAATTTTTCATCTGAACTCGGAGCAATGCAGCTTACCGATACAAAAGACGAATACAAACCGCAAACGGCGGACGGTAAAAACGGTGATTTTAGCGTGTCAACGCAAATTAAAAACGTGTCGCAGAACGAAATGAAACAAATTGCCGTTGCGGTATATCCGCAGGAGGGAATAACACCGTATGACTTGTCGGGTAATCTTGACGTTACAGCTTCATATTCAAACCCTTTCAGTGTTGATATTATAGATTTTAACGCAGATGAAGAACGACAGGTTGTGTTTAACTTTAATGCCGAACCGCTTACGGCTACCGATTACAGAAAAATCGAAGTGCGTTGTTATGACGTGAGCGGAACGGACGGTAAATTGCTTTCCGAAAACTTAATCGGTCAGAGAAGTATATATCTTCTTTGCCCGGGTGCAACAGGTGACAGGGTTTCGTTTATAAGCACCGCACCCGAGATTGTTTATAACAGAGGAACAAGACATATTTACCTTGCAGGTCAGAATTTCAATTTGCTTAAAAATAAGAGTGAATACGATATAAAGGTTACGCCTTTAAACGGCAGTCAGCCGTTGACTGTAAGTGCGGAAAACTTCATTTTGGATACCGAAAACAATACGGCGGATTTGATACTTGATGAGCTTATGTCGGTCGGTACATATCAGATTGTATTTGATATGAAAGATCCGACTAAAAAAGATATTACGTCTGACGCACTGAAGTTTAATGTCAGTGATGATATTGCATATCAAGGCGGCTCTTACGGAGTTGTCACGATTGAAAAAGACGGCGATAACAAGTATGCCCTAAGGGCGTATAAAGACGAAAAGGAATACAGTGACGAAGTTCCAAACGCTCAGAATATCTCTCTGCTTGAACTTCGCGGTGACTTTACGTTAAAATATGAAAACGGTAAAATTGCAGAGGCAGAGGCTGTTTCTCTTGAAACGGTAGACCATAAGGCGAAAAGTACAATAAATATCAGTAATTGTCTTGATATTGAAAAAGGTACTGTAACCGTGTCTGTCGAAAACGTTGGTCAGGACGACCAAACTATCAATATAGATATAGACGGCGAAGTTTATACAACAGGTGCAAGAACAAAGGTTTGGAGCGGTGTATGTGCGATTTCGTCATTTGAAAACGGCTCCGAATCAACACTTTTGCAGTACACAAACGAGGGCGAGCAGACAGGTGACGTTGAAAACAGCGTTGCAAATACAAATGGTATTATGCTTATGTGGCCGGGTGCGGCAAGTACCGCACAAACCATTGCAGGAATGGTGATGGAATTCAGATACTGTCAGTTCGGACAGATGGCGACAGTTGACGGTGAAGTCACTTCAAAAACACCGAAACAAAGAGTAATCGCATTCGGTGCGCAACTTTCACCTGATTTTCTTGTTCCGTCAAACTTTGATTGGAGCAACAGAAAAACTTCCGCAATGGAGGTTGCACAACTGAAAATGGCGAGCAGTAAGTACACTCCGTCACAGCTTAGAGATGTACAGGACAGATATGCCGAGGACCAAGAGGAATGGGAAGACGCAGAGGGCGGAAGTCTGAATTTGTATATCCATGATATACTTTTCGGCGGCGGATTTATCGGATTTAATACGTCTGTCGAAGTAGAAGTTCCGTCATATGCGGACGGACTTCCGAGCGTTGAGGGTACTCTTGATTTAAAGGTTATGAACAACGAATACACTATCGGCGTTCAAGGCAGTGCCGATATGATGGCATTTGAAATGGAGGCGGAAATTCGTCTTAGAAGTAACAACGGAATACCTATTCCGGATAAATTATATTTCTATGCAGGCGGATTTACACCGGGCATAAATGTTGACGGAATGGGCGTATTTTGGATTAAAGGTGCCGGCGGCGGTATAGATAATCTGTTTGAAACGATTTATCCGTCCTCATCCGTACCGCCTATAACGCTTCTGCTAAGCGGACAATTCGCTTTGTTTGATGTTCTTTCCGCAAGAGGTGATGTAAGTATCAGTCCGAGAGATTTGAGTATTGCACTGTCGGACGTGAATGTTGCGGGAATTACACTTATAGACTATGCGGGAATTGAATGTGCATGGTATCCCGAACTTAGATTTGCAGCGGGAGTGTCTATCGGTATATTCGACGTTATTTCGGGTGACGGACACTTAATTGTGGAAAAAGATAAGGTTAAGGATAAGTATTTCTGGGAAGGCTATGCCACAGCAGTGGTAAGTATTCCTAAAAAAATACCGATTTTCGGCGGTATAGAAATAGGCTCTGCCGATTTGGGTGTCAATGCAGAAAAAATATGGGGTGCTTTGCACGTTTTGAAAATTGACGCAGGTGTAACATATTATTGGGGTGGCGATGTAGATTTCGCTTTCGGTAAATATGACGCACCGGAACCGACTATTGAGTTGAGTGCGGAGGGTATTCCTGTTTATTACGATGAAAAAACAGACCGTACCTTGTATATGAAACTCAATAACAGTATTCGTACATTGGCGTCAACAGACGATATATCATCAAACGGTGCGACGGTATCATCGCTTGCGGGTAAAACGGTACATTCGGTTAATTTCGGCAAGTATAACAACGAAAACGGAATACTTACAATTTCGTATGACGCACCGAGTCAGCTTATTGCGGAAACATATGCAAAGAATATTGAAATGGAAAATTATCCGATAGTATGGTCAGACAGTTCAAAAACGGCAGACGATACAGCCAACGCAAATGCAAACGCAATGTTGAATTGGAATGAGGATACAAAGAAAGCAACCGTTACAATAACGGTTACAGATGAAAATTACTTTAATAAAGCATTGCAATTAAAAACAGGTATTGCGTCAAGCGTGACTATATACGCACTTTCAAAGTTGCCGACAATCGACAATGCGGTATTGAACAATAATACGGTAACGTGGTCGGGCGAAGATTTGGATAAATTCAACAGTCTTACAATTTATGCAGAGGACAGCAATAACGAAGTTTATCCGTTGTACAAAACAGAAAATGTGAATGACATAAAGAGTAAGAGTGCAAATATAATAATGCCTGAAAATATGCCAAGCGGTGAATATACGGTAAAAGTTGTTGCGACAACGACAGATGAAAGTGCTAACCCTGTTGTGACAACCGATAAAAAGCTTAATTATACAAATCCGTCACAGCCGTCCGCACCGACATTTAATGTGGCATTGGGCGGTGATTACAGTATTGATTTGACAGGTATAAATCAATATAATTATGACGGCTACAAGGTAAGTATATATGAAGTTCAAGACGGTAAAAATGTACCGACTGTATTTGACAATATGACTGTAAGCGGAAGTGATGTGATTACGGTCGGCGGTCAGTATACAAAGACGGTTACGGTGGATAAGAACGGAAATATCGTGAATAAAAACGACCTTACGGAAGATGAGAAAAAGGATATAAAAACGCAGACCGAACAAGTCGGACTTGTAAGCGGTAAGCAGTATGTGGTAGGATTAAAGGGTTATAAAAATACATCTTCAGGCGGTCAGATTGTTTCCGCTGAAACACTGTCGTCACCTGTGACGATGGTTGAGCCTAAAAAGGCTGATGTAACACTTAAAGCACAAAATGCGGTAAGTATTGACGGTACAGATACGGTTAAAAGCAGTAATGCAGTTATAGACCTTGTATCGGATATGAATGTTTCCGGCGAATGGTCGTTGGACAGCGGTGAAATGAGCGGTACTGTTTCGGAAAAAACTATGTCGCAGAGTATAAATCTTGACGGATTAGAGGACGGTACGCATATAATAACCTTCAAGGGCGAAAACGATTCAAAAGACGGTACATTGTCGGAGTATATGTTTACTGTCGATACACTTCCTCCGAGATTGCAAATAAGCAGTCCGAATAACGGCGGATTTTTCGAGGACACTGTTACGGTTAAGGGTATCAGCGACAGTGGTGCGAAAGTGTATATCGGTGCGGAAAATCAAGAAATACAGGAAGTGACTGTCGGAGATGACGGCAGTTTTGAAAAGACTGTTACACTTGATAATTCTATGGCATATCAAAATATAGTTGTGTATGCGGCAGACGAAATTGGCAACGAAACAGTACCTGTAACATTACAGCTTACAAACAAAGCACTCGGCAATGACGACAGTGTACTTCAAATGTACATTGACGGAAAAGAGTGCAGTGACAGTACAATTAAAGCCGGCACAAGCGGTCAGCTTTCGCTAAAGGTGAAAACCGATAACAGAATTATTGAAATCAATGACGACAGTGCGGCGGCAAACAGAATTGAATGGAACGTTTCGGCAATAGAAGGTGCGGCGAATGTTGATGAAAACGGCTACATTACAACTGATGAAAAAATAAACGGCGTAGTAAGTGCGACTGTTGATAATCAGAATGTTTATACCGTTTTGGGCGGCAAGGACAGCACTGATATTCCAAGTGAAAAAATTAAAGTGAATGCGTCGGCAGGTACGGCAAGAAAGACTCATATCACGATTAATCTTGATACAGCGATTGAGGGAATGACGGCAGATAATTTTGTTGTACTGAACGGTGATAAGAATGTGGAACTTACAGAGGTTAAGGCAAGCAGTGATAATAAGACATATACGTTGTACGGCACGTTTGATACGTCTGTGACATATACCGTTACGGTTAATTTGACGGGTACAACGGTTGAAAACACTCACATTATTGCAAGCAGTCCGCTTATGATTAAACCAAGTTCGGGCGGTGGCGGAGGAGGAAACTCCGGCACTGTAACATATAAAATTACAGTTGTTCAGTCTGAAAACGGTAAAATCAGTCCGGACACCGTAACCGTAAATAAAAATGAAAGCAAGACATTTACGATAACGGCTGATGAGGGTTACGAAATTGAGGACGTAATCGTAAACGGCGAAAGCGTCGGTAAGGTGAGCGAATATACGTTTGAAAAGGTGAATGCAAAAGCTGAAATCACTGCAAAGTTCAAAAAGATTGATGCTGTGCCTAATCCGTCAGATAAGCCTGAACCGACTGATTGGAATAATCCGTTTGTTGATGTAAGTAACAACGATTGGTTCTATAATTCGGTTAAGTACGCTTATGAAAACGGTTTGATATATGGTGTGAGCAATACGGAATTTGCACCTGACGGTGACGTTACAAGGGCTATGTTTGTAACTGTTCTGTACAGAACAGAGGGTGAACCGTATGCGGAAAATTCAAGCTTTGTTGATGTGGCAAGTGACAGTTATTACGCAAATGCAGTGGCATGGGCGGAAGAAAATAAAATTGTCAGCGGTGTGAGTGATACAGAGTTTGCACCTGATATGAGTATAACCCGTGAACAAATGGCGGCGATTATTTATCGTTATGCGGAATACAAAAATTGTGATATAACGGTAAATGAAACGGCAAATTATGTTGACAGTGACAGTGTTTCAGATTATGCAAGGAATGCGGTTGATTGGCTGTCAGAGCAAGAAATAATGTCGGGTAATACCGACGGTACTTTCGCTCCGCAGGCGAATTCCACAAGAGCACAGACAGCGGCAGTGTTTATGCGTATTAATGAAAAATTGAAGTAATCAAAATGGCGGTTTAAAACCGCCATTTTGTATTTTTTTAAGTAAAATAAACGTAATTTGACATTGCGTGAGGTATAGTGTAGAATAAAAGCAGGCTGAAAAGCCTTGATATATAGAGAGCGGTGGCGGCTCTGTTTCGGAAAGGAAATATTATGAGTGAAACAACAATACAACTTGTATTGATTTTGCTTATTGTATGGATATTAAAGAAATAACCGC
>OLOZ01002239.1_pt1 | contig 11328 bp, 13 predicted proteins | sample 1673021 | NCBI WGS metagenome assembly OLOZ01 (sample SAMEA3136747, study PRJEB25190) | human gut metagenome | biome: human gut; feature: human-associated habitat; material: faeces | place: Austria | collected 2013
AAAGGATGATTGATGACATCGAAGACGGGAAAATCAACTGCGTTGTCACAAAGGATTATTGTGCGATAATAGGACTAAATCAGAAAGACCTTGAAAATCAAGGCATTCTGGCTTAGTCCCTTCTTTTTTTGACCGAAAACAAAGGACTTTCACAATAATCAAGCAAGCCGGAGGGTGCTGCTGCACACTTCCGGCAGAAGGAGGATATAGTGGGTGCTATCAAAGTCTTCTTGAAGGAGGTTCTGCTTCCAATCGCGCTTGCGTTCTGCCTCGCGTTATTTCTCAAGCCGATCTATATGCCTGACGGCGTATGTGACTACTTCCTTATGTGGATCTGCGTCGGCTTGCCATTCGGCATCCGGAGGATGTGCCTCTGGCTCGTTCCCAGCGGCTACGGTATCTCCGGCTCAGTCGGCATCTTCGCATTGAACTTAATCATAGGCGGTCTTATCGGAGGACTTGCCTTCTTCATCGGGCTGCTGCTCGGTGTCATTCATACCATCCGAGAAATCATCTGAACTACATCGTAAACGAAGAGGGTTTGTTTCTTCTCCAATTTTGAGTAAGAAGCAAACCCTCTTTTTTTGTTGCCCAAAAGCCGCAATATTTGCTGGCGATGCGGCGAAGGAAAGGAGTTTTTAAGCATGAAACGCATGACAGCCGGTGATCTGCAAGCACTGGAATTGCTGATGCAGACCACACCCGGCTTTGAGCATTATGACAGCGGTGTGGATGGCATTCTCCCTGAGTGCCGAAGCTGCCGCTTTCATCGTCCCTTCTGGAAATATCAGTCCTGCGTGTTTGCGGAGTGTCCCTACTGCTGCAATCCCGTTTCAACCCTCAAAAATCAAAGTGGCACATCTGATGCCGGAAAGGAAGCCAGTAATGGATAACAAAATCGAAATCTTCAAGAATGAACAGTTTGGTGAGGTAAGAACGATCCTCGAAGGAGAAGAAGTTCTGTTCTGTGCAGCAGATGTTGCAAAGGCACTCGGTTACACCAACCCGAACAAGGCGGTCAACGACCATTGCAGGGCTATAACGAAACGTTCTACCCCTATCAGCGGGAAAGTTCAGAGTATCAACTTCATCCCGGAAGGAGACGTTTATCGGCTAATTATTCGCAGCAAACTTCCTGCGGCTGAAAAGTTTGAACTGTGGGTATTTGATGAGGTCATTCCTACCATCCGCAAGACCGGCGGCTACATGACGGACTCCCTTCTGGAACGTATTCAGAAGGAACCAGCGGTCATTGTAGAGTTCGCTCAAGCGTTGATTCTGGAAAAGAATCGCGTGAAGGCTCTTGAGTGTGAGCTGAACACGGCAAAGCCCAAAGCCGATTACTACGACGCCTTCATCAATCCGGATGACTGCACCAATATCCGAACGACGGCGAAGGAACTGAAAATCCCGGAGCGCAAGTTCGTCCAGTTCCTTCTCAGAGAGAAGTACCTGTTCCGATCTCCCTCCGGTCAGCTTCTTCCCTACAATAAGGACAGCAACGCCGGACTGTTCATCGTCCGCGATTTTGTGACGTACTGCTACACCGGTTCTCAGACCTACTTCACGCCGAAGGGCAAGGAGGTCATCCGAATGAAGTTCCAGAAAAAGTGCGGCGAAGAACTGCTTTCCAAGATGGCAAGGTGATTTTCGTGGCAGTCTATCGCGTAAACAAGAATCGTGGCTATACGGTCATGGCGAACTTCCACCTTCGAGACAAGAGCCTGTCACTCAAGGCAGTCGGTCTTCTCTCAAAGATGCTCTCGTTCAATGATGGCTGGAAGTTCTCAACCAAGGGGCTTTCCGCAATCTGCAAGGAAGGTCCGGATGCCATTCTTTCCGCGCTCCGTGAGCTTGAAAAGCACGGCTACCTCGTCAGGCACCGGCAGAGAGACGGTAAAGGCAGGATGAGCAGCACAATCTTTGAGATATACGAAGAGCCGCAGGAGTCAACGCCAGAACGGGAAATGCCACACACGGGAAATCCATGTGTGGAGAAGCCAGATGTGGATAATCCACACGGGGATAAGTCCGCACAAATAAATACTGATCAAGTAATTACCCAAGAAAGAAATACTCTCTCAAAGAACTATCAATCCATCAATCTTGATGGGATGGACAGGGTGGATGAGCGAAGCGAGTATGAAGAGATTATCAAAGAGAATCTTGATTACGACATTCTCTGTCAGGATCCGAAGTTCGATAAAGACCGCTTCCGGGAGATCATGGACATCATGCTGGATGCCGTCTGCTCTAACGCTCCGACCATCCGTATCAATGGCGAGGATATGCCGCAGCAAGTGGTTAAGTCCCGCTTTCTCAAGCTGAATAGCAGCCACATTGATTATGTCTTCGACGCAATGCGGAAAAGTCCATCGGATATTCGGAACATCAGAGCCTATATGCTGACGGCACTCTATAACGCACCGGCTACGATAGACAATTACTATTCCGCCCTCGTCAACCATGATTTCTACGGGCAGGACAGATCGGCAGGGTCAAAGAAGTCCAAGACCTACGATTATAGCCTTTGTGAAGACACTCTTTAATGGCGTCAATTTGAGCAATGCTCGGAAAGGAGGACAGTGTAAATGAAAATCATCTATCGCCGGATTGTGCCGCCTTAGCGTCGGCAGCAGTCCCCATAATCATTCCAAGGAAAGGAGGTAAACGCCGCAATGCAGGATGAAGTCAACACCAAAGTTGTTGCAATCATGATCAAGGGCGGCAAAATCTCAGCCGAGGTGCTGAAAAAGGCACTGGACAAGTTCGTGCAGGAGATTGAGAAGGCGCAGAAGCAGATGCAGCAGCCAAAAACCTATCGCGGCAAGCAGTCCATCAAGCATCTGATGAGCCAGAATGCCGCCATCTCCAACATTGAAGTGACGGACGGCAACATCAAGTCCTTTGAGCGGACTGCCAGCAAATACGGTCTGGACTTTGCGCTCAAGAAGGACGTTTCCGTTGAGCCGCCCAGCTATCTTGTCTTCTTCAAGGGACGGGACGTTGATGTGATGACCGCCGCCTTCAAGGAGTTCTCTGCCAAGACGGTCAAGCAGAAGGAACAGCCGTCTATCCGGCACAAGCTGGATCAGGAGAAAGCCCAGAGCAAAGCGCAGCACAAAGAGAAAGTCAAGGTCAAGACCAAGGATCGGGGTGTGGAGCTGTGAACAAACCCGATGTGAAGAAGCTCATCCTTCTGAACCTTCCGTATGTCTTCGCCTTCTACTTTGCAGATAAGATCGCCGCCGTGTTTCGTCTCGCCCCCGGCACAGAGTTCATTGACAAGCTGACAAACGGCTTTGCCGTGTTCGGCTCTGCCTTTGCAAATCCGTTGCCCAGCTTTCATCCCGTCGATCTGCTCACCGGTCTGATTGCCGGTGCGTTGCTCAAGCTGGCGGTCTATGTCAAGGGCAAAAACCGCAAAAAGTTCCGGCAGGGCGAAGAATACGGATCTGCACGATGGGGCAAGTCGGAGGACATCAAGCCGTACACGGATCCGGAGTTCTCGAACAACGTCATCCTAACGCAGACGGAGTTCCTGACCATGAACAGCCGCCCGAAGCAGCCGAAGTACGCTCGAAACAAGAACATACTCGTCATCGGCGGTTCCGGCTCCGGCAAGACAAGGTTTTTTGTAAAGCCAAATCTGATGCAGATGCACAGCAGCTATGTTGTGACTGACCCGAAGGGTACGGTGCTGGTGGAGTGCGGCAAGATGCTTGAAAAGGGCGGCTACGTCATCAAGTCGCTGAACACCATCAATTTCCGGAAATCCATGCACTACAACCCGTTCAGCTACATTCGCAGCGAGAAGGACATCCTCAAGCTGGTCAATACGATCATCGTCAACACGAAGGGAGACGGCGATAAGTCCGGCGAGGATTTCTGGGTGAAGGCGGAAAAGCTCTACTACACAGCTCTCATCGGCTACATCTGGTATGAGGCACCCGATCACGAGAAAAACTTTACTACCCTGCTCGAAATGATCAATGCCTCGGAAGCCAGAGAGGACGATGAGACCTTCAAGAACCCTGTGGATGTCATGTTCGACGAGCTGGAAGCCCGCGACCCTGACCACTTTGCGGTCAAGCAATACCGCAAATACAAGCTGGCGGCGGGCAAAACCGCCAAGTCGATCCTGATTTCCTGCGGCGCAAGGCTTGCGCCCTTCGACATCGCAGAGCTGCGGGAGCTGATGAGCTACGATGAGATGGAGCTGGACACCATCGGAGACCGAAAGACGGCGCTGTTCGTCATCATTTCTGATACCGATGACACCTTCAATTTCGTTGTGGCGATCATGTATTCCCAGCTCTTCAACCTTCTCTGCGACAAGGCAGATGACGTTTACAACGGACGGCTTCCCGTCCATGTGCGCTGTCTGCTGGATGAGTTTGCGAACATCGGTCAAATCCCGAAGTTTGATAAGCTCATCGCCACCATCCGAAGCCGGGAAATCTCGGCGTCAATCATCTTGCAGTCCCAGTCTCAGCTCAAGACCATCTACAAGGATGCGGCGGACACCATCACGGGCAACTGTGACTGCACACTTTTCCTCGGCGGCAAGGAGAAATCCACGCTCAAGGAAATCAGCGAGGTGCTGGGCAAGGAGACAATCGACCTTTACAACACCTCGGAAACCCGTTCCAACAACAACTCTTATGGCTTGAATTATCAGAAGACCGGCAAGGAACTGATGTCTCAGGATGAGATCGCCGTCATGGACGGAGGCAAGTGTATTTTACAGCTTCGAGGCGTGAGACCTTTTCTCAGTAACAAATACGACATCACGAAGCATCCAAAGTATAGGCAGCTCTCCGACTATAACAAGCGGAACGCCTTCGACATCGAGAAGTACCGGCAGCACAAGCTGGTAGTCAAGCCCGATGACACATTCGACCTCTATGATATGGGCGAGGTCGAATCGGATTAAAGCCCCGTCGCTGCACTGCGCAGTGGGTAAAGCCTGATGGCTCCCAAAGCAGAACAGCGACGGGGCTTCTTTTTTTATGCCCATTTTCAAAAATACACAACCAATCTTTTTCAAATCAAGGAGGAAAATCTATGGCTTTCATCAATCAGGCTGTCACGGTTCTTCAGACGCTCGTTATCGCCCTCGGCGCAGGTCTCGCAGTGTGGGGTGTTGTCAACCTCATGGAAGGCTACGGCAACGACAACCCCGGCGCCAAGTCTCAGGGCATCAAGCAGCTCATGGCTGGCGGCGGTGTGGTGCTGATCGGCACGACCCTCATCCCCCTGCTCTCCGGTTTGTTCGGCTAATCCACGGCAAGCCCAGCTTAACCGAAGGGTGGTGAAATATTGGGCAGCATTTTAGAAAAGATCGAACAGGCTCTCAAGGATATGCTGATCGGATGGATCGAGAGCAACCTGACCAATATGTTCACCGATGTCAACGAGAAGGTAGGAACGATTGCCGCCGAGGTCGGGCAAACTCCGTCCGGCTGGAACGGCGGCGTGTACCAGATGATCCGGGGACTATCCGAAAATGTGATAGTCCCCATCGCTGGTATCATCATCACCTTTGTTTTGTGCTACGAGCTGATTTCCATGATCACCGAGAAAAACAACCTTCACGACATGGACACTTGGATGTTCTTCAAGTGGTTTTTCAAGGCGGCTGTGGCGATCTATCTCGTGACACACACGTTTGACATCGTGATGGCAGTATTCGACATCGGGCAGAACGTGGTTTCCGGCGCAGCAGGAGTAATTCACGGCAACACCAGTATTGACATTGACGCGACGATTGCGCAGATGCGTACCGGCATGGAGAACATGGGCGTCGGAGAACTGCTCGGACTGTCGATAGAAACGCTCCTGATCAGCCTGTGCCTCAAAATCATGGCGATCCTCATCACGGTTATCCTCTACGGGCGCATGATTGAGATTTACTGCACCGTGAGCATTGCTCCTATTCCCATCGCAACCATGAGCAACCGCGAATGGGGCAGCATCGGCACGAACTATCTGAAAGGCTTGTTCGCTCTGGCATTTCAGGGCTTTCTCATCATGGTCTGTGTCGGCATCTACGCGGTGCTGATCAACGGCATGATTGTCGCAGACAACATTCACTCGGCTCTGTTCTCTGTGGCAGCGTACACGGTTATTCTGTGCTTCTCGCTGTTCAAGACCGGAAGCCTCGCAAAATCCATTTTCCATGCACACTAAGGAGGTCGGCAGCATGAAGAAATACAGCATTATCTACGCCGATCCCCCTTGGGCGTATCGGACTTACTCCAAGAAGGGACAGGGACGGTCGGCAGAAAGCCACTACCCGACAATGTGCATTGAGGACATCAAGGCGCTTCCGGTCGGTGAGCTTGCCGCCAAGGACTGCGCCCTGTTTCTCTGGATCACGTTCCCGTGCCTCTGTGAAGCACTCGAAGTGCTGACGGCATGGGGATTTTCCTATAAGACCGTAGCTTTTGTATGGGTGAAGCAAAACCGCAGGAACGACGATCTCTTCACCGGCATGGGGTACTGGACAAGGGCGAACGCCGAAATCTGCATCCTTGCCACAAAGGGACATCCGAAGCGAGTTGACGCCGGTGTGCGTCAGGTCATCCTCAGCCACATCGAAGAGCATTCCAAAAAGCCGGATGAGGCGCGGAAGCGCATTGTTCGGCTCATGGGAGACCTTCCCCGCGTAGAGCTTTTTGCCCGTCAGTCTCCCGAAGGCTGGGACGTTTGGGGCAACGAGGTCGAATGCAGCATTACTCTCGGAAAGGAGAAAACAGTCAATGGCATTTGTTCCGGTCCCGAAGGATCTTAACCGCGTCAAAACGAAGGTCATGTTCAACCTGACCAAGCGGCAGCTCATTTGTTTTTCCATCGCTGCGGCGGTCGGCGTCCCGATCTTCTTTCTGGCGAAGGCACATCTCGACTTGTCTACGGCGGCAATGCTGATGGTGGTGATCATGCTCCCGTTCATCTTCTTCGCGCTTTACGAGAAGGACGGACAGCCCGCCGAAAAGTATCTGTACCACATCGTACAGTCCATGTTTATCCGAGACAAGGTGCGTCCCTATCGCACGAACAATCTCTACGCTGAGATTCAGCAGAAAATCAAAGAACAGGAGGAATTGCAGATTGAACAACAGCACAGCAAAGGCAAAGCCTAAGATGACCGTCAAAAACGGCGTCGTTTACGGCGATGCCCTTTCCGCTCAGGAAAAGAAGCGGATCGTCATGCAGAAGAAAAAGGACAGGAAGGCAAAGAAAGTCCGCAAGTCCGCCCAGCAGACCATCCCCTATGTGGAGATGTGCCGTGACGGTATTTGCAAGGTGAACAGCCGCCTCTACACGAAGTCCATTGCCTTTGAGGACATCAACTACCAGCTTGCGCAGAACGAGGACAAAACTGCCATCTTTGAGAACTGGTGCGACTTTCTGAACTACTTCGACAGCTCGATTTTCGTCCAGCTCTCCTTCATCAATCAGAAGGCAAGCCTCAATGAGTTCCGCAAGCGCATCAACATTCCGGCACAGGAGGACGCCTTCAACGACATCCGCTCCGAGTATTCCGGTATGCTGCAAAGTCAGCTCACCAAGGGCAACAACGGACTGGTCAAGAAGAAGTACATCACCTTCGGCATTGAGGCGGACTCCCTCCGCACGGCAAAGCCGAAGCTCGAACGCATTGAGACCGACATCCTCAACAACTTCAAAACCCTCGGCGTGAAAACTGAGCCGCTGTCCGGCTATGAACGGCTGAAAGTGCTTCATGACGTGTTCAACATGGACACCAATGAGCCGTTTCGCTTTTCCTTTGACATGGTTGCTCGGACAGGACTCAGTACGAAGGATTTCATCGCGCCCACTTCCTTTGACTTCCGTGAAGGCAAGTGCTTCAAGATGGGCAGAACCATCGGCGCGGTGAGCTTCCTGCAAATCCTCGCGCCGGAACTCAATGACCGTATGCTTGCCGACTTCCTTGAGATGGACAGCAACATTACGGTCAATTTTCATATCCGGACGATTGACCAGGCGAAGGCAATCAAGAGCATCAAGATGAAGATCACCGACCTCGACAAGATGAAGATCGAAGAGCAGAAAAAGGCAGTCCGCTCCGGCTACGACATGGACATCATCCCGTCCGACCTCGCCACCTTCGGCGGTGAGGCGAAGCGTCTGTTGCAGGATCTCCAGACCCGCAATGAGAGACTGTTCCTCGTGACCATCCTCATCATGAATACGGCAACCAATCGCCAGAAGCTCGAAAATGCGGTCTTTCAGACCGCCGCCATTGCCCAAAAGTATAACTGTGCGCTCAAGCGTCTTGACTTCCAGCAGGAAGAAGGGCTGATGTCCTCTCTGCCCATCGGCGTCAATCAGGTGGAAATCGAACGAGGACTGACCACTTCCAGCACAGCGGTTTTTGTGCCGTTCACCACGCAGGAGCTTTTTCAGGGCGGCGAAGCTCTCTACTACGGGCTGAACGCGCTGTCCAACAACATGATCATGGTTGACCGCAAGCAGCTCAAAAACCCCAACGGGCTGATCTTGGGTACGCCCGGTTCTGGTAAGTCCTTCTCCGCAAAGCGCGAAATGACGAACGCCTTCCTCATCACAGAGGATGACATCATCGTCTGCGACCCCGAAGCCGAGTATTTCCCCCTCGTGCAGAAGCTCGGCGGTCAGGTCATCCGCATCTCTCCGGTCAGCACGGATTATATCAATCCGCTGGACATCAACACGAACTACTCCGAAGAGGAAAACCCGCTGACGCTGAAATCCGACTTCATTCTCTCCATGTGTGAGCTGATTGTCGGCGGCAAGGATGGCTTGCAGCCGGTTGAGAAGACCATCATTGACCGCAGCGTCCGTATGGTCTATCAGGAGTTTCTTGCAGACCCCAAACCGGAGAAAATGCCCATTCTTGAAGACCTCTACAACATTCTGAGAAATCAGAAGGAGCCGGAGGCACAGCGCATCGCAACTGCCCTTGAAATCTATGTTCACGGCTCTCTGAACGTCTTCAATCACAGAACGAATGTGGATGTCAACAATCGTTTCGTCTGCTATGACATCCGCGAACTCGGCAAGCAGCTCAAGAAGCTCGGAATGCTCATCGTGCAGGATCAGGTGTGGAACAGAGTTACCATCAACCGCGCCCAGCACAAGGCAACGCGCTACTACATGGACGAGTTCCATCTGCTCTTGAAGGAGGAACAGACCGCCGCGTACAGCGTGGAAATCTGGAAGCGTTTCAGAAAGTGGGGCGGCATTCCGACCGGAATCACGCAGAATGTCAAGGATCTGCTTGCGTCCCGCGAGGTAGAGAACATCTTTGAAAACTCGGATTTTGTCTACCTTCTGAATCAGGCATCCGGTGACCGGCAGATTCTCTCGAAGGCGCTGAACATCTCGCCCAGCCAGCAGAACTACATCACCAATTCCAACGCCGGTGAGGGGCTGATCTTCTATGGCTCGACCATCGTTCCCTTCAAGGACGATTTCCCGAAGGACACCCAGCTTTACCGCATCATGACCACCAAACCCGAAGAAACCGTACAGAACTGATAGGAGGATTTTTGAATATGAACAACAAGATGATTACCATTCCCTACGCGGACGCTATCGAATACGGAGAGAACACCTCCGCACTGTTTAAGGCTCTGTGGGAGCTGACCGATCTGATCCGACTGGAAAGCGATCTCAAGAAGCATCATCGCGCCTACCTCCATGTGAGGGAGGACATCGAAGAAAAGGTCAAGGAGGCGCGTCAGATTATGACCAAGGTATCTGTGGATATGATCGGTTTCTACTTCAAGATTAATGTTCCCGAAAGCAACAACAGCGATGAGAATACCCCTTTCGCTGACGCGGGTGATGATGAAACCGTTTCTATCCCCAAGGACAAGTATGAGCTGATGATCGACGATCTGCTCACGATGTCCGAAATCATTCAGTGCGTCGCAGATATGCGCACGCAGGATGTGAAGGCAATCCGCGAGTTCGGCAAGTTCGTCCCCGCCTTTGCCGCCTTTGAGAAGAACCGCCTGAGCCTCTATCGTGAGGCGGCGAAGGAAGCCGAGGAAATCTTCGACCGTTGGGCAGACGAGATTGACGATCTCGACGAGGACTTCATGGAAGATGAGGACTATGAGCTGGACGAGTATTACTCCGACTGATGCCCATTGAAATGTTGTCGGGTTTCACAGCCAACATTTCAATGGAAACACAAATCCAACAGAACAGGAGGTACACCACCATACAACTTGACATCATTCATACCGGCGATTGCCTTGAAATCCTGAAAACTCTGCCCGATGACAGCGTTCATTGCTGTGTGACGTCCCCGCCGTATTATGCGCTCCGCGATTACGGCATGGAGGCTCAGATCGGCAGAGAGACAACGCCGAAGGAGTACATCTCGCGCCTGACGGAAGTGTTTACCGAAGTCAGGCGCGTTTTGCGTCCAGACGGTACGCTCTGGCTGAACATCTCGGACACCTACGCCGGAAAGAGCAATCAGGGAGATTTTATTGACCCGAAGAACCCCAACGGCAGAAACGGTCAGGCTGTGGCTCTCAACAACAAGGTTGAGGGCTGCAAGCCGAAGGACATGATCGGCATTCCGTGGATGCTGGCTTTTGCCCTCCGCGATACCGGATGGTATCTGCGCAACGACATCATCTGGATGAAGGATAACCCCATGCCGGAGAGCGTCAAAGACCGCTGCGCCCGCTGCTACGAGCATATTTTCCTGTTCTCCAAGTCGAAGAAGTATTTCTTTGACTACAAGGCGATCTCCGAACCGATTGCTCCCGCAACGGCGGAACGCCTCAAGCGCGGCATGAAGGGCGGCAACAAATACGGCAAGACCGTTCCCGGTCAGCCTCAGCCGCAGTCCATCAACCGCCCGCGTGAGCATGGCGAGATCAAGGACGCAGACATCAATCCGCTCCGCAACAAGCGCGACGTCTGGAAGATCAACACCGTCCCCTTCAAGGGCGGTCACTATGCCGCCTACCCTCCAAAGCTGGTTGAGACCTGTCTGCTTGCCGGTTGTCCCGAAGGCGGTATTGTGCTTGACCCGTTCATGGGAAGCGGCACAACCGGTATGGTTGCCGCGCAGATGGGGCGTCATTTCGTCGGCATCGAGTTGAATCCGGCGTACACCGAGCTTGCCTACAAGCGGATTGGGGGTGAAATCTGATGCCCAAGGAACCGGAGCTTAAAGCCCGCGACAAGGTAGTCGTGCGGATGACGCGGGAGGGCGCGGTTGAGGAAAACCTGACGGCTGGCACCGAGCAGCGTGTGTCAAAGCGGCTGGAAAATGCGGAGCTGGTGAAGCCCGGT
>OLOZ01002243.1_pt1 | contig 11320 bp, 7 predicted proteins | sample 1673021 | NCBI WGS metagenome assembly OLOZ01 (sample SAMEA3136747, study PRJEB25190) | human gut metagenome | biome: human gut; feature: human-associated habitat; material: faeces | place: Austria | collected 2013
CGATCTGGGGGCCGACCTGTGCGGTATCGCCATCGATTGCCTGACGGCCGCAGAAGACGACATCCTCCGGGCCAACGCCGATCTTGTTGACAGCTGCAGCAAGGATCTGGCTGGTTGCGAAGGTATCGGAACCGCCGAACTCACGGCCGGAGACCAGAACAGCCTTGTCCGCACCGCGGGCCAGCAGCTCACGCAGCATGCCTTCGGCCGGAGGAGGACCCATGGTAACAACAACGACTTCGCAGCCGGTGGCGTCCTTGAGCTTCAGGGCAGCCTCCAGAGCGTTCAGGTCATCGGGGTTGGTAATAGTGGCCATAGAGGCACGATCCAGCGTGCCATCCGCCTTGACGGCCACCTTACCGGAGGTATCAGGAACCTGCTTTACACAAACGATTGCTTTCATTGTAAATCTTACCTCCCTTACTTCAGCAGCGCGCCGGAAATAACCATCATCTGCACTTCGCTGGTGCCCTCGTAGATCTCCGTGATCTTGGCATCACGCATCATGCGCTCGATGGGATAGTCACGGGTGTAGCCGTAACCACCGAACAGCTGCAGGCAGCGGCGGGTCACGTCGCTTGCGGTGCGGGCGGCGATCAGCTTTGCCTGAGCAGCCTCGACGCTGTAGCGGACCTTCTTGCCGTCCATGGCCTCCTGCTTCTTCAGAGCGGCAGCGTAGACCAGATACTTGGCAGCCTCGACGCGGGCCTTCATCTCAGCCAGCTCGAACTGGGTGTTCTGGAAAGCGGAGATGCTGCGGCCGAACTGCTTGCGCTCCTTGACGTAAGCAATGGTCTCTTCCAGAGCGCCCTCGGCGATGCCCAGAGCCTGAGAAGCGATGCCGATACGGCCGCCGTCCAGCGTAGCCATAGCCAGCTGGAAGCCCTTGCCGCGCACGCCCAGCATACGATCCTTCGGGATCTTGCAGTCCTCGAAGATCAGCTCGCAGGTGGAAGAACCGCGGATGCCCATCTTGTCCTCAGCCTTGCCGACGGAGAAGCCCGGATCGGTGCGCTCCACGATGAAGGCGGAGCACAGCTTGGTGGGACGGCCCTTCTTGTCGAGCACGTGGTCGGTGACAGCGATGACGATGAAGACATCAGCGAAACCTGCATTGGTGATGAAGATCTTGGAGCCGTTCAGCACCCAGCAATCGTCCTCTTCCTTTGCAATGGTCTGCTGGCCCTGTGCATCGGTGCCGGCACCCGGCTCGGTCAGGCCGAAAGCGCCCAGCCACTCGCCGCTGCAGAGCTTGGGCAGGTACTTTGCCTTCTGCTCCGGGGTACCATTCTCATAAATGGGAGCAGCACACAGGCTGGTGTGAGCAGAGACGATGACACCGGTGGTGCCGCAGACCTTGCTCAGCTCTTCCACTGCCATGACGTAGGACAGCACATCGCCGCCGGCGCCGCCGACAGAGGTGGGGAAATAAATACCCATCATGCCCAGCTTACCCATCTTCTCGACGGTCTCTTTGGGGAAGTACTCTTCTGCATCAACTTTCTTAGCCAGAGGCTTGACTTCGTTCTCAGCAAACTCGCGGTACATTTTCTGCACCATCTGCTGCTGCTTGGACAGAGTAAAATCCATCGCTATATCCTCCTAACGGGTCTATTTTTCATAGGCCGGGCGCTTTTTATGGCGAACCCGGTTTGCAAACAAATTCCTCCCGACCGCTTTCCCCGCAGCCGGGAGAAATGTTTTCAAAGATTACAGCTGATCGACCGGGGTCTTGGTGCGGTCTGCGTTATAAACGTAGAAGCCCTTGCCGGTCTTGCAGCCCAGATTGCCGCCGCGGACCATCTTGCGGATCAGCGGACAAGCACGATACTTGCTGTCGCCGGTCTCGTGGTACAGAACGTCCATGATGGCGAGGCAGATGTCCAGACCGATGAAGTCGCCCAGCTCCAGCGGGCCCATGGGGTGATTTGCACCCAGCTTCATGGCGGTGTCGATGCCAGCGATATCGGAAACGCCCTCCATCTTGATGAAGGCTGCTTCGTTGATCATCGGGATCAGGATGCGGTTGACGACGAAGCCGGCAGCCTCGTTGACCTGAACAGGGTTCTTGCCGATAGCGACGGAGATCTCCTTGATCTTCTCGACGGTCTCAGCGGGAGTGTTGCAGCCAGCGATGACCTCGATCAGCTTCATGCGGTCAGCGGGGTTGAAGAAGTGCATACCGACCAGCGGGCGGCTCAGGCCCTTGCCGATCTCGGTGATGGACAGAGAAGAAGTGTTGGAAGCGAAGACGCACTCCGGCTTGCAGATCTTATCCAGCTCGCCGAACGTGGTCTGCTTGACCTTCATATCCTCGAACGCAGCCTCAACGACCAGATCGCAGTCTGCGCACAGGTCTTCCTTCAGGCCCGGAGTGATGGCAGCGACGATCGCGTCTGCCTTCTCCTGCGGGATCTTGCCCTTCGCAACCAGCTTGTCGTAGCCAGCCTTGATCTTAGCGAGGCCCTTCTCGGCCCACTCCTGCTTGATGTCGCACAGAGCAACGGTGTTGCCCTCGACCTGAGCGAATGCCTTTGCAATGCCCTGACCCATCGTGCCAGCGCCAATAACACCGATCTTCATAGGATATCTCTCCTTTATTTCATTGAACTTCCGTTCCCCGGCTCCCTCTCCGGCAGGAACCGGGCAGCAGAAGCTTAAAATTACAAATTCAAATTAGTTGTTGGTAAAAACAGCCTTGGGCTTCGGTTTCTCACGGGAAAGGAAGCATGCCATGCCTTCCTTCTGGTCGTGGGTCTCGAAGCAGTCGCCGAACAGCTTTTCCTCAACTTCGACTGCCTTCTCGATGGGGAGGCTGATGCCGCCGTTGATGGCCTTCTTGCAGTTACGCACTGCAATGGGTGCGTTCTTTGCGATCTTGCCCGCCAGCTTCAGGACGTTCTCCATCAGCTCAGCCTGAGGATACACGGCGTTGACCAGACCGATGCGGTAAGCCTCATCCGCCTTGATGTTCAGAGCGGAGTAGACCAGCTGCTTTGCCATGCCCATGCCGACCAGACGAGCCAGACGCTGGGTGCCGCCGAAGCCCGGCGTGATGCCGAGGCCGACTTCCGGCTGGCCGAACACAGCGTTATCGGAGCAGATGCGGATGTCGCAGCTCATAGCCAGCTCGTTGCCGCCGCCCAGTGCGAAGCCGTTGACGGCTGCAATGACGGGGATCGGGAAGCTCTCGATCATCAGGAACACATCGTTGCCCAGCTTGCCGAAGGCCTCGCCTTCTGCCTTGGTCATGGTGCTCATGGAGCCGATGTCCGCACCGGCCACGAAACTCTTGTCGCCTTCGCCGGTCAGGACGATGCAGCGGATGGTTTCCTGATCCACTGCCTCAAAAGCAGCCTTCAGGTCAGCCAGAACTTCGGGGTTCAGCGCATTCAGTGCCTTCGGGCGGTCGATGGTGATGATCTCGACGGCGCCCTGCACCTCGGTTTTAACAAATGCCATTGTGAAGACCTCCATTCAAAGTCTTATTCTCAGCCAAGAACAGCCCCCGTGCAGGAGGAGTTGCTCCTGCACGGGCCGTTCTGAAATCTGGAGTGCCTCCAGTAATTAGTCCATCTCGACGATGGTAGCGCAGCCCATGCCGCCGCCGATGCACAGGGTAGCCAGACCCTTGTGAGCGCCGCGGTGCTTCATCGCATACAGCAGGGTGACGAGGATACGAGCGCCGGAAGCGCCGACCGGGTGGCCCAGAGCGATTGCGCCGCCGTTGACGTTCACCTTGCTCATGTCGAAGTTCAGTGCCTGACTGACGGCCACAGACTGAGCAGCGAAGGCCTCATTGGCCTCGATCAGATCCATATCAGCAACGGTCAGGCCGGTCTTCTTCATGACCTTCTTGGTAGCAGCGATGGGGCCCAGACCCATGACTTCGGGCTCGACGCCAGCCAAAGCACCAGCGACCCAAGTTGCCAGCGGGGTGACACCCAGCTCCTTAGCCTTCTCCTCGCTCATGACGACCAGAGCAGCAGCGCCATCGTTGATAGCGGAAGAGTTGCCGGCGGTCACGATGCCGTCCTTGGTGAAAGCGGGCTTCAGGGTACCCAGCTTCTCGACCGGGGTCAGACGGGGGCCTTCATCGGTATCGAACACGGTGTCGCCCTTCTTGCCCTTGATGACGACAGGAACGATCTCGTCCTTGAAAGCGCCGTCCTTGATGGCCTTGTCAGCCTTGACCTGACTGTTGTAGGAGAACTGATCCAGCTCCTCACGGGTGATGGGGTTGTAGCCGTACTTTTTCTGATAGGTCTCGTTGGTGCAGACATTCTCAGCGGTCATGCCCATGTGCTTGTTGAAACCGGTTGCATCCCACAGTGCATCGTTGACCATGGTATCGACCAGCTCGCTCTTACCCATGGGGGCGCCCATGCGGTAGCCGTAGCGGCCCTTCATCATTGCGAAGGGAGCCATGTCCATGTTCTCCATACCACCGGCGACCACGATATCCGCATCGCCAGCCTCGATCATCTGGGCAGCCATGTTGACGCAGTTCAGACCGGAGCCGCAGACCACGTTGACGGTGACGGCAGGAGTCTCGATGGGCAGACCAGCCTTCAGGGAAGCCTGACGTGCAACGTTCTGGCCCAGACCAGCCTGAATGACGCAGCCCATGTAAACATGATCCACCTGCTCCGGTGCGACATGTGCACGCTCCAGTGCCTCCTTGATAACGATGGAGCCCAGCTCTGCTGCGGGGACGTTGGCAAGAGTGCCGCCGAATTTACCGATCGCGGTACGGCATGCAGATGCGATAACAACTTTCTTCATGTTAGTAGCCTCCTGATTTGTGTATGTTGGTGAATTTTAGGAACCTAGTTTATCGAAACGCCCGAAGCGTTTGCACATAAGGATCAAGCCTTCAAGGCTCTTCCCCGTTCGCCCGGCGCTCGGCCATCTTCTTGATGACGGCGGCCTCGACATTCGGGGTGACGAACTTGGAGATGCTGCTGCCGTAGCGGGCAGCTTCTTTCACGATCGTCGAGGAAAGATAGCTCCATTTGATGCTGGTCGCAAGGAACATCGTCTCGATGCCGGGCATCAATGCGTGATTGGTCTGAGCAAGCTGGATCTCGTCTTCGAAATCCGTGACCGCCCGCAGCCCCCGCACCATAACCGAAGCGTGGCGCTTTTTTGCGAACTCCACGGTCAGGCCGTCGAAGCTCTCCACGGAGACGTTCGGGATGTCCTTGCAGCACTCCTGCAACAGCACCACCCGCTCCTCTACGGTAAACAGAGGATGCTTCGCGCTGTTGATGAGCACCGCCACGATCAGGTGATCGTTGATCTTCGCGGCACGCTTGATGATATCGAGATGTCCTTTGGTGACCGGATCAAAGGATCCGGGATAAACTGCTGTTGCCATCGTGTCCTCCTTGATGCGCTCTCGTATGAAAAGCGCGTTTGGTTTTGTCATGATAGCACTTTCCAGTTCCGGGTGCAAGGGGCGCTTTCCTGCGGCACACATCATCGTTAATTTTTAAACGATTCATGCCGTGCGTCCGCACTGCGCCCTGCTACGCTATAAGTAAACCATATCGTCAAAATTTTATCAAGTCATTTTTCAAAAAATTTGTTTCCCCTGTACCAAAGAATCCGGTTGAATCGCTAAGAATTTTAGTTATGTTGCCATCCAGCTACTTTTTTGCACCGAATTGGCGCGAAAGTATTGATTCTCCTTTTTGTTAATGTTATAACTAAGTTATCGGATTGTAAGAGTTTACAATTCCTTTATGTTATTGTAGGAGAGGATGGTTTATAATGGATTACACGGAATTGTATGCGCAGAAGAAAATGACCGCCGAGCAGGCCGCTGCTTTGGTCAAGAGCGGCGACTGGGTGGATTATGGCTGGGCCGTGAACACCCCGGTGGCTGTGGATGCTGCCATCGCAAAGCGTCTGCCTGAATTGGAGAACGTCAACTTCCGCGGCGGCATCCTGATGTGGGTGCCGGAGATCTTCCAGATCGACGACCCCGCTGCCCATATGACATGGAACAGCTGGCACATGAGCGGCATCGAGCGCAAGGCCATTGCGCAGGGCTTCTCCTTCTACTCCCCCATCCGCTATTCCGAGCTGCCCCGCTACTACCGCGACAGCACGGACCCCGTGGATGTGGCGGTCTTTCAGGTGACCCCGATGGACGAGCACGGCTACTTCAACTTCGGCCCCAGTGCTTCCCATCTGGGTGCCGTCTGCGAAAAGGCCAAGAAGATCATCGTGGAAATCAACACCAATATGCCGCGCTGCCTCGGCGGCACCGAGAACTGGGTGCACATCTCGCAGGTGGCCGGTGTGGTGGAGGGCAATAACCCGCCGCTGGGCCAGATGGCCGCTCCCGGTGCAGCCACCGAGGTCGATCTCGCCGTGGCAAACCTCATCGTCCCGCAGATCCCCAACGGCGCTTGCTTGCAGCTGGGCATCGGCGGTATGCCCAACGCCATCGGCAACCTGATCGCTCAGAGTGACCTGAAGGACCTCGGCGTGCACACCGAAATGTATGTGGACGCCTTTGTGGATATCGCCAAGGCGGGCAAGATCACCGGCCGCCACAAGAATCTGGACAAGGGCCGTCAGGTCTACGCCTTCGGTGCCGGCACCCAGAAGATGTACGATTACCTCGACAACAACCCGGAGTGCATGGCCGCTCCCGTGGAGTACACCAACGACATCCGCAGCATCTCTGCCCTCGACAACTTCATCTCCATCAACAACGCCGTCGATATCGACCTGTTCGGTCAGGTTAACGCCGAGAGCGCGGGCATCAAGCACATCTCCGGCGCAGGCGGCCAGTTGGACTTCGTTCTGGGCGCATACCTTTCCAACGGCGGCAAGAGCTTCATCTGCCTGTCCTCTACCTTTATGAACAAGAAGACCGGCAAGGTCGAGAGCCGCATCCGCCCCACGCTGGAAAACGGCAGCATCGTCACCGATACCCGTGCCAACATCCACTATCTGTGCACCGAGTACGGCTGCGTAAACCTGAAGGGTCTGACCAGTTGGGAAAAGGCAGAAGCTCTGATCAGTGTTGCACACCCCGATTTCCGGGATGAGCTGATCGCCGAAGCTGAAAAAATGCACATTTGGCGCCGGAGCAACAAGCGCTGAGCGACGCCGCGGGAGTTCCTGCTGCCCGCGGCAGGAATGGAGTTTGCAAACATGATGGACAAAAAGCCACACATCAAGCCATACCTTTACGGGATGCTCGCGGGGTTCGGTGCCATTGCACTGAGCATCATCTTCTTCTTCCTGATCTACCGTTTTCAGGGCTTTGGGAACGCGATCTCCAAGGTGACGGGCATCCTGATGCCCTTCATCTACGGCGCGGTGATCGCCTACCTGCTCAAGCCGGTCTGCAACACGGTGGAGAATTTTCTCCGCCGCTTGCTGCCGGAGAAGATGGGCAGCACAGCCAATATGCTGGCCGTGGCGTTCTCGCTGCTGTTCGGCATCCTCGTTGTCTACGCCCTGTTCATGATGATCGTGCCGCAGCTCGTTACCAGCGTGACCACGCTGTATTACACCGCGCGGAACAACATCCGGGACTTTGTGGACTGGGCCTCCAAGCAGGAGATCATCGCCAGCAACGAACAGCTGCTGGACTTCATTGAGACCTCCTACGACAAATTGCAGGCCAATCTGGACACATGGGTGAAGGAGACCGTTCTCCCCTCCATGCAGAGCATCCTGAGCGGTGCAGCCGTCGGCGTGATGAGCTTCGTGGCCTTCCTGAAGAACCTTGTCATCGGCCTGATTGTCTCGGTCTATCTGCTGGCCAGCCGGAAGAAGTTCGGCCAGCAGGGCAAGCTGATCCTCTACAGCCTTGTCAAGCGCCGCTGGGCCGACCTCTTTCTGGACGAGATCTGCTACGCCGATAAGATGTTCGGCGGCTTCATCAATGGCAAGATCTTGGATTCCGCGATCATCGGCGTGCTGTGCTACATCGCCTGTCTGATCTTCAAGTTCCCCAGTGCCCTGCTCGTCTCCGTCATCATCGGTGTGACGAATGTCATCCCCTTCTTCGGTCCCTTCATCGGTGCCATTCCTGCCACCCTGCTCATCCTGATCCAGAATCCCATCAAGGCGCTCTGGTTCGTTCTCTTCGTGCTGGTTCTGCAGCAGGTGGACGGCAACATCATCGGACCCAAGATCCTCGGCAACACCACCGGCCTTTCGAGCTTCTGGGTGCTCTTCGCCATCCTGCTGTTCGGCGGCCTGTGGGGCTTTGTGGGCATGATCATCGGCGTGCCGCTCTTTGCCGTCATCTATGACGTCATCAAGAAACTGGTCCTCCACGGCCTGAAACGCAACGAAGAGCTGGAAATGGTCACCACCTACCACGACCACTTCGGCGACCCCGAAGACGAATAACACGGTTTTCTTTCAACGCTCTGCCGCCCACCCGACGGCAGAGCGTTTTTGACGCAAAAATGCCCCGCCATCCCATATAGGACGGCGGGGCATTGCAGTTTCCGGTGAACTTACTGCTGATTGGGCTTCCAATCTTTATAGTTCTCGTAGCGGCTCTCGCGGATCTTGGTGTGAGACCAGATCTCGTCTGCCATGGGCTGCCAGTTGTCGGCGTAGGCCTTGCACTTGTCACACAGGTGATCCACCGTCTCCGGGCTCTGGAGGTCGGTGCTGTGGGCACCGGTCTCGTGGACCATCTTCTTCAGCAGTTCGGGGTTTTCCAGCATGGGGCAGGGACGCAGGTGGTTCTTGTTGAAGGGCTGGCCGTTGTGGTAAGCCATGAACAGCGGGCTCTGCAGGATCTCCAGAATGCTGCTGTCGTGGATATTGGCATTGGAGTAGTGGATGAAGACGCAGGGCTCTGCATCACCGGCCGAGTTGATGTGGAAGTAGTTGCGGCCGCCCGCGATGCAGCCGCCGACGAACTCGCCGTCGTTCTGGAAGTCCATCGGGTAGAACGGGATGTCGCATGCCTCGCTGCGCAGGTAACGGATGCGGTCGATCATGTACTTGCGCTGCTCCGGGGTGGGCATCAGTTCAGGGGCGGCCTCGTTGCCCACGGGCATGTAGTGGAAGTAGAAGCCGAAGTGGGCACCCTTGTCGCAGAGGAAGCGCATGAAGTCATCATTGGTGACAGCCTCAATGTTGGCGCTGGTGTAGCAGATGGAGGTGCCGAACAGGATACCGTACTGCTTGAGCAGATCCATGGCGTGCATGACGGCAGCGTAGTGGCCCTCCCCACGGCGGGCATCGTTGGTCTCCGGGGTGCCCTCAATGGACAGCATGAAGGCGATGTTGCCCAGACGGACGACTTCTTTGCAGAAGGGCTCGTCGATCAGGGTGGAGTTGGTGTAGATGGCGAACTGGACGTCGTTGTGCTTCTCGGCCAGCTTCAGGATATCAGCCTTGCGCACCAGCGGCTCGCCGCCGGTCAGCATATAGAGGTACACCCCCAGCTCCTTGCCCTGCGAAACGATCTTGTCCATATCGTCAAAGCTCAGGTTGTTCTTGTTGCCGTACTCACCGGCCCAGCAGCCGACACAGTGCATGTTGCAGGCAGAGGTGGGGTCAAACAGGATCAGCCAAGGTACATTGCATTGGTACTTGACGCGGTTCTCGCGGATGGTCTTGGTGCCGCGGAAGAAAGCCTCGTAGCCGAGGTTCAGGGCCGTGGTGCGGGCCACATTGGGGTTCAGCTGGTTCAGCACACAGTTGATGAGCTTAGACCACTTGCTGTCCGGGTCCGTCAGGGTCTGCTTGGCGTGTGCGTAGGTCTCGTCGCTGAAGGAATTGCCGTAGAACTGCTTGGAGAGATCGACGATCTGACCAACGGTCTTAGCGGGGTCTTTCTCGGCGTGGGAAAGCACGAGATCTACAGTCTTGCCCAGTGCAGCACGCTGCATCTTGTGCGTCAACGAATCAAATGCGGTATTCATTCCAATTTCCTCCAATGCTTTTGATACGGGGAAGAGTCTCCCCTGCCGGAATCCAAATCCGGCGGTCAAATGATCTTATATTCCTGCAGCAAGCGGCCGAGGTCGGTCTCCTGCAGTTTGTCGAGCACTTTGTCCAGCGCGAACCGCTTGGCCCAGCTCATTTTCAGGTCACTCAGCGGGCGGCCGTCCCGGAGCTGGACAGCGGCGTTCAGCAGGTCGCGGACGTCGTAGGTGCTGCCCCAGACTTCCGGCACGCCGCGGTCGATGTCCAGCAGCGTATAGACCGCTTCCATGCCGGTGCGCATCGAATACTCGGTGGTGAAGATGGTATCCCGCGGCGTTTCGGCGAACTGGCCGAGGAAGGCAAAGTTGACCGCACCCTCCGGCACCACCGCCGGGCGGTCCCCCGCCTTGCGCGGCATGAAGAACGCCGTGATGTAGGGCATCATCACCGGCACAGTGTTGGCGCTGTGCTCTGCCAGATCCTCGATCTGGGATTCCGGCACGCCGAGGTGATACAGCCACTCCATGCAGATCTCCTTGCCGGTGCAGTCCCGCATGGGCTTTTTGACGTAGTTGCCGGGCTTATCGCTGAACAGGCCGTAGAGCCAGCCCACGAGCTGCCCTTTCGGCTGATCGCGGAACTGGGGCTGGCGGTTGAAGGTCCAGCTGAGCAGCCAGTTCGAGTCCCGCGCGGTCACGATGCCGCCGGTGACGACACCGCCGCTGAAAGGGTCGCGCTGGCAGATGTTCTGGATGTAGGGCACGATCCGCTCGTCCAGCGTGGTGACCGTAGCGCTCATCCAGTTGGTCTGCTCCGGGTCGGAGCAGAAGACCTCCGGATGGCCGAAGGCTTCATCCTGCGCGGCGATCTTCTTCCACAGGTCCCAGCCGCTGCCGGGGCGCAGAGCGGGGTCGAAGTCTGCGGGCTGATCCTGCGCACCGATGGAGGCACTCTCGACGCAGCCGCCGTTGGTGATGAAAACCAGATCGTTTTCGGTCAGGTCCACCCGCTCCTCGTGCTCGTCCACGAACAGGCAGATGGTCTTGGCCTGTTTGCGGCCCTCCGCGATCTCGAACTCAACGTTCGTGACCTTGGTGTTGTAATGGAACCGGACGCCGTACCCTTCCAGATAGCGGATCATGGGCAGGATCATCGACTCGTACTGGTTGTACTTGGTGAACCGAAGCGCCCGGAGATCCGGAAGCCCGCCGACATGGTGGATGTAGCGCTTGAGGTAGAGCTTCATTTCCAAGGCGCTGTGCCAGTTTTCAAAGGCGAACATGGTGCGCCAGTAGAGCCAGAAGTTCGAAGAAAATACCTCATCGTCGAACACATCGGTGATGCGCTTTTCGTACAGTTGCTCGTCCGGGGTGAAGAAGAGCTTCATGATCTCCAT
>OLOZ01002251.1_pt1 | contig 11294 bp, 8 predicted proteins | sample 1673021 | NCBI WGS metagenome assembly OLOZ01 (sample SAMEA3136747, study PRJEB25190) | human gut metagenome | biome: human gut; feature: human-associated habitat; material: faeces | place: Austria | collected 2013
CCTGCCGGTGCGTGGACGCGGGCTACACGCTGCGCACTTTCCTTGCTGGCTTCTGGTACAGCGACCCCTACCGCATCCTCTGCTGCGCCGAGATATTCCTCGTGCCCGTGGCCGCCACGGGCCTTGCCGCCATCGCCGGCTTCGCAGCGAGGAAAGCTAGGCGCCTTACTCCTAAGCTCGCACTGGCGCTCGTTCTGGCTGCTTTCTCAATTGCCAACTTCCTTCCCTTCTATGTCGTGCCCCCCGAGCACGATCTTCCCCGCGACGTGGAAGGGCCGCATTTCGTACAGACTCCTGGCACGGCCTTCGGCTACTTCCATCTGCTCTTCGAAGAGGGCTACGATATGTCAGAAGAACAGATATACAGCGCCGACGAGGAAGCCTTCGTGCGCAGGGCGATGGAGATGATCCCGCCGGACGCCCTCGTCATCAACGATCCCCACGACGGCAGCGCCTTCGCCTACGGGTTAAACGGGCTGAACACCTACTACCGCCATATCGACCTGGGCACCGAAACCGAGGCAAGTCCCCTCATCCGCGAGCATCTCGCCGAACTTGCCGCCGACCCGGAGGTAGCCCGAGCCGTCCAGAACGCTGGCGCGGCCTATGTTCTGCAGCTCGACCACGGCACCCCCTTCGAAGACGGCGTCTGGCTCATCCAGACCAACGAGGATAATCGAAAGGACTTCGCTGGCATCGAAGCCGTAGACGACGGCACCCCCGGTTTCGAGGTGGTCATGAAAGAGGGCGATATGCGCCTGTACCGGATCGTACCGCCAAATCAGTAGTTGCTCTCGTAGTAGTCCACGGCCTCCTGAATGGGGCCGTCGAACTTCATCGTGCCCTTGTCCAGCACGATGCCGCGCGTGCAGAACTCCTGCGCCGCCGAGGAGGCATGGGTCACGAAAATGACCGTCACGTCCTCGTCCTCCATGATCTCGCGCACACGGGCGAAGCACTTCTCCTGGAACTGCTTGTCGCCCACCGAGAGCGCCTCGTCCACCACGAGGATCTCCGGATCGCTGGACACGGCGAAGGCAAAGCCCAGACGGGCCTTCATGCCCGAGGAATAGGTGCGTACCGGCTGATCGATGTACACACCGAGGTCGGCGAACTCGATCACCTTGGGCTCGAGGGCGGCGATCTCCTCGTTTTCCAGACCGAGCGCATGGCCGCGCAGATAGATGTTCTCGCGCCCCGTCAGCTGCGAATCGAATCCGGCCGTCAGCTCCAGCAAAGCGCTCACGACGCCGTTGACGGTCACCGTGCCCTTGGTGGGGAACGTCACGCCGGTGATTATCTTCAACGCCGTCGACTTCCCCGCGCCGTTGTGCCCGAGAAACGCCACCGCCTCGCCCTTCCGTATCTCGAAGGTAAGGTCGTTGCTGGCGTTCACCTTAGTGATGAGCTTGCGCTTGTCGCGGCTGCTGAACACGCTGAAGAAACGCTGACGATCGTTCTCGTACAGCTTGTACGTCTTCGTAACGTGATCGAACTTGATGGCGATGGGCGCCTGAGGATCCACCGAGCTAGAGGACATCGGCCACCTCCTCGTGAGTGCGGCGGTAGATGATCGCCGTGGCAATGGCGGTCACGACAAAGACGATGACAAACCCGATGATAGCCTCGGGCTTGTCCCAAATCCACATCTTGTCGTACACCGCGCAGCGATACATGGTGACGATGAAAGTAATCGGGTTGAACATGAGAATGAGCTCGATGGCGGGAATCCCCAGATTGAACACGTTGAAGATAATGCCCGACAACCAGAACAGCGGCGTAGAGAGCGTCTTCAGCAAGTTCATGAAGTCCTTGCTGATGGCCGAAAGCAAGCTCGTCATGAGGGAGAACATGTCGAAAAAGACGAACATGAGCACCATGGCCACCGGCAGCTGCAAAAGATACAAGTCAAGCGGCTGGCCGCAGATGAAGTGTATCGCGAGCAGCGCCACCACAAGGCCGATCTGAATGACGAAATTCGAGATGCTGTAGATGGTCGGAATGCCCGCCAAGGGGAATTTTATCTTCGTGACCAGATACGAGTAACGGCTGAACACGTTGACGCCCTGGCCGATCATGTCCTGGATATAGAACCACGGGATAAGGCCACCCACCAGCCAGAGAACGTACGGCACGTCCGACCCCGTCTGATCCGCGCTCTTCAGGCCGACGCCTAAGGCGAACCAGAACACCAGAATGTACACCGCCGGCTTCGCAAAGAACCACAGGGGGCCAAGCACCGCGCCCGCCGACGTTTTCTTCAGATCGAACAGCCCCAGGCTCAAGATTTGCTTGCGCCATTGCCACTGTTCCTTGAGTATCTCCGAGAGCGTGCCCACGATCCTCGTTTCTCGCAACCGATAATCAGCGAGCCTCTATTCTACCATTGCTTCGCCGCCATCACAGTACCCATACGCGATTGTTCGACCGCAGGATGAGAGCGCCAGTCTCCGACCTCTCCGAATTGCAGGGACTATACGCCGCCTACAACAGCGGCAGCTGGCAAAAATAACTGCCTCCCCTTCGACGATTGCCCTAAGCAGCAGGCACGACCTGAAGTCTGAATCCAAGGCAATCAAGCACATTAACAACAGTGCTGAAGCGCGGATTGCCCGATTTGCTCAGCGATTTATAGAGGCTCTCGCGTCCGAGGCCCGTTTCCTCGGCGATAGCCTTCATACCGCGCGATCGGGCGATAACGCCGAGCGCATCTGGGAGAATTGCCGGATCCCCCAGCTCTAGGACGGCATTGAGAAACGCAGCAACATCCTCGCTGGAATTGACATCCAACGATGGGTCCCATTCTGTCCATTCGCTATTCATGGTCACGCCTCCACGACTCGTAGATCTCCTTGGCGAGTTTAATGTCCTTCGTTTGAGACGACTTCGTGCCTCCAGCGAGCAGCAGGAGGAGGGCTGCACCTTCAAGGGCGATATAGACGCGATATCCAGCTCCGAAATGAAATCTCAACTCGAATACTCCATCGCCTACCGCTTTCCAATCCCCCGTCAATGCCCCATAGTGCTTGATCTGAAGGATCCGCGCATTGATACGCGCGATCACATTGCGATCCCTGAGAGAAGACGCCCATTTCTCATAACGTGGAGATTTGACAATCCTCACCGTTGCTCACCCCTTTATTGTATCTTATAGGATACTAATGTCAAGGCGGAATTTGTTTTCCGGAGCGATATCCGACCTTGAGACTGTCCTCGATTCATCGAGTTAGGGCAAGCCCAGCCTTTGCTGGAATAATATCATACATTTGTTCTATTTTCAACGTACAATTACCTTTTATGCAATGCCGACGAGAGGAGGGGTAGAAGCATCCCCGTTACATATCAACGCGACTTAGTCCATCTAATTCGCGCTACAGCTCGTCCTTCAGCTCTGCCGCCAGTTCTGCATCGTGCAGGCGCAGGCTGCAATCGTCGGATTTCGGGAAGGCGAGCAGCGGCAAAGAACCGTACCAAATAAGAGCGTCATCGATAACTGCCAAACGCGTCGGTCCGTCCTCGAACCAAGTAGCTTCAACGCCAGCCTCTCCGAGCAGAGCAGCAGCGGCGGTATCTCGGGAATCCGTCTGCTCGCTCGCCGCATGCTTCCGCACCGCGCAAGTCACCTCCAGACCCCTCTCGCGAGCATCCCGCAGCGCGGGCAGAAGCTTCTTTACCGCTGCCTCGCTCGCATAAGGGGCCCTCACCAAAATCGAGCGCTTCGCCTCTCGAATATCCGTTTCGAACCTACCAAGCCAATCGCCCTTCCCAATGAAAGAGCCCCCATTCGCCCCTTCATCCTCATCTGTTGGCGAGCACACTTCGTAGCCAAGGTTTCCATAGGTCTTCAGCCGTTTCTTGTACATGCGCTCGAGCATGGGAACCGAAACGTCCACATAGTCGTAGACGACCACCTCGGTCTTGCCCTCGAACTCGCGATGCAGCCGACCCGACTGCTGAGTGACATTGCCGTCCCAGGCTATGGGCGTCGTCAGGAACAGCGCATCAAGCTGCGGCATATCGAAGCCCTCTCCCAGATAGCTCTCCGTCGCTACCAGAATGAAGGGCTGGCCATCTTCGGACCGCTTAGCCCTCTCGATGGCCTCGCGTCTCTGCTTGGGCGTACCCTCCCCGATCAACAGCCTCGCGTCAAGGCCGAGCGAGCGCAAAGCGTGATGGATCATCCGAGCGTGATACTTCCGCTTCGACACCACCAAGGGCGTGCGCCCAGCCGTTACGGCTTCATGAACATCCTCAACGATCAGAGCATTTCTCTTGTCGTGCGCGCAAAGCTTCTCCAGCACTTGGGAATAGGACGCAACCGCCTCTAAGTCGGGCAACCGTATGCCCGTAAAGCGCGGCCGGAGAACCCGCCGATAATTCTGCAGCCGGGCCTGCTGCTTAGGATCGATCTGAACGCGCACCGGCCCGCAAAGCAGATAGGTAATGCCCTCCAGCCCATCAGCGCGCTTCGGCGTAGCGCTCAGCCCGTAGACATTGCGTGCGTTCACGGCCTTCAGGATGCGCTCGAGCTGCGGCGCTGCACCGTGATGACACTCGTCGACGATGACGAGCCCATACTCCTTAACGAAGTCTTTCGCTCTCGGGCAACCCTCCTCATCCTTTTCAACCAAAGATTGGAACGTGGCAATATCGATGATCCCGCCCCGCTCGCTTTTCCCTCCGCCGATCTGTCCAATGAGCGATCGCTTCCGATGGCTCTTGCGACCGGTCGGGGTGAGCAACGGTAGCAGCTCCTCATCGATGTCTAGGAACTCGCCGAGCCGCGCCTTCCATTGGGGCACGAGGGCCGTCTTCGGCACAATGATCAGCGTCGGCATTTTGAGCCGCGCTATAACGGCAGCCCCTATTACGGTCTTGCCAAACCCTGTAGGAGCCGAGAGAATCCCGTTCTCGAACCCGAGCAATCGCTCCACCGCCTCCGACTGGCCGTCCCGCAACTCGCCGTTGAAACTCACCCGAATGCCGGGCCCCATAAAGCGCTCATCACTCACTCGATAAGGAACTCCCGATTCTTTCAGAAGTTCGACGAGCTTCTTCTCAGCACCTCGCGGCAGGGCGATATACCCGCCGCGCTCCTCGGCAAGGCAAATGATCCTCGGTTTCCCAAACACCGATTGACGCATGGCTTGCGCACGGTAGAACTCCGGATTGCCGAAGGCGGCAAGTCGCAGCAGCCGATTGCGCGCCGCCGGCGACAGCCCCTCCTTGGAAACGTAGAGCATGTCCGCCTTGATGATATGAACCATCGCGGGAAAGTCCCTGGGGGTCAGCAGGGCTCTCTTGGGGCACCTCCACGGCTCACCATCCGAGTCGGATCCCGCGATCTGGCGTCCGTAGGCCAATCCACCCAGCGGGCCTCCAGCGCTTCGCCTCACCACCTCTTTCGCCTTCTCTTCGCTTACTTTCACGACCTTCGAGAGAAAGAGCCACTGATCCTCGTAAGGCTCGAATGCCTTGTCCACGAACACCGAGTTCCCTTGGCGCTGAGCGGCGCCCTGAAAAGGCAGCGCTATCAAGTTTCCGAAACCTCCCGCAAGAATGGTAGACTGCGTTGGAAACATCCTGTCGTAGGAAGAAAACGAGAGCGCCACGTCATGGGCCATGCCCTCGCTTATGACTGCGCTTCCCAGATCTCGCGCCAAGGAGGCCGCTATGGGCTCATCGAAGAAAATCCAAGCATGGCCACCATTGCCGGAGCGCGACCGCTCCACGGCCACCGGAACCCCCAGGCGCTCCGCCGCGTCCCGATAGGCAGAGACCGCCTTCTGCCATCCCGTTTTATCGAAATCGGCCACGAGCACCGATGTCTTGCACTCGCTATCGAGTACATAAAGACCTACAACATCCTTAAAGGAAGGATCGCGCCCTTTGAAATGGTCTATCAGCTCGCGATCATTCAGCGGCGCGAACGACCGCGACGGGCAATCAGCGCACTTCGACCGCACGTTCTGACACTTCGGGCACACCCCACGCGCCCATTCGTTAGCGCAGGCCGGCGCATAGGCGATGCCCCCATCTCTGCGCCGATAACCATGGGCGTGCACATCCTCGCGCCCTTTGAACAGGCTTCGGAACAACCTTAACTTGTCAGGAGCCGGGCTCGCGGCCGTAACCAGACCTTGGGCACTCGCCTCTTCATCGAATGCCCACGACGCGCAAGACCACTCTTCGCCCGTTGCATAGCGCCGCTCGCCTTCGGGTGATTCGCATAGCACAACTGCGGACACCAAGCCGTCCCTAACATGGGGAATTATTCCAAGGCACGTATAGAGCCGTCCATCGAAGAGCGCGTATTTGGACAGCTCTTCCATCCCCTACCGCCCGTGCCTGCCGTACCAGCGGGGCTTGTCTTCTTGGCGGGTGTGGCGGCCGTGGTAGTGGTGACGCAGGACTTGATCAAAAATGCCGAGACGCCACAGAATGAGGAACGACCCCACCAGCATGATGGCGATCATGACCCACACCGCGATGCCGTGGGTGTTGCTCATGACCCAGGCGCCCACGCCCAGAAGCGCCGTCCAGGCGTACACGATGACGACGCTTTTGCGCACGCCATAGCCTTTGCGCAAAAGCATATGGTGCAAGTGCTTCCGGTCGGCCTGCTGAATGGGCTGGTGGTGGTACAGGCGCCGGATGATGGCCGCCGCCGTGTCGGCGATGGGAATGGCGGCGATCACGAGAGGCACCGCCAGCACGATGACCGTCGGCGAGCGCATGACGCCCATGAGCGAGATGACGCCGATCATGGCACCCAGAAGCAGCGAGCCCGAATCCCCCATGAAGATGCTCGCCGGTGCGAAGTTGTAGCGCAGAAATGCCAGCGTCGCGCCCAGCAAAATGATGGACAGCATCGCCGTCTCTTCCAAACCGCGCCCGAAGGCAATCAAGAACAGGAAGAACGACGCGATGGCCGCGATGCCCGCCGCCAGGCCATCCAGGCCGTCGATGAGGTTGATGACGTTCATGAAGCACACGAGGTAGAGCACCGTCAGCGGATAGGACCACCAGCCGAACTGGATGAACCCGGCGCCCAGAGGGTTTGCAATGCTCGACAGCAGAAGCCCCGAGGCCGCGATGATGGTCGCCCCCAGAATCTGCCCCGCGAACTTCACGCTGGGCTTCAGCGAGTACACGTCGTCCATGGCGCCCACGCACACGATGGTGAGCAGGCCGCACATCACACCAGCATGGTTGATGGCCCGATCGGTGCCGTGGATGTAGAACCCGGCCCAGCCGAAGAAGTACTCCCCGGCCACTTCCACGATGAGCGCCGCCGCGATGCCCGCCGCCATGGCGATGCCACCCATGCGCGGCGTGGGGCGCTTGTTGACGCGCCGGGCGCTCGGGTAGTCGACGGCATCCAAACGCAGGGCGAGCCTCCGTGCCAACGGGACGCACAGATACGTCACAACGAAGGCAAGGAGGCCCAGCACCAGGAAATGTCGCAGAGTTACTCCCACGCGGCGCGCATACGGCCTAGAACTCGAGGCCGCGGAGCCACTCGGTGAGCTCGGCCAAGGTCTCGTCGGTCACGCTCAGGCGCTGCTCGCGCTCCTGCAGGTACTTCTCACGCTCCACGAACTGCGCCAGCTGCTCGTCGGAGAACTCGCTCATATCGATGCCCCGCACGTCCACGACGCGCTTCGCGAAGTCCGGCAGCTTGTCGTTCATAGCTGTGATCTTCACCACGTCGCCCGTGTGCGGCGCCTCCACGTAGTAGCCGTCGCCCAGATACATCGCCACGTGGTGCACATCCCCGCCGTCGGCGAAGAATAGCAAGTCGCCCGGAAGCAGCTCCTCGAAGGGCACTTCCACGCCCACCTCGCACTGGTAGTAGGTCGTGCGCGGCAGCTCGATGTTGAACACCTCACGGTAGCAGTACTGCACCAGACCCGAGCAGTCGAAGCCGGCCGGGGTCGTGCCGCCCCACAGATACGGCACGCCGAGGAACGAGTTCGCGCAGGCGGTCAGGTCGTTCAGCGTGCGGGCCTCGCGCACCGGCAGGGGCTGGCCCGTGGCGATGAGCGTATCGAAGCCCTCGAAGCGCTCGGCGTCGATGGCATCCTGATGCTGCTGCATCGGCGTGTCCGCCGCGGGCATGGAGGGCTTCTCCAGATACACCGGCACGTGGTAGAGCTCCTCGGCCGCCGCCATCTGCTGGCCCCACTCGGCGAGCGCCTGCTGGTACTCGCTCGTGCGGGCGACGTAATCGCGGTACTCGGCCACGAGCGCCTCGTATTCCACCTTGTCGGTCACCGGATCGAGGTACTTATCCAGCCCCGTGACCTCGTCCTTCACCGGCAGCACGAAGGTGTCGGCCAGCTCGTAGGTCAGTGGCACGTCGAAGCGGGTGAGGTCGTAGGTCTCGATGAGGTCCTGCAGCTTCTCGGAGTAGAAGATGTCCGTGGCGTAGCGGCCCACGAGGAAGTCGCAGGCGTCCACGAAGCTATCGGAGTTCGACTTGCGCGCGCCCGCGTAGAAATCGCCCATGGAATGGCTGAGCAGGTCGGCGTAGTCGGAAAGCGACTCGTCCACCGTCTCGTACTGACGGAAGTCGCTCATGATGGTGTAGGTGGCGCCGGTGCCGTCGTCCTCGCGCGTGGGCAGCTGCACGGAGTTGCCGTGGTAGGTGCCCTTGATGCCGAACAGGTTGTTGTTCGGCGCCTGAGCCAGCGTGGAGTTGCCGGAGGCGGATTCCAGGATGGCCTGGGCGATCATAACCGACGCGTACAGGTCGTTCTCGGCGGCGATGGTGCGGGCCGACTCGCCCACCAGCGAGATGAACTTCTCGGTGGTGAGGTCCTCGCTGTAGTGGCGCGCCACGTAGGCCGAGTTGTCGATGTGCGTGAAGGAGATGGACGGCACCGTGACGGCCACCTGCTTGAGGGGCGTTTGGGCCTGGCCCTTGATGACGGCGGCCGTGTGCGACTCGTCCGTCACGCCGCCGGCGTTGCCGGGCTTCTGGATGCCGGAATCGACCGGGTTGCTCACATCGATTTCGGGTCCACTCGGAACCTCGGGGGCTTCGGGAACTACAGGGGTGTCGGGAACCGAAGGCTGCTCGGGAACCTCGGGGGCGGGCTCTTCGGATTTCGCGACGGCCACCTTGATGACGACCTCGGTTCCGGCGGGAATCTCCGCGCCGGCCTCCGGAAGCGTCTCCAAGATTGTTCCCGCAGGCTCGTCGCTCTCGACTTCCTCTTGCACGTAGGTGATTTTGTTGTCCGTTAAGAAGGCGATGAGAGACTCGAGGGTGACCGTCTCGTCGTTCGCCCAGTCGGGCATGACCAGCGCCTCGGGCTCGACTGCGGGAGGCGTGGCCTCGCCCTCGACGGTGCCGCCCGCACCATCGGTGCTCGGGCCGTTAGTGTCCGTGACCTGGTCCTCGGTGGAGCCGGAATCGCCCTGGTTGGCAGAGCTCGTCTCATCGAGAACCGTCTCGAGCTGGGTCTGCTGAGTCGCCTCGAGTGTCTGCACCATTGCGGCGTTCTGCGCGGCCTCGGCCTGCTTCGCCGCCTCTTCGGCAGCGACACGCTCGGCCTCCTCCAGGCGCGCAGCCTCTTCCTGCGCGGCCTTCTCGGCAGCCAGACGCTCCTCTTCCGCCTTCTGTGCGGCGGCTTCGGCCTCTGCGGCAGCAGCGGCGGCCTCCTGCTGATCGAGAACCCTCTGCATGGTCTCGAAGGTCGGATGCAGGACACCGTACTCCTCAGCGGTCAGAAAGCCCATTTTCGCATCGGCCATAACATCCAAATCGGCCAGCGAGAACAGCTCCCCAGCCTCAATGCGCTCGACGAGCTCATCGTAGCTTTTCGGAAACGCCTTCCCCTGAGCGGTGTGCTTGACCAAAAGGTCATCATCGGCATAGCCGGGGGTGTAGGTTGCGGCCACGCCGCCCACAGGGGCAACGACCAGCGCCGCAGCAGTGAGAAGAGATACTGCCTCCCTCGGTGAAGTCATCGTGCCTCCTCTATCATCGCCGTTTCGCGTTTGCGCATTTGGGTGCGCAAAACCAGGGCAATAAATTGCCTTGAAGCTTGCATTATAACGTGAAGAGAAGGGCTGTCCAGCAGGTATTTTGCCCCTGTTGACAGTTGTTGAGCGGAGAAATCAGCAGATCATTTGGCAAGTAAGTTACTCGCACCGTTGCTGAACTGGCATTTTCTCGCAGAATTCGCACGGCATCATCGCAAAGGCAACAAATATGGTTTTTGAACAACCTGCGCCCTACGGCCGTTTTCGCTGATGAGCGGAGTCATCTTTACTCCACGCCCACGCCGCCCTATTCGATGACGCGCTTGGCGAAGTCGGGGGCGAAATAGTCGAAGGTGGCGCGCATGACGCGGCCCCCTCCCGTGGAAGCGTGGATGTACTCGCCGTCGCCGGCATAGATGCCCACGTGGTAGACGCCCGAGCCGCGCCCCCAGAACAGAAGGTCTCCCGGCACCAGCTCGTCCAGCGAGACGCCGGTACCCAGCGCGCTCTGCTCGGCGGCCGTGCGCGGCAGCTCGCGCCCGAGGGCGTGGGAGAACACCCAGCGCGTGAACCCGGAGCAATCGAAGCCCGAGGGCGTCGTCCCGCCGTAGGCGTACGGCACGCCGAGCTGCGCGGCCGCCTCGTCCACCACGGACTGCCGACGTCCCGCCAGCGCCTCAGCCTCGGCCTGCGCCTGGGCGGCCGCTGCGGCCTCGTCGGCCACACCGCCGACGTAGTCACGGATGTCCTGGGCGAAGCTTTCCACTTTGGTAAAGGGGCTTTCCACCTCGGACGCATAGGCCGGAGTGTGGGCGAAGGCGGTGCACAACGCCGCCAGAAGAGCAGCCGCGGCAATCATCCCCGCGGCCTTGGTGTGCGCTTTGAACATAACCATGGGGCCGAAGCCTAAAGGAGGAAGACGCGCCCGCCAACCCCCTCCACAACTTGCCCGCCTTCAGTTCACGCCCCGTGCGCGAGAACTAAACCGAACCCCCACGCCCCCTCCACGCCTTCCCCATTCATGACAAAGGAAGTTAGAAGAGAAGTTGGGTCCGGCGGAGACGCGGGGTGCTGCTCACAAAGCGAGTTCCGCAGATGGTATCGAAGGCGCAAGGGGCGTGGGACGAGGATCGCCCGACGCCTTCGATACCATCGAGGACTGTCTGAGCGACTGAGCAGTACCCCGCGGCTCCGCCCCCGAAAGCCCCGCACCTACACCTCGCGCGGAACCTCCCCGGTCTCCAGCAGGTTCAATAGCTGCGCCTCGTCCAGCACAGGCACCCCCAGCGCCACCGCCTTGT
>OLOZ01002259.1_pt1 | contig 11267 bp, 8 predicted proteins | sample 1673021 | NCBI WGS metagenome assembly OLOZ01 (sample SAMEA3136747, study PRJEB25190) | human gut metagenome | biome: human gut; feature: human-associated habitat; material: faeces | place: Austria | collected 2013
CGGCCCCTTTGCGGTCATCAATGCGGACGACTACTACGGCCCGGAGGCGTTTCAGGTGATGTACGATTACCTGTCCACCCACGCCGATGATGATTTCTACCGCTACTGCATGGTCAGCTATCTGCTGAAGAACACCCTGTCCGAGAACGGCAGCGTGGCACGCGGCGTGTGCATCAAGAACGAGGACGGCACCCTGCAAAGCGTGACCGAGCGCACCCGCATCGAGCCCTGCGACGGCGGCGCACATTACACCGAGGACGGCGGCGAGAGCTGGGTGGACCTGCCCGGCGACACCCCTGTGAGCATGAACCTGTGGGGCTTCGGCAAGAGCTTTCTGGACGAGGCCGAGCAGCGCTTTGCAGGCTGGCTGACCGAAAATCTGCCTAAAAACCCGCTCAAGTGTGAGTATTTCCTGCCGCTGGTGGTGACCGAGCTGATCGAGGAGAACAAGGCAAAAATTCAGGTGCTGCGCAGCACGGATAAGTGGTTCGGCGTCACCTACCGGGAGGATAAGCCTTTGGTAGTGGAGGCCATTGCCCGCAAGACCGCCGAGGGCCAGTACCCCGAAAAACTGTGGGAGTAAATGCTTCGCAATAGCGGAAAAATATTTAGATCATAGCAAAGTCGGGCAGCCTGCGGACTGCCCGACTTTGTGTTTTTATGGGGTGGAACGTATTCACAAAAACCGTTCCAGCTGGATGCGGTTATCTTCTTCAAAATCCTGCAGCCGCTGGGCAAGGCGCTTTGCGCCTGGGGCGGCGTTGGGGTAGTCCTTGCAGCTTTTTACGCAGTCCACCACCCCCATGCCGCTGCCCTGCGTGAGCATCTCGGCCAGATTGCGGGTGGATTTGTCCGTAAGGGTCTTGAGCCCGATACCCATTTTCGTGTTCAGCTTTGCCATGGTGCTCTGCCCCTGCGCGCTGCCGCCGCAGGCTTCTATGGCGGTGTGCGCCTCCTGATTCAGCTGGTGGTAGATGTTGCGCTGGCGCAGCAGCTCCGCCTTGAACTGCACATCGTTGGTCATGGGTAAGATCTGCTCCAAGGTGTTCTTACCCATCTCGGTGTTCTGCACCACCGCCTCCAGCAGGTTGAGGTTATCGTTTTTCTGGTTTTCCATACAAAAAAATCCCCCTTTGGCACCTAGTATGTGCCCGAAGGGGGATTTTATACGGTTATTTAAGGTGCATCTGAAAACAAAGAAAATGACGAATATTTCGCAAGCGCAAGCGGGATTTAAGGCAAATAGCCGCAGGAATCCTTTGTGGATTTCAAGGCTGTTTAACGCAAAATCCAGCTGTGCTTGTAGAAATAGACTAAATTTTCGACTTTTCAGATACACCCTAGCAGATCTTATTGCCGCCGGAGATCTGGATGCCGCGCAGCCGCTCGTCACAGATGGCGTACAGGCGCTGCCAGCAGTTGGCGGCGCTGTCCAGCTCGTCCAGCCCTGCCACTGCGACGCTCAGGGTAAAGGGCACCCGCTTCATCATGCCCATGGAGGTGATGCACTCGTGGGGCATTTCGGCGTAGATGTTCCGCATCTGCTCGGCCAGCTGGCCGCCGTCCAAGTCCAGACAGCCCACCACAAAGGTGGTGCCGGTCAGGCGGCAGACGATCTGACTGCCCGGGATGTCAAAATACTTTTTCCACTGGTTTGCCACAAAGCAGATCAGCTGATCCATCACCGGCTGACCGTAGGTGTCCCGCAGCTGTGCGCCGTGATCCAGCGACACCAGCGCCACGGCGGCCTTGCGCCCCTGCTCTGCCCAGCGGTCCAGATCGGCGGCAATCACAGTCTCAAGGTAGCGGCGGTTGTACACGCCGGAAAGAAAATCGTGGTTCAGGTCCTCGCGGCACAGCTCCCGCTCGCGGGCGCTCATGCGCTCCTCCGGCAGCAGGTTGCCTGCCAGCGGGGCAGACATGGTGATCCGCCACAGCTTGCCGTCTGCCCGCACCGTGCGGTGCAGCACGCAGCTTACCCGGCCGTTGCACAGGCTATAACTCACCTGCAGGCCTTCGTCCTGCCAGCCGGTGTCCTGTGGCAGCTCGTCCAGCAATACCGTTTCAAACGCAGCCTGTGCGCCCTCGGCAAAGGTACGCAGATCCTGCTCTGTCCATTCTCTGTCCATCTGTAATTTCCCCATCATCAGTACGCGCCGCCGCTTCCGACGGGCGAAATTCCAATTTCCCCACAAATCCGGGAACTTACGGCTATTATACCATTGGAATACAGATTTTTCCAGCAAAACGCACAAATTTTTACGGCAGTTTTTACAATTCTGTCAAATTGCTGATTCTTTCACGTTTTGAACGTCTGCATTGCAGCGGCAGTACACGGCGCACTCGGCTTTGATCTGTGCGGCAAGGGCTTTGGAGTCAAAACCGGCCTTTGCGCGCCATGCCCAGTTGCCGCCCAGCTTGCCCGGGGTGTTCAGGTGCGCCTCGGCACCCAGCCCCAGCCAGTCGTACATGGGAATGATGGCTCTGTCGGCCACCGAGCCCAGCGCTGCCCGCAGCAGCGCGGTGCGCGCAGCGGCAGTCTTTACCGCGGCCACTTCCTTGGCGGTGGGCTTGCAGGAGGTCAGGTGCAGATAGGCCGCAGCGGTGGCCTTTTCCTTTTCGGAAGCGCCGTTCTCCCACCAGTCGGTCAGGGTGGTGTTGTCGTGGGTGCCGGGGTAGACCACGCCGTTTTTGACGTGGTTATGGGGCAGATACTCGTTGTCCCCGCCGCCGAAGGCAAACTGCAGCACCTTCATGCCCGGGAAGGTGCTGTCGGCCAGCAGCTTGCGCACGCTGGGGAACAGCTCGCCCAAGTCCTCGGCAATGATGGGCAGCTTGCCCAGTGCGGCCTCCAGTGCATCGAACAGCTCCATGCCGGGGCCGTTCTCCCACTTGCCGGTGCGGGCGGTGGTGCTGGTGGCCGGGATGGCCCAGTAGGTGTCGAAGCCGCGGAAGTGGTCGATGCGCAGCAGGTCGTAGATGCCCAGTGCATGGCGCACCCGCTGGATCCACCATGCGTAGCCGGTCTTTTTGTGGTACGCCCAGTCGTACAGGGGGTTGCCCCACAGCTGGCCGTCTGCGGAGAAATAGTCCGGCGGGCAGCCCGCCACCCGGGCAAAGCGGCCGTCGGCGTCCAGCTCAAACAGCTTGCCGCCCACCCATGCGTCCACCGAGTCCGCAGAGACGTAGATGGGGATGTCGCCCAGGATCTGCACACCCTTCTTGTTGGCATAGGTTTTGACTGCCTGCCACTGGACGCTGAACTTGTACTGCACAAACTTCCAGAAGCCAATCTCCTCCTCGTTTGCGGCGGCAAAGGCGGCCAGTACGGCCTTGTCGCGGCGGCGGTAGGGGGCGTCCCACTCCACCCAGTTCTTCATCTTGTTGGCAACCTTCAGCGCCATGTACAGGGCATAGTCCTCCAGCCAGTCCTCGTTGGCAAGGGTGAAGGCGTAGTAGTCGTCGGGGTAGTAGTAGCTACAGCCGTGCAGCCCGGCGCACTGGCTGCGCCATGCGGCGTAGGCCTTGCGCAGCACCGCAAAGCGGCTGACGTACAAGGTGCCGTAGTCCACTTCCAGCGGGTTTTTGCCCCAGCTTTCCGCCTTGAGATCTGCGGCGGTCAGCAGACCCTCTTTTTCCAGTGCTTCAAGATCCACAAAATAGGGGTTGCCCGCAAAGGCAGAGCAGCTCTGGTAGGGGCTGTCGCCGTAGCCGGTGGGGCTGAGCGGCAGCAGCTGCCAGATCGTTTGTCCTGCTGCAGACAGGAAATCCACAAATTGAAATGCCGCCTTGCCAAAGCAGCCGATCCCGTAAGGGCCGGGCAGACTGGATACCGGCATCAGAATACCACTTTCACGCATGATCCGTTACCTTCCTCGCTGTCAATTTTCGGGAATATTCGTTGTTTCCTATCATAACATAACTGTAAACTATTTTCCACAGGCAAAAATCGTGGTATACTGGTTTTTATGGGGTACCCCCTCAGCTTCGCTGCGCTCAGCAGCTCCCCCAAGGGGGCGCCTTTGGGCATTGCCAATCGTTCTATTTTACAGGAGGTACTCGCGCTATGCAGCGCACAGAAAAATATTTTGAGCAGGACGCTTTCCGCACCGAATGCGAAAGCGTCATCCTTGCCGCAGAGCCGGACGAAAAGACCGGCGGCGGGCGCATTGCGCTGGACGGCACGGTGTTCTACCCGGAGGGCGGCGGTCAGCCCGCCGACCGGGGCACGCTGACCCTGCCGGACGGCACGGTGCTGCGGGTGTCGGACGTCCACGAGCAGGCGGGCATCATCTGGCATACGGTGGATGTCCTGCCCGCTGCCGCCGCGCCCGGCGCAGCCGTTGCCGGCTGCATCGACTGGGACTGGCGCTTTGACAAAATGCAGCAGCACACCGGCGAGCATATCCTTTCCGGCATCCTGCACCAGATGTTCGGGGCGGAGAACGTGGGCTTCCATGTAGGCACCGAGGTGGTGCGCATGGACACCAGTGTGCCCATCAGCCCCGAGGGGCTGCGGCAGGCAGAGCTTGCCGCCAACCGCATCGTGTGGCAGGATGTGCCGGTGCTCATCAGCTACCCCACCCGGGAGGAGCTTGCCGCCCTTGTTTACCGCTCTAAAAAAGAGATCGAGGGGCAGGTGCGCATCGTGACCATCCCGGGCGCGGACGTCTGCGCCTGCTGCGGTACCCACACCCGCACCACCGGTCAGGTGGGGCAGATCAAGATCCTTGCCAGCGAGAACTACAAGGGCGGTGTGCGGCTGAGCGTGGTGTGCGGTGCCCGTGCGCTGGCGGCGGCGCAGGCCATGCGCGCCCGGCAGGCGGAGATCGGCGCGCTGCTTTCTGCCAAGGCCGACCAGACCGCTGTGGCGGTGCACCGGGTCTACGACGAGTATACTGCACTCAAGTTTACACACTTCGGACTGTGCAGCCAGCTGTTTGACGCCCTTGCGCAGCTGACCGCGCCCGATGCGGACGCCATCCGCACCCTGCCGGGACTGGACCCGGACGGGCTGCATCGGCTGGCTGTCCGTCTGACCGAGGCCACCACCGGCCTGTGCGCCGCTCTGACCCCCACCGAAAAGGGCACCGGTTACTGCCTTGCCCGGCGGGACGGCGATGTGCGCGCCCTGACCAAAGCACTGAATGCCGCCCTGAACGGACGCGGCGGCGGCAAGCCCGGCATCTGTCAGGGCAGCTGTGCCGCCACCCCGGAGCAGGTGGAGAGATTTTTGAAGGAGAACAACAAACTATGAGAATGCGTTTCAAACCCTATGCCCACGACGAACTGATGGCCGCGGATTTCCATGTGCACGAACCCCTCATCTGGGGCGGCAAGTGGCACGGCCAGTATGCCCGCCCGGAGCAGCCCTTTATTCTGGAGTTGGGCTGCGGCAAGGGCGGCTTCATCTCTCAGCTGGCCTGTGCCCACCCGGAAAACAACTATCTGGGCATCGACATCACTGACAAGGTGCTTATCCTTGCCAAGCGCAAGATCGAAGCCGCCTATCAGGCAGCGGGGCGCCCCATCGACAACGTGAAGATCATGAGCACCGATATCGAGCGCATCAAGGGCGTCATCACCCCGGAGGATGAGGTCAGCCGCATCTATATCAACTTCTGCAACCCGTGGAGCAAGAACGACTCCTCCCACAAGCACCGCCTTACCTACCCGCGCCAGCTGATCGCCTACCGCGAGTTTCTGAAGGACGGCGGTGAGATCTACTTCAAGACCGACGACGATGATCTGTTCCGGGACAGCGTGGAGTACTTCCCCGCTTCCGGCTACGACATCGAGTGGATCACCTACGACCTCCACGAGAACGAGCCGGAATGGAACATCCGCACCGAGCACGAGGGCATGTTCACCGAAATGGGCATCAAGATCAAAGCGCTCATTGCCCGCAAAAAGCCCGGTGCCGACAGCGTGACATGGGTAGACCCCAAGGTGCTCAAGCGGATGGCACGCGAAGCTGCCGCTGCCGAAGCCGCCGCACAGGAAGGCGAAGAAAATGTCTGACCCCTGTGAGCTGTGCCTGAATAATGTTCAGGACGAATACGGCAGCTACTACTGTGCGCAGGGCGCTGCGCTGGACGAGGACGAGATGGCACGCTATCTTGCGCATAATACCGCTGCCTGTCCCTTTTTTGAGCCGGGGGACGAATATAAGATCGTATCCAAACAGAACTGAAGAACGGAGGTGCCTATGGTAAGCTTTCTTACCGATACCGTGGTATGCGGCTTTTCGCTGTACCATATTCTGGCCTATTTCCTGATCTATTCCTGCATAGGCTGGTGTCTGGAGGTCATCTATGCCGCCGCCACCACCGGTCAGCTGGTGAACCGGGGCTTCCTCAACGGCCCGGTCTGCCCCATCTACGGCTTTGGCATGATCATCGTGCTGTTTGCCCTTACGCCCTTGCAGCACAGCATCCTGCTGCTGTATATAGGCGGCGTCATCCTGCCCAGTGCGCTGGAACTGGTGGGCGGCTGGGCACTGTATAAGATCTACCACACCCGCTGGTGGGATTACAGCGATTTTCCCTTTAATATCGGGGGCTATATCTGTCTGGAATTCTGCCTGCTGTGGGGCGTGGGCACGCTGGTGGTCATGCGTATCGTGCACCCGGTGGTGGCTGACCTTGTAGACCTGATCCCGCCCTTTGTGGGGGTTATCCTCATGTGCTTTTTGTACGCCGTGTACGCGGCGGACGTGGTGGCTACCGCCATTGCTGCTTCTGCGCTGGCCGATACGCTGGACACCATGGAGCAGCTGGGCGACAGTATCCACGCCGTCAGCGATGCCATGACCCAGCTGCTGGGCACCACCACTCTGAACGCCGACAAGAAGCTGGACGAGGGACGGCTGCAATTCAAGCTTGCCGCCGCCGAAGCGCGGGATGCTGCCGGAAAGCGCCCCTCTGCCCGTGAGACCATGGCTGCCATCCGCGCCAAGGCCGCTGAGGCTACCGAGGCTGCCCGCCGCGCCAGCGAGGACGCCCGCCTGAACGCTGCCGAAGCTGCCAACGCCGCCCGCCTTGCTGCCAAGGGCACTGCCGAGCGCGCCGCCGAGCTGCTGCAATTGGAACAGCTGGCCGCAGAGCTGCAAGCCCGCAGCGAGGAAATGCAGGCGCAGCTGCTGCGCACCCCCCGCATCGTGGGCCCGCGCCGTATGCTGCGTGCCTACCCGAAGCTCCGGCACGGCAGCAAGCTGCGCAGTCTGCCCACATTGCGGGAGATGCTGCACCGCGCCGAACAGGAAAACAAGGACGACAACAAGAATACCAAATGACCCCGAATGCCACACCGGCGCTGCTGTGTGTGGCATTTTTGTTGCACTTCGCTCGAATAATGTTGTTAAAAAGTGTGAAAAAACTATTTCAAAACGACTTAAACCGTGTTATACTGATTATAAAGTATACAAACCGACCGCAATCGGCTTATCCGTATTGAAACTATCCAAATTGTGAGGAATCGTTATGTCAGAGGAACGAAAGACCAAAACAGATGCCGCCGCACCGGCATCTGCTGCGTTGGAGCGGATCGACCGCAAGGACGCATTTTTACAGGCCCTGCATACATTCCTGACCGCGCATCAGGGAACAGAATGGGCTGTTGCCGCTGTGGATATCCAGCACTTCAAACTTTATAACGAGCTTTACGGCACCGAAAAGGGCGATGCTCTGCTGGAAACTGTGGCAAACTGTCTGCTGGGTTACAGCAGGCAGACCGGCTATCCTGTGGGCTATTTTGGAAACGATGACTTTTTCCTGTGCCTGCCGGACGAAAAGGCCGAGCAGACTGCTGTGCTTGCTACGCTGCAGGCCTGCATGGCTGCCGGAAGGCAGGATGTCACCTTCTTTATGGTAATGGGCGTGTGCCCTGTGCAGGCAAACCCCGGTGCAGATGCCGCCACCCTGTGCAACTACGCGCAGATCGCCGGTGTGACGACCGACAGCGGCTACCTGCACCGCTTTGAGCCCACCATGCTCAACGAGCTGAAAGAACAGCAGCAGCTGCTGGGCGAGCTGGAGCACGCACTGGACAACCACGAATTCTGCTTCTTTTTGCAGCCCAGGTGTAACAGCATCACCCGCGCCATCGTGGGCATGGAGGCACTGGTGCGCTGGAACCATCCCACCCGGGGCTGTGTTCCCCCTGCCGAGTTCATGCCGCTGCTGGAGCGCACCGGCCTTGTGACAAGGTTGGACCAGTACATCTGGGAATCCGTCTGCCAGACCCTGCAGAAGTGGCAGGAGAGCGGCAGCAACCTTGTGCCGGTGTCGGTGAACGTTTCGGTGCAGGATATCCTCAATCTGGATGTGCCGCAGATCTTTGCAGATCTGGTGGAAAAATATAAGCTGGAGCCCAAACTCCTGCTGGCTGAGATCACCGAGACCATGGTGGCCGAGGACACCCAGATGGTGGAAAACGCCATTCAGGGCCTGCACCGCAAGGGCTTTGCGGTGATGATGGACGACTTCGGCAGCGGGTATTCCTCGCTGAATATGCTCAAGGATACCAACGTCGATGCCATCAAGCTGGACATGAAGCTCATCGACATGAATCAGGAGAACCGCAGCAAGGGCGTGCAGATCGTGGAGTCGGTGGTGGATATGGCACACCGGCTGAACCTGCCCATCATCGCCGAGGGTGTGGAGACCCCGGAGCAGGTGTCCATGCTGCAGGCCGCAGACTGCCTGTACTCGCAGGGCTACTACTTCTTCAAGCCCATGCCGGTGGAAAACGCCGAAAAACTGCTGGCGGATCCCACCAATCAGGATTACTGGGATCTGCGCCGCGACCTGATGCGCCGCGACCGCCGGGTGGAGAACCCGGGCACCGAAAAGACCGCGCTGGCCTTGCAGGCCTACCAGATCTTTACCGACAACGTGCTGGAGATCTCGCTGCTGAACCTTGCCACCGGTGCGTACCGGGTGATCAAGCGGGACGCCCGCCTGCTGGATCCGGATCTGGAAAAAGAAGAAGATTTTGTCAACTACTGCGACCGCATGGTGAACGAGAAGATCGTGCACGAGGAGGACACAGACCTGTTCTTGGAGCAGACCGATCTGGAGGCCTTGCGCTCTGTGCTGTACCATGCCACTGCGCCGGAGTTCTACCGCTACCGCGAGAACGTGTCCGGCCAGTATATCTGGGTCACCACAGAGGTGCTGCCCTGCCGGGGCTGCTGCGCCCAGAACCCGTGGGCGACCGTGCTGGTGCGCAACGACGCACAGGCCGACCAGCTCAGCGAGGAACTGGACTTCTCTTACAGCCACGACACCCTGACCGGCCTTGCCAACCGCAGCCGGTACGAAGCCGACCTGCGGGAGCTGCCCAACAGCGGGTACGAATCCGTGGTGTGCACCTACATTGATGTGGTGGGGATGCACGAGGTAAACGAGCATCTGGGTCACCGCAGCGGCGACACCCTGCTGTGCTGTCTGGCAAATGCCGCCCGCAAGTTCTTTGCCACCAGCCGGGTGTACCGCATCGGCAGCGATGAATTTGTCATCCTGACCCCCAACGAGCCGCCTTACAGCGTGTGGAGCACTGCGGACCGGATGCGCGCCTTCCTGAAGGAAAAGGACTATGCCATCTCGGTGGGCATCCAGCAGACCACCGACCTGCGCCATGTGGACGAAGCCGTGGCCAAGGCCGAGGCTGCCATGCGGCAGGACCGGCAGACCTACTACGAGCACAACGGCCGCGCCCGCCAGCTGGAAGGCCTGAACGAAAAGATGGAGCGCACCCTGCAGGAAAAGCGGGATGCCGAGCACTTTTTGAAGGTGCTTGCCCCCAAATACAAGACGGTAATCGTGGTGGACCTGCAGGAGGACACCGTGCGCCCCGTTATTGTGCCGGACGACTTCCAGTCCGTTCTGGACACCTGCGGCGGCTCTTTCCGCGCTGCGTTGACCAACTACCGCGACACGTTGGTAGCGCCCGAGGACAGAGAAAACTTTGCAAAGTTGTTCGATTTCGGCCTTGTGCGCAGCACCGTGTTCAGCAGCAACCTGCTGGAGCACCGCTACCGCAAGACGGACGGCCGCAGCTTCTGCATCCGTGTGACCCCCTACTCCCGCAGCGGCTCCCACATCAACGAGGTGCTGTGGATCTTCGCGGATGAAGATGTAGAGTAAAATATTCTTGTATGCTATAAAAGCAGCCAGACCGCCCGGTCTGGCTGCTTTTGCGTTTGACGCCCTCAGTCAAAACCTATCGGTTTTGCCAGCTCCCTCTCCCATCGTCCCGCAGCAGCGCAGCTCAGTGGTAGAAGGTGTCAAAGTTCACCTGACGGTAGAACCGCTGCTGCAGCTGGTCAAAGCTTTCGCAGTTCTGCGCCAGCAGCCACATACTTTTGGTCACTACGGCCTCGATGGTCATATCGTGGGCCTCTAAGAAGCGGAAGCGGTTGCGCACCCGCTTGCCCACCTCGTACACGCCCACGTCGCTGCCCTCGTAGGTGACCTGCGTGGTCATAATGAGCACCTTGTGGGTGGTCTCGTAATCGCCCAGCCCGGCGGCAAAGGCGTCCATCAGCTGCTGCGGGATGCCGCCCACGCCGAAACTTTCCACGATGACGCAGTCGTACAGGCGGAAGATCTCCGGGATGAGCGCCGGGGACATGCCCGGGGTCAGCTTGAGCAGGAACACCCGGCTGTCCAGCGTGCGGCTGAACTCCACCGGGCCGGTGGGCCACGGCGAGGGGATGTACCGCACCAGCCGGTCGCCCTGCACCAGCGCCAATTCCGGGAAGTTGACCGAGGCAAAGGCGTCGTAGCTGATGGTCTTGTTCTTCTTGGCGCGGGTGCCCGCGATGACGTGCCCGCCAAACACCACCATCACGCCCCGGCTGCCCGGGTCGAGGGCGCAGACCACGCTGTCCCGCAGGTTTTTCTTGGCATCCGTGATCTCGTTGGAGATGGGCTGCTGCGCGCCGGTGAGAATGATGGGCTTATCCGCGTTCTGGATGAGATAAGAGAGCGCCGCCGCAGAGTACGCCAGCGTATCCGTGCCGTGGCAGATGATAAAGCCATCGTACAAGGCGTAGTTTTCCTGAATGGCGCGTGCCATCATAAGCCAGTGCTCCTGCCCGAGGTCGGTGCTGTCGATGCTGCACAGCGCCAGCGTTTCCGGGCAGCACAGTTCCTTCAATTCCGGCAGATGCGCAAGCAGCTCCTCGCTGGAAAGCACGGGCTTCAGCCCCTGCTGGGTGCGCACGCTGGCAATGGTGCCGCCGGTGGTGATGAAAAGCAGAC
>OLOZ01002260.1_pt1 | contig 11262 bp, 7 predicted proteins | sample 1673021 | NCBI WGS metagenome assembly OLOZ01 (sample SAMEA3136747, study PRJEB25190) | human gut metagenome | biome: human gut; feature: human-associated habitat; material: faeces | place: Austria | collected 2013
CAAGAGGATATGGGTGGGATTTGGCAACGAGAGCAAGAGCGTTGGAAAACGGTTGTTTTGTACTTGCGTCAAATCATTCATCGGACGAGGATGGTCTTGAGTTTTGCGGAATGAGCAGAATTGTCAATACAAAAGGTGAAGTTATTGCAGAGGCAACTAAGGACAACGAAGTTGTAATGGCGGATATAGATATTAATGATATATACAAACAAAGAGATGAAATTCCGTATTTAAGAGATATACGAACATCTTATTTAGGAAAAGAGTACAGCAATATAGAAAAATGAGGTGGTCAAAATGAAATCGGCAAATGACCTTACACAAGGTGTAATATGGAAACAACTTGTAAAATACTCACTCCCGCTAATAGCAACAAGTGTAATGCAATCACTTTACAGTCTGTTTGATATATTAATAGCAGGCAGATTTCTCGGAAGTGCGGGCATATCGGGAATTAACAACAGTTCGCAGGTGTTGGGAATTGTGAATACGGTTGTAATAGGTCTGTCTATGGGCGGAACAATACTTATAGGCAGACTGTTTGGTCAAGGTGAGAAAAGCAAAATGCAGAATGCAAGCAATACTTTTATAAATTCATTCTTTATTATGGGAATTATAATGTCTGTTGTATTGTATTTTGTATCGCCGATGATTATAACACTTATGAAAACACCGGCATATAATGAGGCGGTATCATATTTTAAAGTATGTGCAATAGGAGTTTTCTTTACGTTTTGTTATAATGCTCTCAGCGGTGTTATGCGTGCGGTAGGTAATTCAAAAATGCCGATGTATTGTATTTTTGTATCGACAACCGTTAATATTGTGCTTGATATTATATTTATGGGAGTTATTAAATTAGGCACGGCAGGTGCGGCTTTGGCAACCGTTATAGCACAGGGAATAAGTTTTTTTATGGCACTTGGATTTGTTTTGAAACAAAAAGATATGTGGACAAGCTTAAAAATTTACGGTAATGTTCTCGGAAAAATTATAAAGATAGGATTCCCGTGTGCAGTGCAAATGACAGTTGCAGGTATTTCGTTTATTGTTGTTACATACACAATCAATACATACGGTGTTGCCGCGTCAGCCGGAAGTGCTATAAGTATGAAACTCAGAGATATTCCGTTTTTGGTTGTCAGTACAATGTCGAATGCGGCGTCGGCTATGATTGCACAAAACTTGGGAGCAGGTCTGTATGAACGTTCTGAAAAAATAATGTATACGGCAATGGGTATGACTCTTGGCATTACATCAGCGCTTATAATTATAATGGAAATTTTTGCACCGTATCTTGCCGGGTTGTTTACGGAGGATACCGGGGCGATATATTATGGGGTATTAAATATCCGAATAGAAGTTATAGGTCAGCTTTTCTACAGTGTGTTTATGATACAACATTCCCTTGCCACAGGAGCAGGTCATACTTTGTTTGTGCTATGCAATTCTTTTGTTAATTGCATTATTTTCAGATTGGTGTTAACAATAGTTTTCAATATGTTTTTTGGAATTGTCGGTGTATTTATTGCTTGTGCTGTTGCACCGAGTGTGTCAATACCGATTGGACATTGGTATGTAAGTACAAAAAAATGGCAATATGGATTTAGAAAAAAACGTATCAGAGAGGGTGCTGTGTGATGGAAGGTAAAAAAGAAGATTCAATACTTGTTGCATTGTTGCTTACGTTGACAGGCGGTTTTTTGGATGCATATACATTTATGCTGAGAGGCGGTACTTTCGCAAATGCACAGACCGGTAATATAGTTATGACGGGCGTCAACCTTGCCAAAGGCAATGCAGGCGATGCGATAACAAATGTGTGTGCAATTATAGCGTTTGTAATCGGAATACTTTGTTCGGTATTTTGTATGAAAAATTTTAAATTTAAAAGATTTATTACATGGCAAGGATTTATTTTACTGTTTGAAACAATCGCATTGGTCTTAGCGGGATTTGTACCGCTTGAATCGAAGTATGACGACATAGTCGTGGTTACAATATCATTTATAACCGCTATGCAATACGGTGCATTCAAACATATGAAAGACTGTACATATGCGACTACAATGTGTACCGGTATGCTCCGAAATGCAACGGAGCTGCTATATAAAATTATAGACGGTACTGAAAAAAAGTCAGGAAAATCCGTGTGCCTGAAACTATATATTATAATTTTTACATTTTGTATCGGATGTGGAATCGGTGCGATATTCAGTAATTTGATAGGTGCAAAATCAGTTTGGGTATGTGCAATAATAATGTTTACGGTATCATTTATTCTGGTGTATGAAGAAAAGAAAAACTACAACGCTGTTGCTGCTGCAAATTCGTGATAAATGTTAATTGTATACTCATTGTATCTATGATATAATTAATACAATGGGAGGGTGATTGGTATGGCTATTACATTAAATCAGCTTTTAAAAAAATCATATCACGGAGAACTTAAATGTGTCGCGGGACATAAGGGTTTGGATAAGGAAATACTCGGTGTAAATGTCGTTGATAATCCTGAAATTGTGTCGTGGCTTTATGGCGGTGAGCTTATATTGTCAACGGGATATGTGACAAAGAATAATCCGTCCATGCTTAATACGCTTGTAAATGATTTGCACAGAAAAGGCTGTGTCGGCTTGGGATTTAAAGTAAAGAGATACTTTGAAAAAATACCCGATATAATAATTAGTGATGGCAATAAATACGGATTTCCCATTCTTGAGATTTCGTATGAAATGCGTATGTCGGATATTTCAAGGTTTGTGTACACAAACCTATTCAGCGATGAAATGTCTGAAAATGAAAAAACACATCTTGTCTATCAACAGGTTACAAAGTCAGTGCTTTCGGGCGCTGATATTGAACAAGCACTTTTTAATATTGCTGATGTAATAAATAATCCGTTATTCTTGCTTGATGAGGATACTAATCTGATTGCATATGAAAATGTTGCGGATAACGACGTAAACCTTATGAATTTTGTCAAACTTACATACGGTTACAGCGTATTCAACGAAATTCAAAAAAATGATATTATTGATTTTTACAAAGAAACACATTTTAAGGCACACAGCGTTCAAGTAAGTAAAAACGGAAAAAGTATAGATATGGCTATACTTCCGATTGAAATGCAGAAACAGCTTTTTGGATTTTTGGCTATACCGCAAACAGTGGCTTGTTTGAATTATACCGATTACAGAATACTTGAAAATGTTGTATCAATAATAGGTATACACTTATTGCAGGACAGACTTATGTCGGAAAATATAAAGCATTCACAAAATAATTTTGTGTCAAACGTATTGCTTTCAAATTCCGACAGTGAAGATATGATAAAGTACTATTGTGATATATACGGTTTTGATTATACGAAAAAACGTATGTGTGTAAACATAGATATTGACGATTTTCTTAATATGACATACGACAAGCGTTCGGCTATACAAAACAATATGATACGAGTAAAAAATAATGTATCGAGAGATTGCAATGTAAATTGTTATTATGCAAATTTCAGAAATAACTTTTTGATATATTGTTTATTTTCTAAAAATGTGTCCGATATAGATATTGTATCGGACGTAAGAAAAGTAACAAAAGCATTGCAAAAACAGCTTGATGCGGCGGAATATAAGTATCATATATCAATAAGTACAGTTGGAGATTCTATAGCTCATATTTCAACCTCATTCAAACAATCACTTGACGCACTGCCTTTGGGAATGAAACTTTATCCGAATAAGAAGTCATATATGTATCAGGATATGCTGGTATATAACCTTATGCACAGCAGTATGAATTATGAGCAAATTTACGGTATATATTCATCAACGGTAAAAATACTTGACGAATACGACAAAGAAAATAATACGGAATTTTTGATAACGCTTGAATCGTATATAGATAATTTCAAAAACGTATCAAAGTCGGCAGATGTTCTGCATCTTCACAGGAATACAATGCTTTACAGAATGGAGAAAATTAAAGATATTCTTATGATGGATTTAGACGACAGTGAGGTTGTCCTAAATATACAAATGGGAATACATGCGAAGAAAATTATAGACGCATTTTACAAATAAAGTGATATTTTAAAGAGCGGTTTGTGAACCAACCCCCAAAAGTCAGACCAAAAATCCGACAAATTGGTGGTCACCTCATTTTCCGTTCTTTTTTTAGGCTCGCTTTCTTTATTGTGCAAAGTGATTGCTTGATATACCTATAATTGTGCAGTATGCACTTTTTTTGTTTTGATAAAAAAACTATAATCAAGATAAAGAAACAGAAGATTAGGAGGTTATCAAAATGAGTAAAACATTAATTAAAAACGGTACAGTAGTAACTGCGTCAGCTGAATATAAAGCTGATATACTGATTGAGGACGGTAAGATAAAGGAAATCGGCAAAAACTTAGCGGTTGAAGCCGAAAATATTTATGACGCAAAAGGGAAATATGTTTTTCTGGGTGGTGTAGATCAGCATACTCATTTTAATTTTAAATTCGGTGACGCTGTTGTGCAAGGTTGGGATACTACAGGTGCGGCGGTTGTAGGTGGTACAACGACTGTTATTGACTTTGCAAATCAGGAAATAGGAAAAAGTATGACTGATTCTGTAAGAGATTACAGAGCAAATAAAATTGACGGTATTACTTGCTGTGACTATTCTTTGCACACAGTAATATTTGAGTCAAAAGATGAAATCATAAATGAAATCGAGAAATTACCGGAGATAGGCATTTCAACCTGTAAGCTGTTTATGGCATATAAAGGCCATCCTCAACATTGTGATGATGACACGGTGCTTAAAGCTTTGCAGAAGTCGGTCGGTGCCGGTGTAACTATTATGACACATTGTGAAAATGCCGATATGATTGATACATTACAGAAAGAATGTCTTGCAAAGGGAATGACAGAACCATACGGACATGCGGTTTCAAGACCGCCTGTTGTAGAAGTTGAGGCAACTGAAAGAGCAATTTCACTGGCTAAGCTTGCTAAAGCACCGTTGTATGTTGCTCACGTAACTGCTAAGGGGGCAATGGAGGCAATCAGAGATGCTTATGCAGACGGTTATCCTATTTTCGGAGAAACGTGTACACACTACTTAACACTTACAACAGATAATCTTGCAAAGCCGAATTTTGAAGGTGCAAAATATGTTTGTTCACCGGCACTTCGTTCACAAGAACATTTGGACGCATTGTGGGGAGCAGTTAAAAAAGGATATTTGAATGCAATCAGTTCTGACCACTGCGGATTTAACTGGAAAGACAATAAACATCAAGGTAAAGACAATTTTGTGAATATTCCTAACGGTGCGCCGGGTATGGGTGACAGAATGAATGTGATTTGGACATACGGTGTTGAAACGGGGAAAATATCACGTCAGAAATACGTTGAGCTTTGTTGCACAAATCCTGCAAAAATAAACGGAATATATCCGCAAAAGGGTGTTATTGCTCCGGGTTCGGATGCAGATATTGTTATATTTGATCCTGAATATGAGGGTGTATTTACAAATGCGGACAGTTTGCAAGGCGTTGATTATTCTACATATGAAGGTATGAAACAAAAGGGTAGACCGGATAAAGTTTTTCTTCGCGGTGAACTGGTTGCAGATTGCGGAAAATATGTAGGTAAAAGCGGAACCGGTCAATTTGTAAGTGCAAAACCGTTTGGTTTGTGCTATGAATAAAGGAGTAATCTTATGACGGAACTTAAATTTAAAATAGGCAAAGAAGAATTAAAGGCAGTTTTGGAAGAAGAAAAAGCACCGCTTACTTGTGAATTTTTCAAAAAAATGTTGCCGATAAAAAATAAAATAATTCATGTTCGTTGGAGTGGTGAGGCTGTTTGGATTCCATACGGAGATACAAAAACAGGACTTCCTCCTGAAAACGCAACGACATATCCGAAAGTAGGAGAAATGGTTTTGTATCCCGGCGGTGTAAGTGAAACTGAAATGATGTTGGCATATGGCTGTTGCCACTTCGGAAGTAAAGCCGGTGAGCTTGCAGGCAATCATTTCTTGACTATAACAGAGGGTAAAGAAAAACTTATGGATATTGGCAGAAAAATTTTATATAACGGTGCAGAAACTGTTGAAATTTCAATATTATAAATTTATAGAAAAGGTCGGTACATAATGCACCGACCTTTTGGGTTATTTAAAATGTTAATGTATGTACACATTCAAAAACTTGTCCGCCGGATAGTGAAATAATATCGGTGAATGACCGTCCCATATATCGGGATTTCCTTCCCAAATGTACTCTTTTTCACCTTTCTTCAGACTTTGAATTTCCGCACCTAAATTTGAAATTTCTACTGTTAAATTATTGTTTTTCAGAAAAATGTTATTCATATGTTTTCACCTTAATGTATTATTAATCAATATCGTTATCCTTTTTTTATAAAAAGCAATAATTTCATATTTTACAGCAATAATGCTTAATGATTTTTTGGATTTGGCGGTGTATAATCTAATCATAAATAAAACGATATGCGAAGGAGCAATTATTATGGATAAGGTTATATTAAAGCAAGAAAAAGTTACAATACCTACATATGAAATTTCTGATTACGACAAAAATCCTATGTTTCTTGAAAAACGTGTATATCAAGGTTCAAGCGGACGAGTTTATCCGCACCCTGTATGCGAGGGTGTTTCGGACATTAAGACTGATAAAGAATACAACGCAATTTTCTTGGAAAACGATTATATACTTGTAATGATTTTACCTGAAATCGGCGGTAAAATTCAAAGATTATACGATAAAACAAACGGATATGAGGCTGTTTATTATAATGAAGTTGTAAAACCGGCGCTTGTAGGCTTGGCAGGTCCATGGATTTCGGGAGGTATTGAGTTTAACTGGCCGCAGCATCACAGACCGTCCACATTTGATCCTGTTGACTATAAAATCGAAGAAAACAATGACGGTTCGATTACGGTATGGGTAGGCGAAACAGAAAAGATGTTCCATACGAAAGGTATGGCGGGATTTACTGTATACCCAGACAAAGCATATCTTGAAATAAAAGGTCAGGTATACAATCCGACAGACAGACCTCAAACATTTTTATGGTGGGCAAATCCTGCCGTTGCGGTAAATGACTATACACAATCAATATTCCCACCGGATGTTCACGCGGTAATGGATCACGGTAAACGTGACGTATCAAAGTTTCCTATTGCCGACGGAGTTTATTATAAGGTTGATTATGCGCCGGGTACGGATATTTCAAGATACAAAAATATTCCTGTACCGACTTCGTATATGGCATATCATTCGGATTATAATTTTATAGGCAATTACGATTATTCCAAAAATGCGGGACTTCTTCATATAGCCGACCATCACGTTTCACCCGGTAAAAAGCAATGGACTTGGGGTAACGGTGATTTCGGAAAAGCGTGGGACAGAAATCTTACAGACGAGAATGGTCCGTATATTGAACTTATGACAGGTATGTTTACTGATAATCAACCTGACTTTACATTCTTAAAACCGTATGAAGAAAAGACTTTCGTTCAATACTTTATGCCATACAAAAATGTCGGTGCGGTTAAAAATGCTTCGACAGAAGTTGTTATGAATATTGAATTAGATAACGATACGGCTAATATAACTGTATATTCGCCGATACAACTTAGTGATGTAACAATCAAACTTGCTTATGACGGAAATACGGTATTTGAAGAAAAAGCAAACATATCACCGACCGATATATTTACAAAGAGTGTTCCTATTCCTGACATTGATGAAACAAAGCTTACGCTTGCCGTATATAAAGACGAAAACGAATTATTAAGCTATACTCCTATGGGCGAAAATGACGAGGAAACACCTAATCCGGCAGAGGCATTGCCTGAACCGCAATTTGTGGAGACAACCGAAAAACTGTTCCTTGCGGCTACACATTTAGAGCAATACCGTCATGCTACATATTCGCCTGAAGATTATTACCTTGAGGGATTGAAACGAGATGAAACAGATATTCGTCTTAACAACGGATACGGAAAGTATTTGTATAATAAGGGCAGATTTGCGGAAAGTGAAAAATATTTCAGACAGGCTATTAAATCATCAACTTGGAAAAATCCTAATCCATATGATTGTGAACCGTATTATAATTTAGGATTATCATTAAAGAAACAGGGTAAAATCAATACTGCATTTGACGCGTTTTATAAAGCTGTTTGGGACGGGAATATGCAGGATAAAGCATTTTATCAATTAGCCTGTATTGCATCGGGCAGAGGTGATTATAATGATGCGTTGGAAAATATAGAAAAGTCGCTTGTAAAGGGAATGCACAATTTAAAGGCAAGAACTTTAAAATCGGCATTGCTCAGAAAACTCGGAAAAAATACAGAGGCAACAGAATTTGCAAAAGAAACACGCAATATAGACGCATTAGATCACAGTGCATATTATGAACTTTACAAAATAACTGGTAACGGCTTAGACGAAATGCAAGCTGTTATGCGTGGTGACAATCATAACTATATCGAACTTGCACTTAGCTATATGTCAGCATATTTGACAGATGACGCAATCGAAATATTAAAACTTGCACCGAATGACAATGAGCCTATGGTGCATTACTATCTGTATGTACTGACAAATGACAAATCAGAACTTGATAAAGCTGAAAATTCTGACAGCCTGTATTGTTTCCCGAACAGACTTGAAGATATAGCAGTATTGGAAAAAGCAATATATAACGGCGGTAATTATGCTGCTTATTATCTTGGATGTTTGTTCTATGACAGAGGCAGATGGGAAAAATCAAAAGAATTATGGGAAAAGTGTGCGGATAATATAAAACTTCCGACAGTGTATAGAAACCTTTCGCTTGTTTATTACAATAAATTAAAAGACGGTGTCTTAGCGGTAAAAGCAATGGAAAAAGCATTCAGTATTGATAAGAGTGACGCAAGAATATTCTTTGAACTTGATCAACTGTACAAAACACTTAATTTCTCTCTTGAAAAGAGATTGGCAAATATGAATGAAAATTCCGACTTACTTGAAAAGCGTGACGATTTATATACGGAATATATCACGTTGCTTAATATGAACGGCGAATATGATAACGCATACAATCGTATTATGAACCATAACTTCCACCCTTGGGAGGGCGGTGAAGGTAAGATACCTGCTCAGTACAGAATTGCGCTTATTAATAAGGCTAAAGCAGAAAAAAATACAGAAAAAGCAATAGAATATCTTGAAAAAGCTCTCGTTTATCCGTATAATTTAGGTGAGGGCAAGTTAATCGGTAATATGGATAATGATATATATTATATGCTTGGTAACTTGTATGAAGATAAGGAAAAGTCCGAACAGGCATACAGACTTGCAGCAAGGGGTGAATTTAATCTTTCTTCGGCGATGTATTATAACGACCAACCGCCGCAGATGATGTATTATTCCGCAAAAGCGATTGAGGCACTGGGCGATAAAGACGAGGCTAAAAAGAGATTTAACGCATTTATTGAGTATGCAAATAAGCATATGAATGATGAAATGAAAATTGATTACTTTGCAGTATCATTACCGGATTTCTTGATATTCGAAGGTGACTTAAATAAAAACAATAAGGTACATTGTAATCTTATGGCGGCACTTGGATATTTGGGTATAGGTGATAATGATAATGCCCAAAAGTATGCAAAACAAGGACTTGAATTAAATCAATGCCACGCAGAACTCAGAGATATAGTAAAATAGGTGATACAATGAAAACAATAGATTTAAGCGGAAAATGGAATTATAAAACAGATATTGACGATAGTCAGACAATAGACAGCATAAAATTTGAAAATAATAATTTTAATCTTCCGGGTTCAACTTGTGATAATCAGATAGGCAAAAAAACAGAATACTTTGACAAAATATCAAAAGAGGCTGTACGTGCACCGAGAGAGCGATATGAATATATCGCTCCTCTTTGGCTGCAAAAAACGGTCAACATTCCGAATGATACAGACGGTAAATCTATCAGACTGTTTATGGAGCGAGTTAATATAGCATCTGAATTATGGATAGACGGTGTGAAAACAGACAGACAAATAATTGAGCTGTCCACACCTCACATATACAATTTAACAGGAAAAATAACTCCGGGCGAACATATGTTTACACTGAAAATCGACAACAGAAATTTGCTAAACCTTGATACAATGGCAAGCGGATACAGTGTCGATACGCAAGGATATTGGAACGGTGTTATCGGACGTATTGAACTGCAATATGAAGAAAAAGAACATATTGACAATATTCAAGTATATACAGATGACAAAGGCATAACGCTTAAAGTCGTTGAAACATCGGATGTACATTCTCCGTTTAAAACGGAGAAAGCGACTGTTACCGTAAATGTTACTTCACCAAAAGGAGATTTGCTTGGAGAAAAAATATTTGAAACGAAGGTGTTTAATTCAAAACAAGTCGATTATTTCAGATACGATATTTCCGAAATAGATTATTGGGACGAATTTAATCCTAATTTATATACGGCAACAGTTAAATATGAATGTAACGGTCATACCGATATAAAATCCGTAAAGTTCGGTATGCGAACGATAAAAACGGAAAATAAAAAGATTTTGCTTAACAACAGACAAATTTCTCTGCGCGGTACAATAGATTGTGCTATATATCCGCTTACAGGTTATCCGCCTATGGATATTGAGGTGTGGCGAAAAAATTTCAAGACTATCAAAAGCTATGGCTTAAATCACGTTCGTTTTCACGCATGGTGTCCGCCAGAATGTGCATTTAATGCGGCTGACGAAATAGGAATGTACATATCTGTTGAAATGCCGCTATGGCTTAATCATGATGTATGTGCACTTGAAACGGGTGAAGATCCGATACACCGTCAATATTTTATGCAGGAGGCTATTAATATCTCAAAAACATACGGAAATCACCCTTCGTTTATAATGTTTTCAAACGGTAATGAAAATATGGGCGATTTTGATATGCTTAACGACATAACCACTTGCATAAAGGCTTATGACAACAGAAGAATTTATACGCTTACGACGAACTTCGACCACCCGATTATGCCGTGTGAAGATTATTTGTGTGCATATGAGGCAGGCGGTCACAATGTCAGAATACAGAACTGTCAGGATAAGGCGGCTGAAAACACATCGCTTGATTATTCCTCTGCGGTAAAAGATGTGTCTGTACCGATAATTTCGTTTGAAGTGGGGCAGTATTGTGTATATCCTGATGTTGAC